>ENA-OYXU01000702-OYXU01000702.1-human-gut-metagenome-genome-assembly--contig:-NODE-702-length-12796-cov-4.608822_pt1 | contig 12796 bp, 12 predicted proteins | sample MGYA00243243_ERZ653435 | MGnify/ENA primary metagenome ERZ653435 (study PRJEB26926, sample SAMN06165113) | human gut metagenome | biome: ENVO:00009003; feature: ENVO:2100002; material: ENVO:00002003... | reverse complement strand
ACGAGATGCAGCGTAGTCTCGTGGGCTCGGAGATGTGTATAAGAGACAGGAGTGACAGCGTCCAGCGCACAAGCCGTCTCGCTATACGCGACGAGCCGAACATCTCGTCGCCGCCCTGCTGACTGCCAAGACCTATCTCGGTCTTGGATACGTTCTGCGTCTTCTTTGACGTGGCAAGTGCTATCACCATTATGGCTCCCGCAGCCACAAGGAAGAAGACAGGCGTATTGGCCGGTCCGTTGAGCGAGTTCATCATATATCCGTGTGCGTCGCCGCCGCCATTGGCCGCATAGTCCTGATAAGAGGCCAGTCCGCTGAGCGGCACACCGATGAAGTTGACAAGGTCGTTGCCGGCGAAAGCCATGGCCAGGGCGAATGTACCCATAAGCACGACAACCTTCAGAACATTCACCTTGAGAATGTGCAGCAACTGCATGACCACCGTGAACACGGCAAGACAGCCGGCAAGAATCACCGCCGTATTGGCATTTATCCACTCTTTCACCTCCGGCGTCATGAACGTAAGGTCCTTGGCTCCCTTTATCAGCAGGAAGTAGACAATGGCTGTAGAGCAGATGCCGGCGTAGATACCTATCTTCCATTTCAGCTTGCTACGGTAGTTGAACGAGAATATCATTCGCGCAATAAACTGTACGATGACTCCGAAGACAAAGGCTACCGCCACGGAAAGGAAGATACCCATTATCACCGTAAGGGCCTTCTCGGTGTTGAGCAGTTCACTGATGCCGTGTTCGTCGCCTCCCGCCATCTTTATCAGCGCCACGACAAAGGTTGCCCCGAGCAGTTCGAACACCATCGAGACGGTGGTTGACGTGGGCATGCCGAGCGTATTGAACATGTCGAGCAGTATGACGTCGGTCACCACCACGGCCATAAAGATGCAGATAAGCTCATAGAACGCGAAATACTCCGGCCGGAAAATGCCATGGCGCGCAATGTCCATCATGCCGTTGCTCATAGAGGCTCCGATAAACACTCCCACAGAGGCCACGGCGATGATGCGCTTGAGCGGCGCCACCTTGCAGCCTATGGCCGAATTCAGAAAGTTGACGGCGTCGTTACTCACTCCCACCGTCAGGTCGAACACGGCCAGCAGAAGGAGGAAAATGACTACACATAAAAACAATATGTCCATACTTCACTTAGTTTGTTAATTTGCCTGCAAAATAAGCCGGAAGTTGTTTCATAAATGTTTCATAATCTTTAAGGATTTGTAAAAAAGCAGTAACTTTGCACCATGATTATCATTATAACGATTATATGTTACTTTGCCGTGCTGCTCGCCGTGAGCCGGCTTACGGCAAGGAAAGCCACGAACGAGACTTTCTACAGGGGCGACCGCCGCTCGCCATGGTATATGGTGGCCTTCGGAATGGTGGGAGCGTCGATAAGCGGCGTGTCGGTGATGTCGGTTCCGGGAATGGTGACAAAGACTGACATGACATACCTGCAGATGTGCCTCGGCTTCATCCCCGGATATTTTGCCATTGCCTTCCTGCTGCTGCCCGTATACTACCGCCTCAACCTCACGACAATATACAGTTATCTTGCCCGCAGGCTCGGCCCGAAGTCTTACAAGACCGGAGCATGGTTTTTCATGCTCTCGAAGATGACGCGGGCGGCCGTCAGTTTCTATGTGGCGTGCGTCATCCTGCAACGTTTTGCGCTCGAACCCGCCGGAGTGCCGTTTGCTGTGACGGTGACGGGCATGGTGGCGCTAATATGGCTGTACACGCGCCGTGGCGGCATAAAGACACTGGTGTGGACAGACACTTTCCAGACGGCGTGCCTCTTCACATCGGTGGTGCTCATATTCATTAATGTGGCGGGAGAACTCGGAATGAGTACCGGCGAGGCCGCGCGTGCCGTGGCCGAATCGCCGATGAGCCGCGTGTTCGTGTTCGACGACTGGCTGTCGACGCAGAATTTCTGGAAACAGTTTGTCAGCGGCATATTCCTCGTGATAGTGATGACGGGACTCGACCAAGACATGATGCAGAAGAACCTCACGTGCAAGACACTGCGCGAGGCACAGAAGGATGTGTGCACATACGGTTTCGCCTTTGTTCCGGCCAATCTGCTGTTTCTCTCGCTCGGCGTACTGCTCGTGATGCTGGCCGGACGGCAGGGCACGGCACTGCCCGCATCGGGCGACGAACTGCTGCCCATGTTTGCCGCCACCGGACATCTCGGCACCACGGTGGTGGTGCTGTTCACCATAGGCATCGTGGCGGCATCGTTCAGCAGCGCCGACTCGGCCCTTACGTCGCTCACCACAAGTTTCTGCGTTGACATACGTGGGCGCCACGATGACGAACGCCTGCGCCGACGCACGCATCTGATGTTCTGCGCAATGTTTGTGGTGTTCATACTGCTGTTCCGCATGATAAACTCCACGAGTGTAATCGACGCCATCTACATTCTTTGCTCCTACACCTACGGTCCGCTGCTCGGCCTGTTCGCCTTCGGACTGCTTACAAAGCGCGGTGTCAACGACCGTTACGTTCCCGCGATAGCCATAGCCTCACCGTTAATATGCTTCATCACAGATAAGGTGATGACCGCCGCCACGGGCTACCACTTCGGCTACGAACTGCTGATGATGAACGGTGCGCTCACCTTCGTGGGGCTGTGGATGACGGGAAGAGGCAAAGGGAACTGTATCAAAAAATGCGGGTCAAACTAACTTATTGCCGTCCGACAAAACCAATTGAATGGTAAACTCCAATCCTCCCTGCGGCCTATTGTCAACCGTTATACTGCCACCGTGCAGAAGAACGACATTCTTTACGATGGAAAGACCGAGGCCGGTTCCTCCGGCTATGCGCGAACGCCCCTTGTCGATACGGTAGAAACGCTCAAAGAGGTGTGGAAGATGTTCACAAGGTACGCCGGTGCCGTTGTCAGACACAGACAGCACTATCTTGCCGTCACCGGAACGAGCCGGAGACAGCATAGTGATGTCAATGCGGCTTCCGCCACTGTAGGCAATGGCGTTGTCTACAAGATTGCGGAACACCGACGAGAGCAGGGAAGCATTGCCCGTCATAGGCAACGGTCCCGCCACACTGTTGACAATCTCCATCCCCCTGCCTGCCGCAACCGGCTGGCAATCGTCTACAACCTCCGCTATAACGGCAGCCAGGTCGAGCGGCTCGCGGACAATCGACGACGGGGCGTCGTCCATGCGCGTCACAAGCGACACATCGGCAAGAAGACGGCGGAGCCGCTCCGTATTGGCAAGGCAACGGCGGAGAAAATCCTCACGCTTATCCTCACTGAGATTCTTGTGCGCCAAAAGTGTTTCAACGCACACCTGGATAGATGCCACGGGTGTCTTCAGCTCATGGTTTATGTTGTTCGTAAGCTGCTTCTTTATCCGTTCCTTCTCCCGCTGCTCGTGCAGCGCCGCACGATGCTCGCGGTCGCGGTCGGCAATGGCCTGCTGCAGACTGGCGTAAAGACGGACGATATGACTGGATATTGAGCCAAGCTCGTCTTTCGGAAACGGTTCGGTGTCGTAAATCCGCTCCCCGCGCTCGGCACGTTCGGCAAAACGGTTGAGCCGCAATATGTGCTGCCCAAGCCTGTGGGTGGCAAACCATCCCAAGGTGCACATAAGCAAGGTAACGCCACCCATTATCCAAAGGAAACCGAAGTCGGCACGAAGCAGTTCGGCAAGCGACACAGAGTAAGGCACGGCACTGCGCACCACATACCCACCGCTGCCGAGGGTTGCCGAATAGAAATAGGTCTTGCCCGTAATCTCACTGTGGCGGCGTACGGTATATCCCGAACCATACTTGAGTGCCCTGACAATCTCCTCGCGCGTCAGATGGCTGGCATGGGGAATTGTGTCGAGCGTGTTGTCGTAGACCACATGCCCCGTAGTGTCAATGATGCTGATGCGGAGCTCCTCAAAGGGATGCAGCTGCGAGCGGGATATCTTCATGACGTCACTGCCGCCGGCAAGGTCTTCAAGTATATGGCGGTTTATCAACTGCAGCTGGGCGTCAAGTTCGTCGGCCTTGAATATCTTCTCGCGGTGATACTGAAAGCACACGAAGCAGCCCACAAGCAGCACGGAGTAGCCCAAAAGCCACAGGAACAGCCGCTGCGAGTAGGTTATCTTATTCCATAAAGCCATAGCCGTAACCCGAGCGTGTGATTATGTTCTTTCCGTAACTGCCAATCTTCTGCCTGATGCGCGTGATGTTGACATCGACTACGCGGTCGAGCACCACCACATCGTCAGGCCATATTCCCTTGAGCAGTTCGGCGCGGGTGAATATCCGCCCCCTGTTCGTCAGCAGCTTCAGCAGAATCTCAAACTCCTTGCGCGGCATGCCAACTTCCCTGCCGTCGACAATGCAGACTTTCTTCGACGGGATAATCTTCAGGCCGAGATAGGCCACCTCGTCATCAGGCTCGCGGTAAACCGATGCGGCATGAGCTGTGGCACGGCGCAACACGGCCCTGATACGGGCCGACACTGTGCGCAGCGAATAGGGCTTCACTATGTAATCGTCGGCACCGAGGTCAAGCCCCTTCACCATATCATCCTCCGTATCCTTGGCCGTGCAGAAGATAACAGGGCGCGACGCCGTGGCGGGATTCGACTTGATGATGCGTGCGAGCTGCGTGCCGGAGATGTCGCCCATCATTATGTCGAGCAGGAAAAGGTCATAGCGCGTAAGATCCATCGCCAACGCCTCCTCGGCACTGTAAGCCGTGTCAACATGATATCCTTCCGACTCCAAATTAAAACGGAGGGCCTCGCACAGAGTGTCCTCATCGTCAACCACAAGTATACGTATGTCTGTTTCCATAAAACAATTTTATATGGTGCAAAGATACATAATCAGGGGATGATAACCATATAATAACCGGAAGTTTAATAAAAACTTAACAACAGTGTCTGTGCGTCAATTCAGAATGTCTGCAAATTCGGTCCATACCTTTGTCACGAAAATTCAAATATGAAAAGATGGAAAAAACAGCATTATTCATTGGATTTCTATTCGTAATCATGCCACTTTCGACACAGACCGTAACCGATGCCGACAGCATTGACACATCCTCGTTTGACAAATATCTGGACAAGATTGTCATAGTCGCCAAGAAGTCCGGAACAATAGTAATATTCGGCAATCTTTTCTTTTTGGCCAAGGAAGTTTAAGATAATTGATTTATTGCTTAACTTTGCAGACAGAGATTGAATTTTGCCACAACGATATCCGCATGAAATCTACTACATTCAGATTTAAAAAGTTTGAGATGAACAATTCGGCGAGCGGCCTCAAAATAGGGACTGACGGAGTCCTTCTGGGAGCGTGGGCCGATGTCGGGGGTGGTAATCACGTGTGGGATGTCGGATGCGGCACGGGGCTTATCGCCCTCATGCTCGCTCAACGCTATGACTGTCATTTTTCAGCCATAGAAATCGAACGAGACGCAGCCGATGAGGCGGAAGGAAATATAGGCCGTTCGCCTTGGAAGGAGCGGATAAAACTTATCCACGGTAATATTTCGGATGTAGCCGCATCCCTCCCCGCCCCCGATTCAATTGTCAGCAATCCGCCTTATTACGCTTCGGGAAAATCCATCGAAGCAGGAAACCAAAAGCGTGACACCGCGCGCAGGGACAGCTCTCTCTGCTTCGCATCTCTGATAGCCCTTGCAAGCCTATATCTGCGCCCGGAGGGAAATCTGTTTCTCATCTCCCCTTTTGACAGGAAAGCCGATATAGAATGGGAAGCAACCCTACGCGGTCTTCATGTCAGGAAATGCACGCCCGTAATAACTAAAGAATCGGCAAATCCGTCAAGAATTCTCTGGCATATATCGCGTGTCAGCGGCCCGACTGTCACCGACCGACTTCTTGTCCGCGATGCGGCAGGGAATTATACCGATGAATTCAAAACACTTACTAAAGACTATTATCTGAATTTTTAGCAAAATCAATAACGTTTTCAAAATGACTTCCTATAGATCCGCCTCAATCAGTGAAAACATAAGATTCAACATCGCCCCCCTGCAGCGCGGTTTATTGCTGGTTTTCATAACCATCCTGTGTTATATCGTCTCTGCTGTCATCTCGGCCATAATTCTCCACAAAGGGCTGACAGGCACGAGGGTATGTCTTACCACTATCACGCAGGACATAATCGTCTTCATTCTTCCGGCGCTGGCAACGGCTATGTTCATCACTCGCCGTCCGGCCGATTTTCTCTCTATCAGACGCATCCCGGCGGCGACAGTCGCTTTGGTCTGTCTGGCTCTTGTTCTGGCTATCCCGTTCATGAATCTCGTGATAAGCTGGAACGCCAACATTGTCTTTCCTGAATGGGCCGCCGGCGCTGCCGAATGGATGCGGACTATGGAAGACGCAGCCAACGCCACACTCATGACAATTGTGGATGGCCAGTCAGTAATGAGCCTTATCATTCTCATTCTGACCGTCGGTATTTTCGCCGGATTTTCCGAGGAGCTGTTTTTCCGCGGTTGCCTGCAAAGGCTAATGATAACGGCGCGAGTCAATCCCCACGTCGCTATATGGCTGACCGCCATACTCTTCAGCGCCATCCACATGCAGTTTTTCGGATTTGTCCCACGCATGCTCCTGGGGGCTCTCTTCGGCTACCTCGCCTGGTGGAGCGGCAGTGTGTGGACAGCCGTGGCAGCACATATTTTCAATAATATCCTGGCGGCTGTCACAATGTGGATGAAAGCGCGCGACGCATCCTCTGAGATCGTCAGGCTGGAGAGTTTCGGCGCCAATGACATTCTCGCGGCGGCTGTCAGCCTTCTTCTCACCCTTATGGCTCTGTTCGTCATCTATCAGCTGTGTCAGCGGAAGAGATAAGCGACTTGCGGTAACGAATTAAAAAGCGGGCGCGTGTCGATTGACATGCGCCCGCCGGTATTTCTTGGACTTTTATCGGGAATCAGACGTAACCGCGGATAATGCCGCGTTTCGAATTCCTGACAAAAAGAATGATCTCATCGCGTTCCCTGGTGGCAGGAAGCTCCGCTTCTATGCGTTCAACAGCATCGGAATTGTTAAGACCGCTCAAATAGAGATAACGGTATATTTCCTGAATCTGCTGGATGGTCTCATTGGAGAATCCACGTCGGCGCAATCCGATGGAGTTGATACCGGTATATGCTATGGGTTCGCGGGCGGCTTTCACGTAGGGAGGCACATCCTTATTGATCAGAGCGCCGCCCTGAATCATCACGTGAGGTCCGAGATGACAGAACTGATGAACAAGAGTACCGCCACCGATCACAGCGAAATTATCGACCACAACTTCACCGGCGAGCTGCGTGGCGTTCGACATAATCACATTATCGCCGACCTTGCAGTCATGGGCAACATGGCAATATGCCATGATCAGGCAGTTGGAGCCAATGACAGTCTTACCCTTGGATGCAGTTCCGCGGTTAACGGTAACACATTCGCGCAAAGTGGTGTTGTCCCCTATAATGGCGACTGTGTCCTCACCCTGAAATTTCAGGTCCTGAGGAATTCCGGAAACCACCGCACCCGGAAAAATACGGCAGTTTTTTCCGATTCTGGCACCTTCAAGAATTGTGACATTACTACCGATCCATGTTCCTTCACCGATCTCGACATTCTGCTCGATCGTGACAAACGGATCTATAATCACACTGGGGTGAATCTTTGCCGCAGGATGGATATAAGCTAAAGGTTGTTTCATAATGGTTTTTAGGCTTTGTTTTTAATAATCTGTGCCATGAACTCACATTCCGACACAATCTTTTCGCCCACGAACGCGAGTCCTTTCATCACGGCCATGCCGCGGCGAAGTTCCGTCATGAACGATACATGGAAAATCAACGTATCACCCGGCACGACTTTCTGGCGGAATTTGACATTGTCGATTTTCATGAAATAAGTTGAGTAAAGTTCAGGATCATCCACAGTGCTGAGAACGAGCAGACCACCGGTCTGGGCCATGGCTTCTATCTGAAGCACTCCGGGCAAAACCGGCTCCTGAGGGAAATGGCCGGGGAAGAAGGGTTCGTTGGCGGTGATGTTTTTCACGCCGACAATATAGTTCTCGCCACGCTCTATGATCTTATCCACAAGCAGCATGGGATAGCGGTGAGGGAGCAGCTCACGGATACGGTTATTGTCCATAACCGGGGCTTTGTTAGGATCATAAAGAGGGGCCTGGACATCCTGATGTTTTATTTCCTTGCGGATTTTCTTGGCAAAAGTGGTGTTTATGCTGTGGCCGGGATGGGTGGCTATCACTTTACCTTTCAGAGGGCGCCCAATAAGAGCGAGATCACCCATCACATCAAGCAATTTGTGACGTGCAGGCTCGTTTGTGGAGAAGAGAGGCTGTTCCTGAATATATCCGAATTCCGATACCTTTTTATGAGGTATTCCCATAAGATCGGCCAGGCTGTCAAGCTGTTCCTGGGGCATCGGGCTGTCATAGATCACCACTGCGTTCTGGAGATCGCCTCCCTTGATCAGATTGGCTTTCACAAGCGGTTCGATTTCGCGGACGAAAACAAAAGTGCGGCTGGCTGCTATCTCCTGTGCGAAATCTTCTATGGATTCGAGGGCCGCATACTGGTTGCCGAGAACAGGAGAATTATAATCGACCATCACATCGACAGAGAAATTGTTGTCGGGGAGGACCACGATAGAAGCTCCAGTCTCGTCATTGCGCACCTCGATCCGCTGCTTGACTATGTAATAATCTTTTTCCTGTTTCTGCTCACACAGCCCTACTTCCGCTATTTTCTGACAGAAAATTGCTGCGCTGCCGTCGAGAATAGGCATTTCCGGGCCGTTTATGCGAATCAGGACATTGTCGATACCTGCAGAATAAAGTGCAGCCATTGCATGCTCGATAGTGCTTACTGAAACCTGACCTTTTGCAATGACAGTTCCACGCTGAGTGTTGACAACGTTTTCGGCCAGAGCGTCGATCACAGGTTCGCCGTCCATGTCCGTGCGCTGGAATTTATATCCGTGGTTATCGGGAGCCGGAAGGAACTCAGCCTCTATCACAAGGCCCGTGTGAAGTCCTTTGCCTTTTACCGTGAACGGCGCGCGGAGGGTAATCTGTTTCATATAACTATATTGCTTGAATTATTGTTTATGCGATTTTACGAGATCATTGACTTTTTTGTAAAGAGCCGGGAGATCCTTGACATACATTGCCTGACGGCAATAAGCCTTAAAGTCGATGGCGGGCGCTCCGAAAAGACGGGCATTGTCAGGAGCACTCTCTTTGAGGCCCGACTGAGCCGCGATCTGCACATTGTCGCCGACGGTGATATGACCGGCGATTCCGACCTGGCCTCCCATCATACAGTTGCGGCCGATCTTTGCCGAACCGGCCACACCGACCTGAGCGGCCATGGCGGTGTTCTCGCCTACCACACAGTTGTGGGCTATCTGGATTAGATTGTCGAGCTTTACGCCTTTCTTTATTCGGGTGCTTCCCATCATCGCGCGGTCAATCGTCGTGTTTGCGCCGATCTCAACATTATCCTCAATCTCGACATTACCGATCTGAGGGATTTTGTCGTAACCGTCGGAGGTAGGAGCGAAACCGAAACCATCAGCACCTATGACGGCACCGGAATGGAGGATGCAATTGTTACCGATCTTACAACCATGATAAATCTTGACTCCGGAATAAAGCACAGTGTTGTCACCGATCACGACACGGTCGCCGACATAGACCTGAGGATAAATTTTCACATTCTTCCCTATGAGGCAATCCTTTCCTATATATGCGAATGCGCCGAGATAAATATCGTCGGGCAATTCGACCCCCTCGGCCACATAAACAGGCTGTTCTATACCTTTGGGCTGAGGAGTAATCATGGATTCTACCATTTTTAACAGATGTGCCACGGTGGTATAGGGATCGGCCACACGGATAAGAGTGGTCTTGACAGGACGTTCGGGAACGAAATCGTTGCTTACGAGGACTGCTGATGAAGCCGTGTCGTAGATATAATGGGTATATTTCGGATTGGCAAGGAACGAAATCGCTCTGGGGTGACCTTCTTCAATTTTAGCAATAGTGCTTATTTTCACTTCTCCGTCACCTTCAACGGTGCCATTGGCCAAGGAAGCTATCTGATTCGCGGTAAATTCCATTATTATTAAAAAATTGCCTTTAGCAAAGAACTGATTTAAGTTTTATAAAAAAATCGGATTGCGAACGACATATCACTGGACACCAAAGCTTTTGTCTAAAAAATGGGTTAGACGGTCTTGCATAAACTCCAGACAGTCGCCGATCTTCACACAAGGCTCAAAACTTTCTCCGGATCAGTCAAAAAATATGAATCGGTGACAAGTTTCAATCAGTTCTGCAATTCTGTGCAAAGATGCTAAAAATTTTTCATTTTTTGCTCATTTCATCAGTTAAAAGTGCATAACCATCGCCGTTCTTGCATATTTTTCGTTCTTTCAGAAGAAGTCCGATAGCTTTCTTGAAATCTTTTTTACTGCACTGAAATCTGAAACGTATCAGATCAGGCGATGAATGATCGCCAAGATCAAGAGTTCCGCCTGACATTGCCATCCGTTCCATGATTCTTTCGGATAGAGACTGCGAGCGTGCTGCGGCTTTATCCTTCAACGTCAGATCGATCTTTCCATCCTCCCTCACAGTCTTGACAAAAGCTTTCAGTCTGTCACCGGGTTCCACCGGACGAAACAGTTCATTGTCGTAAAGCATTCCGTGATACAGATTGTCAACTATGCATACATAACCTATGGGAGTCTGTTTATAGACCAGAGCTTCAACCTGCTGTCCCGGCTTAAGATCCGGGAAAACATTTCCTATGTAGGGAGCGAGTTTTGCAGTAGCAACTACCCTTTTTGAAGCGTCATCCAGATAGACATATACCGGATATACACCTCCGGTCCTCATTCTCACTTTCTGATTGGAGTATGGCACAAGCAGATCCTTCTGCAAGCCCCAGTCAAGAAACGCACCGGTCTTATTCACGGCGTTGACTTTCAAAAAAGCAAACTCCCCTACACTTGCGGCAGGTTTTTCCGTAGTGGCCACCGGGCGATCCTCTGAATCATTATAGACAAAAACTTCGATCTCGTCACCTATGCCAAGACCGGGTGTCACATATTTTGCCGGGAGAAGCACTTCCGCTCCGTTTTCATCGGAAAGATACACTCCGAAATCAACGCGACGGGCTACATGCAGCCTGTTATATTGTCCTATCTTCATATTTTTCAAAATAGTCCACAACGATTCCAAGTTTGATAATCACCCCATTAGCCATAAATCATCCTTTAGAATCGAAGTGTAGTCTCATTTATCATTCTCCAAAGATAAGAATTTTTCGCTAATTTTGTGCAATATACCAAATTCAGCAGTCATGGACATCATAACAAAATACTTTCCGGATCTGTCATCCCGACAGAAAGAACAGTTTCAGATTCTGGGAAAGCTCTATCCGGAATGGAATGAAAAAATAAACGTTATCTCGCGCAAAGACATCGACAATCTCTATGAACGCCATATACTTCATTCGCTCGCGATCGGCAAGTTCATGACTCCGGTCACCGGCACAACCATACTCGACATGGGGACCGGGGGCGGATTTCCCGGCATCCCGCTGGCCATACTCTGGCCCGACTGCCGTTTTCATCTGATCGACCGTACAGGGAAGAAAATAAAAGTTGCCTCATCGATAGCCGCAGACGCCGGACTGACAAACGTGACGTTCCAGCATGGCGACATTGCCGAATGCAAGGAGAAATTCGATTACGTCGTAAGCCGCGCCGTCATGCAGCTCGACGCCTTGATTCGCCTTGTCAGGAAGAACATTTCGCGCGACAGCAGCAACTCTTTCCCTAACGGATTGTTATGTCTCAAAGGAGGAGAGCTCAAGCAGGAAACGTCTGTTGTCAGATACCCGATGATTGAAGTCCCTCTCAGCGACTATTTCTCTGAAGAATTCTTCAAGACAAAAGAACTTATTTACGTGGAACTATGAATATAAAAACATTCCCTTTCAACATGTTCGCGGTCAACACCTATGTGGTGTGGGACGATGCCTCGCGGGAAGCCGCCATAGTCGATCCGGGCATGGTATCCGAGGCCGACAACAATAAATTATCGGAATTCATCAGACGAAACGATCTTCGGATCAAATATCTCATAAATACACACCTGCACATAGACCACACACTCGGCAACGATTATATTGAGGCCAAATACGCGGTCGGGACTTACGCCCATCCGGCCGATTCATTTCTCGGGCAGCAGCGTGCGGGTCAAGCTCGTATGTTCGGACCCGGAATGGCTCCGAAGCCCTTGGATATCACTCATGAACTGAAGGACAAAGAAAAGCTGTGGCTCGGGAAGGAAGTTCTTGAGGTTCTGGCAGTGCCCGGCCACAGTCCAGGCTCGATAGCCCTCTATTCGCCCGACGGTGGATTTGTAATCACAGGTGATGCTCTTTTCAATCGAGGCATCGGACGGACCGATCTCCCCGGAGGAAACCACAAGACCTTAATAGAAAGCATCACCAAACGCCTGTTCACTCTGCCCCCAGAAACCATGGTGTATCCCGGTCATGGCCCTGAAACTACCATAGGCGACGAACGCATAGCAAATCCCTACGTCTGACAGGAAAAAGCCTCAGCCGAAGAATCTACAGAATGAAGGGGTCAAGGTTATCCAGCTTTTGTTGATCGGGTTTTCCGGGAACGGCCGCCAGAAGATATTTATCGATATCATAA
>ENA-OYXU01000700-OYXU01000700.1-human-gut-metagenome-genome-assembly--contig:-NODE-700-length-12846-cov-5.145493_pt1 | contig 12846 bp, 10 predicted proteins | sample MGYA00243243_ERZ653435 | MGnify/ENA primary metagenome ERZ653435 (study PRJEB26926, sample SAMN06165113) | human gut metagenome | biome: ENVO:00009003; feature: ENVO:2100002; material: ENVO:00002003... | reverse complement strand
GCTGCGAGAATTTCGTTATGCCGGTGAGGAAGACGAAGCGCAGGTATGGGTCGCAGGCTTTCAGCGGCGAGTAGAAGTTGCGCATCACGTTGCGCAGCAGCGGCAGGTTCTCGTCTTCATGTACGACGTCGAGCAGCGGTGCATCGTACTCGTCGATGAGCACCACCACTTTGCGGCCTGTCTTGTGATATGCCAGTTGTATGATATCTCCGAGCCTGTCGTTAAGTTTCTGTGCTTCAGCTGTCTTACCATATAGATGTTCATATTTGCTGAGTTGATAGTTGAGCATCGACTCCAGCCCTTCCTTGTCGGTGTGCTTTGCCATACTCATGTCGAAATGGAGTACGGGGTATTCGGTCCATTCCTTTTCCAGCCGGCTTATGGCCAGTCCGTCGAACAGTTCCCGCCGTCCCTCGAAATAGCTGCGCATGGTGGACACGAGCAGCGACTTGCCAAAGCGGCGCGGGCGGCTCAGAAAGAAGTATTGATTGGATGACGATGCCATTTTGTATATATACTCTGTCTTGTCTATATACAAATAATTGTTTTCTCTTATTTTTGAGAATGTCTGTATGCCCACGGGGCAAAGTCTGAGCTGCTCTTTATCCATAATCGTTGAAGCATTTGTTATGTTTCGGCAAATATACTGCTTTTCTGTGAGAAAAGCGAACCGGTATACGTTTTATTTTTGTAACAACCTTTTCAATTTGTCTTCATGATAAGGTTGGTTTAGATATTTTTTATTAATTTTGCATCATCGGTTATGGCACGGCTGACGTACCACTGTGTGTCGGAATGGAATATTCCCAGACATGAGGATGCAATGCTATTTTGGCTGGCAGGGGCAACAGTTTGTTGAGGATAATCACGGCCGCCGTAAGAAGATATTTGATGGATTTTGAGTCTTTAATTATTAAATGAATGATAAAATGGAATTAAACAGGGGACGTTTTGGGAGAAGTATCAGACGGTCGGGATTTATGGCATGGGTAGAGGAAAATCCGCGTACGGCTATGTATGGATTGTTTATTGTGCTCATTCTGTTTTTGACGGGAGTGGTATTGTCGTTCTCATTTGGTTATGAGGACACGGCAGATTGCAGTGACAGTGCAATCAGATTGTTTCTTGCGAAGTATAGTATCACGACGGATGAACATTTTCTGAAGTTTTATCTTTTGTCGCTATTGCTGGTTTGTCCATTGGTGTATAAGTTTGTCAGCGATATTAAGTACAAGCCGTATAGCAACTCGTCGTTGCTGGTCTGGGCAGCCAAGGTGGCAGCCAAGGAGAAGGTGGAAGATAATTTTGATGATTACGCAATGCGTGTGGATAGGGAGATGTTTGAAACGCCCCGGAAATACAGTGGCGTGCTGATGGTGGCGGTTCGTTCTTTGATAGGTTCCCTATGGATTTCGGTGCCGCTTTTTTCTTATTTTATAATGCCTGTAATCCGGTATGTCAATGATGTTACAGCCGGTGACAGTGAGGTGGTGCGTACGGTGATAACCGGAAAATATGCTTATAATGTGAAATCTTCCCGCTATTATAAGGTAAAGTTCACATTGGGTGATGAGCGTATGGCATTGAGAGTGGATGGCGCAGAGTATGAGGATGCACGTCCGGGCGATTCGATAGTGCTGTCTGTGCGATACGGTGCGGCAGGATTTTATAACATAGATTGTTATATACTACATACTACCGGACAAACCGGTAAGTCTGAAATGAAGAGAAGTGGGGAGGGGGTGAAGACTATAAGGACGGAACCTGAGGTGAAGGCCACGGCAAAGAGAGAGAACCGGGCGATAATACCGGTTGTCGTAAAAACGAATAAAGCCACTGAAGTGGATGGCGAAGAGAAGACCAGGATGGATAAGGAGACAGTGAAGCTGTCGCAGTATATAAGGAAACATCTGTTTGATGTGATAGAGACAACGAATGGCTATGTGACCGTGACATTCAATATAGACAACAAAGGTAAAATATCTAATCTGGAAATGCAGAAAAAACTGCACCGCCGGGTGGATAAGGCTCTGTTTGATGCAGTGGATAATATGAAGGAATGGCCGGCGGTGAAGAATCTGAAACTGGATAACGGCGCGACGGTGAATCTGCATGTATCATATGTAAGTGGTAAGCCTGCGTTAATGGAGTGTTCGATATTCCCCCATTCGAAAGCGTTGGCTTACAGGATGACAGTCAGATATTGATTAATGGGGCGTTGTTGTCCTATTACTGTCTTATGTCGGACAATAAACATGATGTACGGTTGTGAGGTAAGGTAAATGAATTATATGGAAATCTGAGAAGCCATGTTTTTGTATAATGTTTGAAAAACTATTTTATTGATTGAGTGAAAAAGATGCAGTCATGCGTATTATTATAAAAATAACATATCCGCATTGTCGCGAAATATTTTAAATTCAATAAAAGCATGATGAAGAAGAGAATACTTATCGGTTTGCTGTCGGGCATGACGGTTCTTTACAGTCCTGCACAGACAGAAACCATAGATGAGATTGTTTTTGGAAATACGGTTTCAGAAGAGAACCACGCGTTTTCATCGGACGGGTCGATGGCTGTCATTGGCGGGCTGGACGAACCGGCACGCCGGCTTTTGCCGTTGTCGCCCGCTTCGTGGGACGGGGGAACAATGACCTTCACCATGAAGGTTGACCCTGACAGACAGAACTATGTCACAGCACGTCTTTGGGGGTCTGATTTCTCCACCGGTACGGGCCACAATCTGGTATTGTATGCCGACGGCAAACAGGTGGGGTATCGTCGGGAAAGTGATTACGACCTGCTGAACACCACCGAGACCGAGCCGCAGGCACCTGGACGTTTCTTCTACGAAACCCGCCCCTGCCCCTGTCCATGACAAAAGGCAAGACATCCGTTTCGCTTAAGATTGCAGCATTGGGTTCCATTTATAATTATGGAGACAAGTGGGAGAAATACCAGCGTATACTGAATGAACCCACCCGCGGCATTTATCGTATGTATACACATACCGGCATGCGTTTTGAACCTTCTGCATCCGAGAAACAAGGTGTTGCGCCTAAAGCCGTACGGCATGAATCGGCCGTCGGGCCGGAGGTGATTGCCGAAAGCAGGCAAATAGTCATCGACCGTTTGTCGAAGATTTTGGAGTCGTCGCCGGACAGGCAGTCAAGAAATCTCGGCTTGCTTGCCGAGGCTTACAATGTGGCATGGACTCCCGCCTACAAGAACCCTGCAACCATAGGGCATGTGCTTTTTGAAGGCGACCGCCTTGCTGAGTTGTTTGCCGCCGACCCAGGCTACACCGGTGGCTGGATGGGTGCCTCCGCACTCGGTGAGGCCATTATGCGGACATGGCCCGAAACAGGCAGATATCTCGACACGCCGTTCGATGGGAAGATTGCAGGGAAGACACGCCGTGAGGTATGGAGTATGGCATTGAAGCAGAGCATAGAATATTGGCGTGCCCACCGCCGCGGGTTTACCAATCAGTCAATGCTTGTAGACGGCGGCATTTACCGCTCTAACCGTGGTCTTGCGCTCATCAACCCGTCAATGGCCCTTCCTGAAGAGCAGGCGTTGCGCTATGTGCGTGAAGCTGTTGGTGTGGAGCCCTGGCGCGGCAGCGATATGATAAGGCAAGGCGATCACCGTCCGGCCAATTATAACGGCGACCGCCATTATCTTGTCAGCCGGAAAGGGCTTTCGCGTGAGCTTGGTTGGGTGGGAAGTTATGGTGAGACCATTCTCACGATCACCAGCGAACTTGCAGAAATCACCGGTGACGAACTTATACGCCGCCAGCTTGAAAAGCTGCAGGAGGCACGTCTTGTCTTCCGTTATCCGTATGTTGATGCGGACGGCAACTACGGGATGAAACTTTCCGCAGAAATAGACGGGCGTCACTCTCATTATCCGTTGCGGGGAATGGCGTATGCGGCGCCGCAGTCGATTAGGGAGCACTGGGGCATGGAGACGGCATCGATGTTTCCCGACAACAGTACCATAGTGGGGGTCACCCAACGTTTTATTGCTGACGGCTACTATTTTGAATATATTCAGAAACGGCTCAAGGATTCTACACTGGGTCTGATGCGTAATGTAAATGAATACGAGAAGGTGAAAGACTTGCCTCGTGTTCCATATAATTTTCCTATGGAGGACGGTCAGCCGGATTTCGTTTTCGCCGATGAGGAGAATGCCGTCATCGCCGTCAAGCACGGTGACACACGCCTGTTCATGAATCTTTATTTCCGTTCGGAGAATGCCGTGAACAATGTTGCCAAGATAATGGAAATAACACCTGTACTGACACGTTTGGTGACAGCCAGAATACAATCGGAAGTCATCGGGACCGGTGAGTTCTACACAAGGCCTGATTACATTGATTGGATAAGGGGTGACGCGCCATACCGTACCCCGCCGGGGCCGAAAATACATCAGGCGTGGGCGGGTGAGAGACTGCCTGTATCTTTACCTCCCGGAGGACAGACGCATACAAGGGGCAAGTTCGGCCACTATGTAGGGCGGGCCGCTTTCTACTGGTTTGCCTATGGCGACTATCTGATCGGATTGAACACTACCGAAACCCATACCTATGCCCTTCCTGCAGCCGGTGGCGTTACATATTTGGATTTGGTTACGGGGAAGGATGTGACACCTCAGAACGGTAAGGTTATGGTGGGGCCTCTCTCTACCGTTGTCTTGACAACAAAAAGATGATGGCTCTTGGCGCGTAAACAATTTGTTTTGTCCTTATAATTCGTAAAATTTAACATTTCTTTTTTCTCGAAATAGAAATGTGACAAGACCATTTTTGCCTTATTGGCAGGCTGTTTTTGTGTCCTTTGTTTGCCTTTAGGGCCTCCTTACACTCCGTTTAGGCCGTAGTTGCATTGCGGTTACGGCCTAACCGTGATGCAACTACGGCCTAAACGGAGTGTAAGGAGGCCCTCTCTGCTATGTTGACAAATTAACATTCGCGTAACTCACTGACTGTCAGCGCTCCCCATTTCGGCGAAAAATCGCGTATTTCGCGTCGTAGTGCGGAAACCGTGGTGCGGGTGCTCTTTAACATACGTTAAAGTAAATTTCTTTCTTTGTGCGCTTTCATGTCTTCATGTCAGAAGAATCGTGTCTTTATATTAAAATTAAGTAAGCGTGAGAGGCAATAAAAAGGCATTGTCGGAAGTTATTAATGTGTTGGTTAACTGTAAAAACATAAAAACGATGAACATGATGACAATTAACGGGTTGGGCCACGGCTCACGGAAGTGTATCAGAATTGCGGTGGCGGTATTGGTGGCAGTGCTGTCGTGTCATACAGCGATGGCGCAGAAAGAGCAGGGCGACATGTATATATTGCCGCGTGTGGGTATGAACAGTTCCTGGCTGAAAGGCAACGATATGCTTTCCGCTGTTGGTGAGAATGCTGAAAAAGTAAGCAGTTCGGCCAAGATAGGGCTGACGGCCGGATGCGAGGTTGAATATATGTTCCACAAGTCGTTCGGCCTGCGCTCCGGCCTGTTATACTCGGTGCAGGGTGACAAGTTGGAGACGGGTGTGGATGCGGTCGGCGACAGGAAGACAACGTTGGGCTATCTTTGCGTGCCGCTCATGGCAACGCTCTACGCCACCGACCATCTGGGAATATCGGCCGGCGTGCAGTATTCGCGTTTGGTTCATTCGAAGGTGACCGACGGGGGTGGAAGTGACAGTGCTGACTGGCTGAGGAAAAACGATTTCTCCATCCCCATTGGCGTTTCATTGGAATATGGCCGGGTGGTGGCCGACGTGAGATATCAGTTCGGGCTCACCGAAATCCATGACTTTTTCAAGATCGGCAAAAACCGGTCGGTGTGGGTGACGTTGGGGTACAGAATAAGTATGTAGGCAATAAAGGTTTCTATTTCTTCGGTGCCAGCACCCGTGCATATTCCTCGGGGTTGCCCAGCAGCTTCTCTGCCTCTTTCAGTTGCTTGTCATCGGCAAGGGCTGCCTCCACGGCTCCGGCCTGATAGTAGTATGCGGAGATGATGTCCTGCTCGAGAATCTGGCGGATAACATCCTTGTTGCGTTCCAAATCGCGTGTCACGTCGTGTTTCAGTTTGGCTTTGAGAGCTTCAAACTCGGCACTCGCATCATCGTAATATCCCTCGAAGCGCGCTAACTTGACAAGCTCCTCCAGCTTCTTCTCACTCATCGGGTCGTATGTGAAACCGCTCTTCAGCACCCGCTGCTTGAAGTCGTCGAACTCAGCGTCGGTGAGATGGAATTGCGATGCCGGCGCGATGGTGGGGTGGGCGGCAATATAGTCTACAATGTAGTCGAGCATCACCTCGGTGGTGTCTATACGGTCGAGATAAATGGCTATGTTGGGCAGCGTGTCGGAAGCCACCTCTATGTCCGGCTTGATGCCGCCGCCGTCGCGCACCTCGCGTCCGGCACGTGTGCGGAACACGTGCGTCAGGCTGTCGGGTATGCGCTCAAGATAGCCTCCGCCCGAGTGTTTGTAGTTGATGGCCTGTATGCATCGTCCGCTCGGTATGTAATATTTTCCGGTGGTCATTTTCAGGTTGGCGTTGTACGGCAGTTCTATCATAGGCGACTGCACCAGTCCCTTGCCGTAGGTGCGTGTTCCCATCACCACGCCGCGGTCGAGATCCTGCAACGACCCGGCTGTGATTTCACTTGCACTGGCCGTCTCGCCGTTGACGAGCACGACGATGGGCATCACGGTGTCTACAGGTTCGAGCCGTGTCTTGTATTCGTGGTCGGCCTGACGGAGCTTGCCGCGTGTCTCTACGAGGGTGATGCCGCGCGGCACCCACATGTTTATTATGTCGACAGCCTCCTGCAACGACCCGCCGCCGTTGCCGCGCAGGTCGAGCACCAGTCCCGTGGCACCCTGCTTCTTCAGGTCGATGAAGGCGCGGCGCATCTCGCGGGCGCAACCTTCGGGAAAGCTGTTGAGGTTGATGTAGCCGATGTTGCCCGGGCGCATGCCGTAATAGGGTATTTCCGGCAGCTTGATGCTCTTGCGCTTTATCTTGATGTCCATGGTCTTGCCGGTAGACGGGCGCTTTATCTTCAGCATGAAGCTCGTGCCGGCATCACCGCGCAGACGGTTGCTGACGTAGTTGACGGTCTTGTCGGTCATCACCGAGTCGTCGATGCTCAGTATGATGTCTCCCTTGCGCAGTCCGGCTTCGGCGGCGGGCATGCCCTCGTACGGCTCGTCCACCACAACGCGCTTCAGCTTCTGGTTGTAGCGTATCAGTGCGCCCATACCGGCGTATTTTCCGGTGAGCATCATCTTCAGGTCTTTTGTGTCCTCTTCGGGGTAATACTCGGTGTAGGGGTCGAGACTGCGCAGCATGGCCCTTATGCCGGTGCCTATCACCTCGGTGGCGTCAAGCGTGTCGACGTACATCAGTTCGAGGTTCTTGTATATATTGTTAAAGATGTCCAGATTCTTGGCCACCTCGAAGTTGTGGTCCTTCTGTTTTTTGTTGCTCTCCTGGGCTCCACCCGTCAGCACTGCCATGCAGGCGAGTGCCATTATTATTATCTTTTTTCTCATACGTATGAAAATACTGTTAGCGATGTAGGTGCAAAATTACATGTTTATATGCTAATATCGGCCTGTTTTGGCCACTTTTTTGTAAAAAATCGGCTTTGAGATGAAATTTTTCGCTGAAAAGTTTGCGAGTTTCAAAAAAACGCATTACCTTTGCATCGCAATTCAGAAATGAGGCGCACACAATGCTTCAATAGCTCAGTTGGTTAGAGCACCTGACTGTTAATCAGGGGGTCGTTGGTTCAAGCCCATCTTGAAGCGCTGAAAATCCCAAGAGAAATCTTGGGATTTTTTGTATCCATACGTTTCCTTATGTCCTCGGTATCGTGCCATAAGATCTTTCTTTATCTCAATGCACACTTTTTTACGTGAAATCAAATAAAATACTTTGCGAAGTGCAATAAATTACCTATCTTTGCACTCAGAAATCAATATTATCAAATATGAAATCCCCAGAGCAGATAGACAAGATAAAGGCTGTGGTGCTGTATATATTGCAGCACTTCAAGGACGGTGTTGACTATGTCAAGCTGTTCAAAATCATGTATTTTGCACAGAGGGAGTATCTTGCGACATACGGACTCACCATTGTCGAGGATACATTTAAGGCAAGACAGCTCGGGCCTGTGCCGGCACTCACATATAAAGTCCTAAAAACCGTCGAGAACGGAGAAGATTCTGCCGACCTCCACGATTTTGTGGCTTCCGTCACAGTAGACGAAAATCAGACCGTACGTGCCAAGGCAGAGCCAGACATGGACTATATCGCAGATATGGAGCGTCAAGAACTCGACAAGACCATCGCACAGTATAAGGATATGAGTTCGAAGCAGCTTTCAGAGCTGTCACATGATGGTGCATACAAGGCGGTATGCGACCGAATGAACGACGATCCGCAGAAAGACGTACTCACACTTATCGACATCGCACGTGCAGGTGGCGCTTCGGAAGACATGGTAGAGTACATTCGTCAGATGCAGATAATTAATGAAGTCCTCGCTTGCTGATGGAAGATTACAAGGACAGATTAGCTCAACTGAAAGCACAGATTGAGGATCAGAACAGAATCAAGTTCGATACCGTTCTTAATGTCGGAGACATTGTTGTGCAGAGGACGGACTTGTTCTCAATAAGGGATATGATGACCGACAGAAAATATTCGTTATTGTTGGTAAAAACTCAAAGGGTGATGCAATAGGCTTGTGTCTTATCAATTCAAACTTGGATTTCTACAAAAACACTCCGACAATGCAACCTTTCCAGTACATTCTTAAATATGACAACTACAAGACTGTTTTGGAAAAGGACAGCAGGCTCGATTGCGCAAAGCTATTCCCCATGAAGACGAGAAAGAGTGTGATGTATTGGTGAAGCAAGTAGAGAAGGATGAGGAAATTACTGAAGGACTCAATTTGAAAAAGAAGTAAGGTAAAGGCGGACTGTTTGCCTCGCCTTCTTTTCACTCACGTAAAAATAATCCCCGAAATCTTTGTTGGTTTCGGGGATTATTGCTATTCTTGCATCGCTATAAGATGATGGTAAACCCGTAGGTCATGCGAACTGACATGCTATAACACATTATTTAATAATGTATACCATATTTTTCAAGTCAAATCTTTGCTTGCCGTTCCTTTATTTCGTAACTTTGCAGCCTTAGAAAGAGAGGACCGGAAACAGGCCGGAAAGAAGTAATGACAGATGGAAACTAACAAGGATAATAACAAAGGCACGAACGCGGAAGCTATGCAGAACGAGTTTGTGAGAAAGGTGGCCGAACAGAAATATGAGTTCGGTTTCACCACCGATGTGCACACCGAGATAATAGAAAAGGGACTCAACGAAGATGTTGTGAGGCTCATCTCGCGGAAGAAGAACGAGCCGGAGTGGATGCTCGACTTCCGCCTGAAGGCCTTTGCATACTGGAAAACGCAGAAGCAGCCCTCGTGGGGACATGTGCGTCTGCCGGAGATTGACTATCAGGCGATATCCTACTATGCCGACCCTATGGCGAAGAAGGCCGGCGGCGAGGAGAAGAAGGAGATAGACCCGGAGCTGATGAAGACGTTCGACAAGCTGGGCATACCGCTCGAGGAACGTCTCGCGCTGAGCGGTGTGGCCGTGGATGCCATCATGGACTCGGTGTCGGTGAAGACCACCTACAAGGAGAAGCTGGCCGAGAAGGGCATAATCTTCTGCTCGATAGGCGATGCCATACAGCAGCATCCCGACCTGGTGCGCGAGTATTTGGGTTCGGTGGTGCCCTACCGCGACAATTTCTATGCGGCGCTCAACAGCGCGGTGTTCAGCGACGGCTCGTTCGTCTATATACCCAAGGGCGTGCGCTGTCCGATGGAGCTCAGCTCCTACTTCCGCATCAATGCAAGGAATACGGGGCAGTTTGAGCGCACGCTCATCATAGCCGATGACGATTCGTACGTCTCTTACCTTGAGGGATGCACGGCACCGATGCGTGACGAGAACCAGTTGCACGCCGCCATTGTCGAGATAATAGTGAAGGACCGTGCCGAGGTGAAATACTCCACGGTGCAGAACTGGTACCCCGGCGACGAGAACGGACGCGGCGGAGTGTACAATCTGGTGACCAAGCGCGGCGAACTGCGCGGCGAGGGCTCCAAACTTTCGTGGACACAGGTGGAGACCGGCAGTGCCATCACGTGGAAATATCCGTCGTGTGTGTTGCGCGGTGACAATTCGGTGGCCGAGTTTTACAGCGTAGCCGTCACCAACCATCATCAGGAAGCCGACACGGGAACGAAGATGATACACCTCGGCCGCAACACCAAAAGCACCATTATATCGAAGGGAATATCGGCCGGAAAGAGCCAGAACTCATACCGCGGACTGGTGCGTGTGGGAACGAAGGCCGACAATGCGCGCAACTATTCGTCGTGCGACTCGCTGCTGCTCGGCAGCGATTGCGGCGCGCACACGTTCCCCTACATGGACATCCACAACGATACGGCCATAGTGGAGCACGAGGCCACCACGAGCAAGATAAGCGAAGACCAGCTGTTCTACTGCAATCAGCGCGGCATACCCACCGAGCAGGCCGTGGGGCTGATAGTCAACGGCTACGCCAAGGATGTGCTCAACAAACTGCCCATGGAGTTTGCCGTGGAGGCGCAGAAGTTGCTCAGCGTGTCGCTTGAGGGCACGGTGGGATGAATGGCCCCACCCGGCCTCCCCAAGGGGGAGGTGAGGGGGCGAATTAATAATTAATAATTAATGATTATGCTGACAGTTAAAGATTTACATGCCAGGATTGGCGACAAAGAGATATTGCGCGGTATAAACCTCACCATAAAAGACGGTGAGACACATGCCATAATGGGACCCAACGGTTCGGGAAAGTCGACACTCAGTGCCGTGCTTGTGGGCAATCCGCTTTATGAGGTTACGGCGGGCGAGGCCGTGTTCAACGGCAAGAACCTGCTGGATATGAAACCCGAGGACAGGGCACATGAGGGACTGTTCCTCTCGTTCCAGTATCCGGTGGAGATTCCGGGTGTGTCGATGACCAACTTCATGCGTGCAGCCATCAACGAGAAGCGCAAGTACGAGGGCAAGGAACCGATGAGTGCCGGCGACTTCATCAAGCTGATGCGCGAGAAGAGAAAGATAGTTGAGCTGGACCAGAAGCTGGCCAACCGCTCCGTTAACGAAGGATTCAGCGGCGGCGAGAAGAAGCGTAACGAGATTTTCCAGATGGCCATGCTTGAGCCGAAGCTATCCATTCTCGACGAGACTGATTCGGGACTTGATGTCGATGCCATGCGTATCGTGGCCGAAGGTGTGAACAAACTGCGCACGCCGGAGTCGAGTTGCATCGTCATAACCCACTACGACCGTCTGCTGGAGATGATAAAGCCCGATGTGGTGCATGTGCTCTACAAGGGCCGCATAGTCAAGACTGCCGGGCCGGAACTGGCGCAGCAGATACAGGAGCGCGGCTATGACTGGATAAAGGCTGAGGTGGGAGAAGAATGAAAAGGAGGGCTTATGCAGAGTGAAAATCAATATATCAACCTCTTCAGGGAGTGTCGCAACATGCTCTTCGGGCACAGTGCCGAGGTGATGAACGCCGTGCGTGACCGCGCTTTCGATGACTTCTGCCGTCAGGGCTTTCCCACGCGTAAGGTGGAGCGATACAAGTACACCGACATGGCGGCGCTGTTCGCCCCCGACTACGGTCTCAATCTCAACCGTCTCGACATTCCCGTAAATCCGTACGACGCCTTCCGCTGCGACGTGCCCAATCTGAGCACATCGCTTTATTTCGTTGTCAACGACGCATTTTACAGTAAGGCGCAGCCCAAAGGCCATCTGCCGGAGGGTGTTGTCGTCGACTCGCTCAGTGCCTTTGCCGAGAAGAATCCCGAACTTGTTGCCCGGCACTATGCCCGCATAGCCCGCACTGACGACGATGCCGTGACGGCTCTCAACACGATGCTGGCCCAAGACGGGCTTGTGGTGTATGTTCCGAAGAACGTCAGGGTTGACCGTGCCGTGCAGGTAATCAACATTCTGCGTTCGGATGTCGACCTTATGGTAAACCGCCGCGTGCTCATCATCGTAGAGGAGGGGGCAGAGATAAAGCTGCTCTTCTGCGACCACGCCGCCGACGACCGCCGTTTTCTCGCAACGCAGGTCATAGAGGCATACGTGGGGGAGAACGCGGGGCTTGACCTATACTGTCTTGAGGAGACGCACGCCAAGAATGTGCGCGTGAGCAATCTCTATGTAGAGCAGCAGCGCGGCAGCCGTCTCAACCACAACATCATAACACTGCACAACGGCATCACACGCAACCGTGCCGATGTAGTGCTGGCCGGCGAGGGCGCTGAGTGCCGCATGAACGGCTGTGTCATTGCCGACAAGCAGCAGCATGTGGACAACAATACGCTAATAGACCATCGTGCGGCACACTGTACGAGCAACGAACTGTACAAATACGTGCTCGACGGCGCGGCCACGGGAGCCTTTGCCGGCAGGGTGCTTGTGCGTAAAGGCTCGCAGAAGACGGTTTCGGAGATGCGCAACCAGAATATCTGCGCCACCCGCGAGGCCCGCATGTACACCCAGCCCATGCTCGAGATATATGCCGATGACGTGAAGTGCGCCCACGGCAGCACCGTGGGGCAGCTCAACGATGCCGCACTGTTCTACATGCGCCAGCGCGGAATATCGCTAAAGGAGGCAAAGCTGCTGCTCGAGTTCGCGTTCATCAACGACTGTCTCTTATACAC
>ENA-OYXU01000699-OYXU01000699.1-human-gut-metagenome-genome-assembly--contig:-NODE-699-length-12859-cov-4.944939_pt1 | contig 12859 bp, 11 predicted proteins | sample MGYA00243243_ERZ653435 | MGnify/ENA primary metagenome ERZ653435 (study PRJEB26926, sample SAMN06165113) | human gut metagenome | biome: ENVO:00009003; feature: ENVO:2100002; material: ENVO:00002003... | reverse complement strand
ACGCGCTTGATCTCGCCGTCGTTCTTGCCGCGGCGGCGCAGACGCAGGCGCACGAGGGGACCGAGCAGGGTCACCTGACCGATGTCGTGGCCGGGCGAGGCCTCCACGGCCACCATGTCGCCCTTGGCGAGGTCGAGGTGGGTGGTGTTGCGGTATATGCCCTTGCGCGTGTTCTTGAACTGCACCTCCACCAGGTCGCAGTCGCCGGCGGGTATGTCGGCGAGCCAGTCGGTGCAGGAGAGCTTGCCGCGTGGTTCGCCGCAACCGGCGCAGCAGCCGCCGGCGCAGGGGGTTGTGGTCTTGTCGTTCTCGTCCATTACTTAGCGAAGCTGACGGAGCGTGTCTCGCGTATTACGGTGATCTTGACCTGTCCGGGATATGTCATCTCGTCCTGGATGCGGCGCGCTATCTCGGCGGAGAGCTTTTCGGTCTCGGCGTCGTCGATCTTGTCGGCACCGACGATGACGCGCAGCTCGCGTCCGGCCTGGATGGCGTAGGTCTTGAGCACGCCGGGGTAGCTCATGGCGAGCTGCTCGAGGTCGTTGAGGCGCTTGATGTAGGCCTCGACAATCTCGCGGCGGGCGCCGGGACGTGCGCCGCTGATGGCGTCGCACACCTGCACGATGGGTGCGAGCAGGGATGTCTGCTCCACCTCGTCGTGGTGGGCGCCGATGGCGTTGCATATCTCGGGTTTCTCCTTGTACTTCTCGGCCAGCTTCATGCCCAGGAGTGCGTGGGGCAGTTCGGGCTCCTCGTCGGGCACCTTGCCTATGTCGTGGAGCAGGCCTGCGCGGCGCGCCTTCTTGGGGTTGAGGCCGAGTTCGCTTGCCATGATGGCGCAGAGATTGGCCGTCTCGCGCGAGTGCTGTAGCAGGTTCTGGCCGTAGCTGGAACGGTATTTCATCTTGCCGACGAGGCGGATGAGGTCGGGATGCAGTCCGTGGATGCCGAGGTCTATGGCCGTGCGCTTGCCGGTCTCCACGATTTCCTCCTCGATCTGGCGGCGCACCTTGGCGACCACCTCCTCGATGCGGGCGGGGTGTATGCGGCCGTCAGCCACGAGCTGGTGCAGGGCCAGGCGGGCAATCTCGCGGCGCACGGGGTCGAAGCCGCTGAGCACGATGGCCTCGGGGGTGTCGTCGACGATGATCTCAATGCCTGTGGCGGCCTCCAGGGCGCGGATGTTGCGGCCCTCGCGGCCGATGATGCGGCCCTTGATTTCGTCGCTGTCGATGTGGAACACGGTGACGGAGTTCTCGATAGCCGTCTCGGTGGCGACGCGCTGGATGCTCTGCACCACGATGCGCTTGGCCTCCTTGTTGGCCGTGAGCTTGGCCTCGTCCATGATGTCGTTGATATAGCCTGCGGCGGCCGTCTTGGCCTCGGCGCGGAGCGACTCCACGAGCTTTTCCTTGGCTTCCTCGCAGCTGAGGCCGCTGATGTGCTCGAGCTGCTCGCGGGCCTGGGCCTGGAGCTTGTCGAGCTCGGCCTGGCGTCCCTCGAGAGTGGCGGCCTGGGCCTCGATGTTGGCGGCGCGGGCTTCCAGTTCGTTGCGTGCGCGCTGGTTCTCGCTCTGCTGCTGGTTGAGCTGCATCTCGCGCTGCTTCAGCTTGGCGTCGCGCTGGTCGGCCTGCGCCTGACGGCGCGATGCCTGCTTCTCGGCCTCGGTGGTGATCTTCATGGCCTCTTCCTTGCCTTCGAGCTCGCGTGTGCGCTTGATGTCGTCGGCCTCGCGCTGGGCGTCGGCGAGGATTTCCTTGGCGCGCGTGCGTGCCATGGTGCGCTGCACTGCCAGGGTGATGCCTATGGCGACTGCCGCACAGAGCACCATAAGGGATATTGTTGTTATCAGGCTGAATGTCATATAGTTATTATTATCAGTGTGTTAAACAAGGGGTTATACATCAAAAGAAAAACGCCCCGGAAGCCCGTGCCGCCGTGCTGCCCGGAGGCAGGTGTGCGGCTCGAATCAACCGAGGTGCGGGATTTGGTTTACGGTCCACTGATGTGTTGACGGCCCGCGCCTCTGCGCGTGTGCCTTTTCGATGGTGTGCCCCGGCGGCTTGAGGCGTCAGCTTGCCGGAGACCCTATTTCAGGTTCAAGAATGCTGTCGAGGCGCTGCTCGAACCGGGTGAGCACTCTTGCCTGCGCTTCAAGCAAGTCGGTCTTCCGATAGTACAGCTCGGCGAACGCGAGTGCGACGCGGGCCATAACCTCCATCGGCGACTGCTTCTTGCCCATGCCTTCTCGCCACTGGTCGTAAAGCTTGTTCACATGATACTCGGCTTTGCGATATATGGCTTCCTCGGCACGCTGGATGTCGAATCTTATAGGCTCGACATCGGCAATCTTTATTGTTATGCGTAGGTTGTCGGTCATTAATCAGCAGTGTATTGGGAGCATCGGTGGCCTCCGTTCAGCCTTCGGCAATGTCGGCTATGCATCGGTCGATGTCCCGCACCAGTCCGTCTATCATGTCCAGAGCCCGGCGGGTGTCGTCGGCGCCCGGAGCCACGGTGTGGCTCAGCATGAGATACTGCCTCTGCAGCTCCAGCTCCTCGACTTTCCGCTGCTGCTGCACGAGCTGCTGCCGCAGGGATTCTATCTCGGCCCGCGCCTGCGCGAGGCGCTCCTGCATGAGTGCGTATTTCTCCAAGACGAGGGTGGTCTTGGCATTAACGCGCTCGAGTTGTTGCCGCAGGTCTATGGCCATGACTTTCGGAATTTTTACAAAATTAGTCTTTTTTTCTCAACCGCAGTCAAAAAATTGGTATTTTTTTGACCGCGGCCAAGAAAAAAGTGTCATTTACAGGCCGATGTACTGCTTCAGGACCTCTACGTATTCCTCAAATGCGCGGCGGCCGGGGTCGGTGATGCGGCAGACCGTGCGCGGTTTTTTCCCAACAAAACCCTTGTCGACCGAGATATAGCCGGCGGCGGAAAGCTTGTCGAGCTGCACGCTGAGGTTGCCGGCGGTGGAGTCGGTTTTCTGCCTGAGGTAGACGAAGTCGGCCTCCTCCACGTTCATGAGAATCGACATCACGGCAAGCCGCAGCTGGGAGTGCAGCAATGGATTCAGTTCCTTCATTGACGGCGGTTCTTTGAGTTGAGAATATGGCCGGGCACTATCATCATGGACACGAACGCGAGAATAAACAGCGGCATGTACCAGTCGGCGCCGAGGGGCACGCCGCCGGCCACACAGCACACGGTGACGATGCCGACTGTGAGGGCCACCATACCCCCGCCGATAAGGCTCTTTTCCTTAATGAGCAGCCCCTGCGCGATCACGGTAAGCGGCATCGCGACAAGAGTGTATGCGAGCATTGTGGCCCAGCAGTTTGCACCGGTGAGGTATTTAATGACAATGCATGCGGCTATAGCCACAAGTTCGGAGATTCCGGCGATAGTCCACAACCACGAGCTGACGGAGTCGGAATAGCTCTTAACGAGCGACTTTTTCTCATTGTGCCTCGCCATTATCGGCGTTGCGACGCAGCCGACGGCCGGAATCAGGAACCACAGCCAGTTCCAGACGCCATTGTGGGTGGCGGCGAGGAGCGCCCAGACGGCGATGGAGACGACGGCGGTGAGGTAGCCCCACAGGAGCATGATGTTGCCGTTGGCTATGTAGCGCTCTCGGGTGCTTTCGATCATTGCGGTGATGATCTCAAGGCTCTCTCTTTCGGAGATTTTCTTTTCTTCCATTTTTGGAGTTGTTAGAAGTTGGTAAATAGGTTTATGTTATAAACCATTAGTCTCTGAAAAAGAGCAGCTCGCGCGATTGCTGCTCTGATTCGATGCAAAGGTAAACAAGTTTATTTTATAAACCAAATATTTTTGAGTATTTTTTTGAAAAAATGTGGAGTTTGAGGGTGTTATCGATACAAAAATACAGAAATCACAAAAATATCAGAGTTGATTTTTTGGTTGGCACGGATGGAGAGAAACAGAAAGATTGTTGTCCGATAAAACGGGTACAACCCACGCTCGTCGCGGGTTGAATGTGGTTAGCCGCGAGTTAAGGAGCGACCGCAGGGAGCGACATACTCGCGGTAGAAGCGCCACAAACGCATCAACCCGCCGGATGGCGGGTTGCACAACGTCCGGATTTATCGTCAGATTTTCAGAAGGTTTCGTGGCTGTGAGAGGCCGTGCAACCCGCCATGCGGCAGGTTGATACCCTTTACTGAACCTACCGCGGATACGGCGCGTTGCGCCTTAATCCGCAGCTAACCGGATTTTACCCGCCATCCGGCGGGTAATTTACTACTTAGCAGCAATTTGACGCCGAGCACACGAGCCGTGCATCCCTACATGCGGGGAACTTTTGATGACGTTATCGATGCAATATTCTTCAATTTGTCGGGATAAGGGTGCCGACGTAGACACCATGGTTGCCGCTGACGGCGCTTCCCGTAAAGGGCGTACCTCCGGTGAGGATGATGCCGGCGCCGTTGTCGATGACGGAGGTGACGGGCAGAAGCGCATTGCCCGTGGTGGGATAGGCGGGTGCGCCCAGTATGCGTTGGCCGCCGGGAAGCGTGGCCGTGGGATAGATCGATTCTCCCTGCACGGTTTCGTATTCTACCTTTGCGCTGAATCCGTCGTCCGCGTTACCGGGCCACACATAGTCGGTCGGTGTCCACGTCAGCGAGCCGTCGCTGTGCTGCACGGCGGCTCCGAGGCGTGCGTTGCTGAACGACATGGGCGTACCCTCTGCATGGTAGCTTACGGTGCCGGTGGAACGGTCGTAGGCCGGGCTAAAGAACCGAGGCACTGCATAGAACGTCGCCGCGGCGGATTGCGGCAGCCTGGCGCTCTCGCGCAGCGTGCTCATGCAATATTTCGCCGAGGCAGAGAGTCTTTCCAGCGGCGTGGCCTTGATACCTGTAGCCGTCAGCCTCTGATACAGGGCGTTGTCGGTGGCGGCAGCGGGTATCTCTGATTTGAGAAAGAGAGCCGAACCTTTCAGCTCGGCGCCGTAGCTGTATGTGTTGCTGATGGATTTGAGCGAGTCGCCGTTCTGAACCACGGTAAGGGTGATATTTGCCGTCAGCGCCGCGCTGCCGTCCATCGAGGCGTCGAGCGTGTGGCGCATCACCTTCATGGGAGTGTGCACATATTTCATTTCAGAATATGCGTCGTAATACTTGTAGTCGGGATCGGGCTGACTATAGGTGATGGTGGTGAGAGCCGACGACCGGCACTCGCTCTCCAGCTTGTAGTCGAGACCCATTTTGCCGCGGAGCGACATTGAGCCGGTGTAGGTGAGCATGCATTCGTTGCCGAAGCCCATGGGGACGCTTGCGCCGAGTCTGGCGCCGCGGCCGTTGACTACGGACGGTTCCTCCACATTGTGTCGTCCGCTGATGGTGGCGCTCACGGTCGTATTCACACGCGAGAAGAAGCGGCGGCGGCGCATTACGGTGCCGTCGGGACACCGGAGCACATAGCTGCCGATATTGCAATGCACCAGCGGGCGCACGCGTATGGATCCCCTGATGCGGGCGTCCTCCGGGCCTGCGGGGATGTCGCGCAACTCGTCGGTCATACTTACGGATCCCCCGGCAAGGTCGGGGTACGTCAGGTCGCTGCCTAAGGTGCCCGGCGTTACCCGCTGCGGGCCATTCTCGGCAGGGTCTGCCTCAAACTCCGTTTCCGCCGTCCACACAAGCGCGTCGAACATTTCTTCGGGATCCCTGCTGTAACCCCCCAGATTTATTCTTCCGTCATATTCCGATACAGATAATATCTCTGCCGCAAAGCCGGCGGGAAGAGCCTCCGACGGTCCGGCCTGAAACACATACGAATCGCGCGGAGGCACAAGGGCACTCGGAGTGGAGGAAAGCAGATGGAGAATCACTCTGCCCGAACCGGCATCGTACTCGCTGCCGATGACATAGGGCGCGAGGTCTCCGGCGAGGTCGATGGCACCTTCTGCGGCCACGGGGGCGGGATTTTGAAATGTGATGCTGTCGATGGCAGCAATCTCGAAGCGGTAAATGCTGTCGGGGGTCCATATCTCCTGCACCACGGGGTAGACCGCAAGCGTGCTGTCCAATGCCACCGACGAGCAGCGCATGCTGTCGATTTCCGCATAAAAGATTGGGTCGATGCGTCCGTCGTGGTGCACGAACATCGTGTGGTTCTGCGCTGTGGCGCCGAGTGCGGCAAGAGCCGCCATGTAGAGCAGTCGCTTCATTGCAGTACTATTTTGGCGCTTTTTTTGTTGACGGTGAGTATGTAGGCTCCGGGGGCGTAGCCGGAGAGGGAGATGTCGGCGCCCTGTCCGGCGGGTACAGCGAAGGATGCAAGGACAATGCCGTTGACCGCGGCGAGGCTTACGTCACGGCGCACGTCGGCGGCCGCGATGGTGAGCACATCGTCGGCGATGGTATATGAATCCGGAGCGAGGACGGCGGCATCTTCGATGCCTACGAATCCGGAGGTGTAGGTGATGTCGCGCAGGGCGGATAGCTCAAACTCAGCAGTGTTTTTGTCGTCGGTTCTGACCGTCAGCTTGCCTTCGGCAAATGATATTGCCGGGTTAAGATAGAGCGCGAAATGTCTGGCTGTGCCGTTGATGGTCGTAACGGTCAATGCCGTAGCTTCTTCGGCATGCATGTGTGTGGCGGAGGACAAACAAACAGCGGCGACAGCAAGATAACTTAATATTTTCATAATCGCGCCTTTAATTATTTATACACAAATCCGTCACGTGCCAAAGCATTCATGTCGGGGAAGTAAATTAATATGCCATCTCGGCCATATGTCTCATCTCCAACGCAGTATCCCCCATACACACACACCGAATTACCTGAAATGCTATATGAACAATTCACGGAATAGGAGTCCCCTGGAGCTGTAACTGTATAAGTGCAATTGCCACTTTTATCAAATTTGTAAGTATAGGTAATATATGTATTTTTGGGGCTCCATATTTTCCAGGTTTTGCTTGCGAGGATTTCCGGGGTGAGTTCGCCCCAGTGCTTTGCGTGTTCAGCTACGGGCACGTTGAGAATCTGTGTCTTGCCGATGGTGACGCCGCCTACGATGGCCGACACCCAAAAGGGCGCTTTGTTCCAGTCCACGGTGTCGAAAGTGGAGGCATTGCCCACCTGCAGTGCAAGCATGCCGAATTGATTGGTGGTGGCGGAGGAGGTTTCGCTGCATATGACGGTGCCGGCGTTGTCGCTTATGGTGACGGTGACACTGACGGTCTCGTTGGCGCGGGGCTTGCCGGTGGACTGATCCATGAGAGCTACCTGATAGCCCACCTGCGCCTGCACACAGAGGGCGGAAAGAAGCGCAATCAGAATGCAAGAAATGTGTTTCATAATCTAATGAACAGTAATTCAATGTTGTTTTTGCAAAGGTAAGCAGATTCGGCAACGCAACAAAATTATTGAACGATAAAATATAGTTAGGAGTTAGGAGTGTGGAGCTTTAGCCCGCCACTCCGTGGCTTTAGGCATATGGGATCTTTAACCCCGCGTTCCGCTGCGCTTCACGCGGGGTTAATCATGGATTCGCGCGTCCCGCGCTCGGTTCTTTTTAGTTTATACATGGTGTTATCGATACAAAAATACACAAATCACAAAAATAACATATTTAAATTTTTTGTTGCTTATGACCTTTTGTCTCTCTGCTTCTCACCAAGCATAGTAATCCCAATAATTTCAGTATGTTATTTTTGTGATTTGTGTATTTTTGTTTCGATAACACCCTCAAATCGCCCTCTTGTCTATATGTCTCCCGTCAGGCGTACTAATCCAAGGGATGCGACTTGCGGCGGAGGCGGACGGTGGCGCCGGGGGTGGTGTCGACGTCGTACTCGTAGAAGACGGGGAGGACGGGCCAGGCGGGGACGGCGTCGGGCGAAACCTCGGTGGGCAGCGTGGCGGAGGCGTTGCGTAGCAGGGGATTGGGACAGTCGCCAGCGGCGGGACGGAGGCCTTCGCCCTCCAGCGGTACGGCCGAACGCAGGCGCAGCGGACCGCCGATGCGCGACAGGACGGTGGCATCGAGCAACTGGCCGTCGGCCCAGGTCATGGCTACCTCGAAGTTGCCGCGAGCACGCAGTCCTTCGACGCGACCCTCAGGCCACGAGTCGGGCAGAGCCGGCAGCAGGTGCACGGCGCCGTCGTGGCTCTGCAGAAGCATCTCGCACACACCGGCGGTGAAGCCGAAGTTGCCGTCGATCTGGAACGGCGGATGGGCGTCGAAGAGGTTGGCGTAGAGGCGCCCGGCATCGTCGCTCTCGTAGACGGTGGAGCCGTCGCCCTCAGGCAGGAGCGTAATCATGTTGCGGATGATGCGGTCGGCGTGGTTGCCGTCGAGCAGGCGCGCCCAGAGGTTGATTTTCCATCCTATGCTCCAGCCGGTTGCCATATCGCCGCGGTGTTCGAGCGAGGTGCGGGCGGCACGGAAGGCCAGCGGCGTGTGCCGCGGACTTATCTGACGTGCGGGATACAGACCGTAGAGGTGGCTGACGTGTCGGTGCTCGTCGGCGGGGTCGTCGGCGTCGGCCATCCACTCCTGAAGCTGGCCGAAGCGTCCTATGCGCATGGGCTGCAGGCGGGCGATGGCGCGGCGCAGCGTGTCGGCATACTCCCGGTCACGGCCGAGGGCGTCGGCTGCAAGGAGGGTATTGTTGAGGGCGTCGAAGGCTATCTGATTGTCCATGGTGCAGCCGGCGGTGATGAACGTGGAAGTGTAGCCGTGCTCGGGCGACATGGAGGGCGATGTCACGAGCTGCCCCGTGGCGGGGTGCTCCGTCATGTGGCTGAGGCAGAAGTCGGCCGTGCCGCGCAACACGGGGTAGCTGCGGGCGAGAAATTCCCGGTCGCCGCTGAAGAGATAATGCTCCCACAGATGCGTGGCAAGCCATGCTCCGCCGTTGGGCCACATGCCGAACATGGCGAAGTCGACGGGGCCGGTGATGCGCCAGAGGTCGGTGTTATGGTGGGCGGTCCAGCCGCGGGCACCATAGAGAACGCGGGCGGCATCGGCACCGGTGACGGCCAGGTCGTCGAGCATACGGAACAGCGGCTCGTGGCACTCGGAGAGGTTGGCCGGTTCGGCCGGCCAGTAGTTCATCTCCGTGTTGATGTTGATGGTGTACTTGCTGTCCCACGGCGCGTACTGCGAGTCGTTCCAGACGCCCTGAAGGTTGGCCGGCTGGCCGCCGGGCTGCGACGACGATATGAGCAGATAGCGTCCGTACTGGAACAACAGGGTCACTAATGACGGGTCGTAATTGCGGGTGAAGGCGGCCACGCGCGCATCGGTATCGGCAAGCGAGTCGGCGCCGGCGGCGGGCAGATACAGACCGACGCGGCCGAACTGGGCGGAATAGGCATCGCGGTGGGCGGCGAGCATGTCGTCGAAGCTGCGTCCGGCCGAGGCGGCGAGCAGCTGCCTGAGACGGCGCGAGGCGTCGCCGCTGACGTCGCGGTAGCTGACGAAGTTGGTGGCCGAGGCAATGCACAGCGTGGCCTCGGTGGCGCCGGTGACGCGCAGGACGCTGTCGCCGACGGCGCGCACACGGCCTCCGCGAGTGTCTACGTCTATGCCCACAAGCGCATGGAGGGCGGCGGGGATGCCCTCATGGTCTGCGCCGGGGATGTCGACGCGCAGACTGCGGCCGCGCGCCGTGATGCGGCTGCCCTGCGGCGCGTCGTAGCCGAGGGTGAAGTCGAGGGCGCCGGGGCGGTCGGCGCTGATGCGCATAACCACAATGCCGCCGGGCAGCGAAGCGAAGGCCTCGCGGCGATAGCGCACACCGGCAGGCGTGGTGTACTCCACCGACGTCAGGGCACGCTCAAGGTCGAGCGTGCGCGTGTAAGCGGTCACCGAGTCGTGGCCGAAGTCTATCGTGGCAGCGCCGAGCGTCAGGAACCGCTGACCGTGCTGCGGCGTCATGTAATGGTCGGCTATGAGCTGTTCGGCCTCTTTCTCGCGTCCGGCGAAAATGAGGCTGCGAATCTCGTCGAGGTATTCCCTACCCTCGGGATTGAGATTGTTGTGCGGACCTCCACTCCAGAATGTCTCGTCGTTGAGCTGGATGCGCTCCGTGCCGGTGCGTCCGTACACCATGGCGCCCATTCGGGAATTGCCCAGCGGGAGCGCCTCGGTCCAGACAGCGGCGGGACGCGAGTATCGCATGACGAGGCCGGATGACGCGGCGGCAGACACAAGAGGAACGGCCGCAAGGACCATAAGGAGGATGGCAATAGTCTTTTTCATGGCAGAAGATGAATGAAAAAGCGGAGCCGCGGGGGTGGCTATGCCGCCCCCGGAAGCTCCGCTGAGTAAGCTTATGTGTCAGAGATCCATGCAGTCTACCTCAAGGTCGCCCTGAAGCACCTCGTGCCAGGGAAGCCCGTTGGCGGCTACAGCCTCAAGGAATGGATCGGGGTCGAACTCCTCGACGTTGTGTACACCGGGCTTGTTCCACTTGCCGGTGAGGAACATCATGGCGCCGCACATGGCCGGCACGCCCGTGGTGTAGCTCACGGCCTGCATGCCCGTCTCGCGGTATGCCTCCTCGTGCGAGCAGTTGTTGTAGATATAATATGTGAGAGGCTTGCCCTCCTTGTCGAGGCCGGCGATGCGGCAGCCGATGCTGGTCTCGCCGTGGTAGTTCTTGCCGAGGTCCTGGGGGTTAGGCAGCACGGCCTTGAGGAACTGCAGAGGCACAATCTTCTGGCCGTTGTACTCCACCTCGTCGATGCGGGCCATGCCTATGTCCTGAATGACGCGCAGATGCGTGAGATACTCCTGACCGAAGGTCATCCAGAAGCGTGCGCGGCGTATGGTGGGATAGTTGAGGACGAGCGACTCAAGTTCCTCGTGATAGAGCAGATAGCTCTCGCGTTCGCCGATGCCGGGATAGGTCAGAGGCATGTGGAACTGAAGCGGGTCGGTGCTGATCCACTCGCCGTCCTTGTAGTAGCGTCCGCGCTGCGTTATCTCGCGGATGTTGATCTCAGGGTTGAAATTGGTGGCGAACGCCTTGCCGTGGTTGCCGGCGTTGCAGTCGACGATGTCGAGATACTGCATCTCGCTGAAATAGTGTTTGGCGGCGTAGGCGGTGAACACACCCGACACTCCCGGGTCAAAACCGCAGCCGAGTATGGCGGTCAGGCCGGCCTTCTCGAAGCGCTCACGGTAGGCCCACTGCCAAGAGTACTCGAAGTGTGCCACGTCCTTAGGCTCATAGTTGGCCGTGTCAAGGTAGTTGACGCCGCACTCTAAGCAGGCGTCCATGATGGTGAGGTCCTGATAGGGCAGGGCGACATTGATGACCATGTCGGGCTTGTGACGGCGGAAGAGTTCGCAGAGCTGGCTGACCGAGTCGGCGTCGACCGAGTCGGTGGTGATGTTGGGTGCACCGATGGCAGCCGCCACGGCGTCACATTTAGATTTGGTGCGTGAGGCAAGCACTATTTCGGTGAATACCTCGGGATTCTGGGCGCATTTGTGAGCCACGACCGTGCCGACACCGCCGGCTCCGATGATAATGACTTTTGACATTTTGTGGGTTTTATGCTTTTGGGTTAATATTTGATGTTAAATGACGTCGCCGGTGGTTGCGGTCGGCGGCGATGAGTACGAATGTGATTATGCCGAGCACAATCTGCACGAGTGTCTGGCAGCCGAGCACGACGTTGGCAAATGCTCCCGACTGTGTCGCACCGACGCCGTAGATGCTGAGGGCGAAAATCACGGCCCACTGCCAAGGGCCTATTCCGCCGTTGGAGGGGACGCCCATCGATATGCTTCCGAGCACGAAGGCTACCAGTGGCACCTGGAGGCCGTGCTGCTCTATGAGTGCCGTGGTGAAGGGGAAGGCGTAGAAGGCCACATAGTTCTGCATGAAGTAGCAGGCCCATATTCCGAGAGTCCAGAGGAGCCAGCGGCCTTTACCGGGCATTGTGGCTATCACGGCGAAGCCTTGCCAAAGCTCGACCACGGCGTGGCGCAGTTTGAGGAGCCAGCGGTTGCCGGTGCGGACCTTCATAAGCACCCACAGCACGCCGGCACAAGCTGCGACGGCGCCCCACAGCCAGGGGGAGGTAAGGATTGAGGCCACGGCCTCGTAGCTCTGCGAGTTCTCGCGCAAGAAGGAGAGTATGGCCTTTGATGCCACGGCGAAAGCTCCGGCCATGATTATGAGCACGGCGGCGGTGTCGGAGAGGCGGTCGGCCACCATGGAACCGAAGACGGCCGTGAAGGGCGCTTTCTGGCGCTGGGCGATATATCCGCAGCGCCACACTTCGCCGAGGCGCGGGAAGACGAGGTTTACGGCATATGTGCCGAATATACTCAATATCAATGCCTTCTTGGGTGCTTTGATACCGAGGCCCCTGAGCTGTATGTCCCAGCGGTATGCTCGGCACACCTGGGCGGCGACAGCGAAAACAAAACCGAGGCCTATCCACCAAAAGTTGCACTGCTCGCGGATGATTGCCATCATCTCCCGGAAGTCGATGCCGGTGAAGAGCAAATAGCACAGGCCCGCGCTTATAACGAGCGGGATAACAAAGCGGAGCAAGTGCTTCGCAATTTTCGCCGGGGTGTGCTTTTTGGCCATAGTGCGGAGGGTATAATAATGATATGCTATTCCGAGTGCAAATTTACTCACAATCTCGCAAAATAGAAACACAAAAAGGCCCGAAATGTGGTGAGTTTGGCCAATAAGGAAGAAATTTGGGCCCCGGGAGAAAATATTTTCAAAAAAAATATTAAAAAACTTGCTCATGCCGTGAAAAGGTCGTAACTTTGCAACCGCAAATCGAAAGATACGCAGGGCTCCTTAGCTCAACTGAATAGAGCATCTGACTACGGATC
>ENA-OYXU01000698-OYXU01000698.1-human-gut-metagenome-genome-assembly--contig:-NODE-698-length-12874-cov-7.934784_pt1 | contig 12874 bp, 10 predicted proteins | sample MGYA00243243_ERZ653435 | MGnify/ENA primary metagenome ERZ653435 (study PRJEB26926, sample SAMN06165113) | human gut metagenome | biome: ENVO:00009003; feature: ENVO:2100002; material: ENVO:00002003... | reverse complement strand
CAGGGGCGCCGCCCCTGCACCCTGCAAGGGGCATTGCCCCTTGACCCTTTTTTTGTCCCCCGGCTTGGTCGCGTTACCCTACAATCTTTTTCCGCAGATTATTCTCAGGGCGTGCCGTCCATGCCGCCTTCATTCAGTCCCGTCAGGCGGACGCGCACAAATTCCCCCTGCCGTCCATTGTACCCCTCCGGCAGCGTCACCGCGATATACTCCGGCGTATAGCCCGTCCAATGACCATTCACCGGCTCTTCCAGCAGCACTTCCGCCACCTCATTGACCCACTGCTCCCGGTACTGCCTTGCCATTTCGTCGCCCACGGCAATCAACAGGCGCGCACGGCGTTCCTTCTCGGCGTTCGAGAGCTGTCCCGGCATCACGGCGGCTTTTGTGCCCTCGCGCTGAGAGTAGGGGAAGACGTGAATCTTGGCATAGCGGGCTTCGCGGATGAAAGCGCGCGTTTCCTCGAACTCGGCTTCCGTTTCGCCGGGGAAGCCAGTCAATACATCCGTTGTGAACGCTGCCATCGGGTAGACGGCGCGCAGGTTTTCCATCGCCTGACGGTACATGCGCATGTTGTAGCGGCGCGCCATCCGCTGCAAAACGGTGTCGCTGCCGGATTGCAGGGCGAGGTGGAACTGCGGGCAGACCTTGTCCATCGTGCGGAGGGCTTGCGCGAATTCTACCGTCGCGACGGTCGGCTCAAGGCTGCCGAGGCGGATGCGGCGCACGCCCGGCACGTCCTGCACGGCGCGAATCGCGTCCAGCAGCGTCTGGCGGGGTGTGAAGTCCCGCCCGTAGCTGGTCAGGTGGATGCCTGTCAGCACCAGCTCGGTGAATCCGGCTTGCGCCAGACGTTCGGCTTCGGCACGGATTTCATCCACCGGGCGGGAGCGAATCGGCCCGCGCACGCTGGGGATGATGCAGTAGGTGCAGTGGTTGTTGCAGCCCTCCTGAATTTTGAGCGTCGCGCGGGTGTGTTCCTCCTGCGAGGTGATGGTCAGCGGCTCGAAGGGGGTCGTGGCGTTCAGCTCGTTGACGGCGTTGATGGATGTGTTCTCCCGCAGCGCCTTTTCCAGTAGTTCGACGACTTCGCTGCGGTGCTGTGTGCCGATGACGAGGCGCGCGCCGGTTTCAAGCAGATCCTCCGGCTTGCGCTGCGCCAGACAGCCCGCCAGAATCAGCGCGCTGTCCGGATGTTCGCGGCGTAGGCGGCGCGCCAATTGCAGGGATTTCTTGTCGCCCGTGCCGGTCACGGTGCAGGTGTTGATGACGTAAACATCCGCGTCCGCGTCGAACGGGACGATTTCATAGCCGGCGGCGCGGAATTTCTCCAGCATCGCCTGTGTGTCGTATTGGTTGACCTTGCACCCAAGGGTGTGGAAGGCAGCAGTTTTCATGGTTTCACTCCAATTCACCGTATAGGCAGAACAGGGCGCTTAAGGCGCAAAGTCCTGCGGTTTCGGTGCGTAAAATGCGCGGACCGAGCGTCACGCTTTGGCAGCCGCAGTCTTTCATCCGGGCGATTTCGTTCGCGCTCATGCCGCCTTCAGGCCCGATGACAATTGCGAGGTCGCGAATATCCGGATGCTCCCGGTGGAAGGCGGTCAGGCTGTACCCGCGCGCGTCCTCCCACGGGACGATGGCGGCTTCGTGCGTTTTCAGCGCCGTCAGCAGGGCAGGGAAGGCAATCGGCGAATCCACCGCCATCATCTGGCAGCGCCCAGACTGCTTGCAGGCTTCGCGGGCGATTTTCTGCCAGCGCTCCTGCTTCTTCGCGCCGTCCTTGGCGCTGAGCTGCACGACGCAGCGGCTCATGGCGACCGGGACGACCCGCGCCGCGCCCAGTTCCACCGCCTTCTGCACAATCAGCTCCATTTTCTCCGCTTTCGGCAAGCCCTGATAAAGCGTGATGCGCAATTTCGCCTCGGTGGAGGGCAGTTCACTTATCAAGCGCGCCGTCACGCCCTCCGCTGTCATTTCCGCGATTTCGGCGGAAAAGCGCCGGCCGTCCAGGAACAGCTCTGCCGCGTCGCCCGGCTGCATCCGCAGCACGCGGGACGCATGGCGCGCGTCCTCCTCCGACAGCGTGACAAGGCTGCCGATTTCACCCAGCCCGTCAGCATAAAAGCGGTGCATTACTTCTTCCTCCGGGACAGCATGGCGACCCACTCGCCCTTGCGCTTCGTTTCCAGAATCGTGTAATCGGCGGCGGTCAACGCGTTCACCACGTCCTGCTCGCGTTCCTTGATGATGCCGGAGCAGATGAACAGCCCGCCGGGGACGATGTGATCCACCAGCGGCTGCGCGAACATGCAGATGACGTCGGCGATGATGTTCGCCACGCACAGGTCGCACACGCCGTCGCTGCTCGCCAGCAGATTGCCCTCCACCGCGCGGACGCGGTCGGACAGGTGGTTGTGCTCAATGTTCTCCTTCGCCACGCGCACCGCCACGGGGTCAATGTCGATGGCAAGCACGTCCTTCGCGCCGAGCATCGCCGCGCCGATGGCGAGGATGCCGCTGCCCGTGCCGACGTCGATGACCGATTCGCCGCCGTGCATCGCGTCCTCCAGCAGCTCCAGGCACATCGAGGTCGTCTCGTGCGTGCCGGAACCGAACGCCATGCCGGGGTCAATCTCGATGATGCGGTCGCCGGGCTGCGGTTCGTAATGTTCCCACGTCGGCTTCACCACCAGCGAACGCCCCGCCTTGAACGGCTTGTAGAACTTCTTCCACACCTCCGCCCAGTCCTCATCACGAACATTCAGCGTCGAAATTTCCAGCGTGCCGAGGTCAAGCCCCAAATCCATGTGATGCAGTTCGTCGCAGCGGCTGCGCAGCGCCTGCATCCGGTCTGCGAAGGAACTGTCCGGCGTGAACCACGCGTGCACCAGCACATCCTCCGGCATGGAGGCAATCAGATTCGGGTCGATAATCTCCCAGTAGCCATTGGGCTTGTCAGGGTCGGGAATATCCGCGCGATCCTCTACCATCGTGCCGGTCGCGCCCTCCGCCATCAGCGCCTCGGACACAATGTCCGTGCCTGCCGTGGTGGTATGAATCGTCAATTCAATCCAGTCCATGTGTGTACCTTCCTTACAGATAAAATACCAACATAATTATATAGCAAAACCCTGCCGAAATCAACCCGGCAGGGTAAAGGAGATGAAAAACTGTGGCGGAAAGTGCTGGAAAGGGGGGGAAATTCCGTGATTCCCCCTGCAACAACAAAAGTCAACTATGGAAGTGTGCACCCGAAGGGGTGGAGGGGGCGATCGGAAAGCCCCCTCCTCGCCTCCGCAGAGGCGAAACCCCTGCTGCAAACAAAATCCAATACAATAGGAAACAATCCTTCCAGCAGGGGGGCAGCCCCCCGGCGGTGACTGCCTTACTTCACCGCCGCCGCTTCCACATGCACAACCATCTTCGCGGAGATGTCCTTGTACAGGCGCACCTCAATCTCCACATCGCCGACGGCGCGGATGTTCTCGCACTTGATGTCGCGCTTGTCCACCGCAACGCCGTGCTGCGCCTTCAGCTGCTCGGCAACTTCCGCGCTCGTAATCGAGCCGTACAGCCGCCCCTGTGCGCCGCACTTCACCGACATGCTGATGACCTTGCCGCGCAGGGCGTCCGCCTGTGCCGTCGCGTCGGCACGGCGCTGGGCCTCGCGTTCGGCTTCCGCCTTGCGCATTTTCTCAACGCCCTTCATCGCGCCGGGGGTCGCTTCCACCGCCAGCTTCTTGGGGAACAGGAAGTTGCGCGCATAGCCATCCGCCGCATTCACAATCTGATCCTTCTTGCCGACACCCTTCACATCTTCCAGCAAAATAACCTTCATAATCTGTATCCTCCTTAAATCTTAAAAATCAGGAAAATCATCGTCTTTTCGATGGCGGTCGTCGCGCAGCCCGCGCGGGTCGCGGATTTGGTCAACGCAGCCCGCGAACATCGGCAGAATCGGCACGAACAGCACCATCAGGATGGTTAGAAACCAGCGGCGGCCGCGCGTTGCACCCGCGCGTAGCATGGCGAAATTCTGCGCCGAAACGCCCTGCACCGCGAAGCTCCAGAACGCCACACTGCCCAGCAGCGAAGCCGCCAGCGCAACTGTCGCGTTCGTTGTAAACAGCTGCGCCGCGCTCAGAAGCAGCAGCACTGCCATGCTGATGCCCAGCGGGGTGGGCATGAACCAGCGGTCGGTGGTCGGCGTGTCCTCCGCATCGGGAAATTTGCGCCAGCACAGCAGCATCCCCAGCGAGAACGCCATGATTCCTTTGACCAGCAGGTCAGGCATGATGGATGGCAGCGTTACCTCAATCGTTGCGCGCAGACTCCATTCCAGCTGCTGCAGCACATCCTCGGAAAGCCACGGCAGCACGTTTCCGCCCGTCAGCGCCGCGAGACTTTCCAGCGCCGCCGTGCGTTTTGCATCCAGCGCCGCCAGCCCGGACACATACGCGGAATACAGCACCTGCGGGCGCGTCCGCGCGTTCATCATGACACGCAGAATGTCATAGGACAAGCCCTCATACAGGTCGCCGTACGCCTGATAGCGCTGAAGGAGCATTATCAGCAGCGCGACGAGGGCGGCGAAGCAAATCACCGCCCAATACATTGCCATGCGCGATTTGCGGAAGGCGCCGGGCGGCAGGAACAGCATCAGCGCGCCGCCGAAGAGCCAGACGCAGGCGGACGGAATGAGCAGCTTCGGCAGGAGGAGCAGCAGAGAGGAAAATGCGCCGATGACGAGCAGCGGGATGCTGATGCAGAGCAATGTCTGGAAGATTGGCGCGTTGCGGGTCGGCAGGGGCAGCTCCCCCGTGAGGGAGAGCAGCGAAAAAGGCATGAACAGCAGCAGAAGCACCGCCAGCGGCACGCTGCGCAGGCTGAATGTCAAAGCGAATACGATACAGATGCCCATCATGTACCAATCGGGCTTGCTGACTTTGGCTTTGCCGTACATGCTGTCCTCACCTCCTTGTGTAGGCTCATCCATCTTCCTATTGTACAGCACAATCGCCAAAAAAGCAAGCCGGGGAGGCGCGGATGCACGAAAAAAGGAAGCGCCCGTCGCAGTCGCTTCCTTTATATATGCTGATTTTTTATTTGCCGCGCACAAGTGACTCGCGCTTTGCCAGCTCAGCCACCAGCGCTGCCGGCAGCAAATCCCGATGCGGCTCTTCCTGCGGCACAGCCCCGCGATAGACCGCCAGCGTCCGCTGCGTCACCGTGTCCCAGTTGTGCAAATGGCAGATGTAATCCGGCGCTTCCGCCTTGTACTTTGCCACCTTCGCCGGATTCGCCAGCAAATCCGCCAGCTTTGCGCGCAAATCGTCGATATTGCCGCGGCGGAAGGTCACGCCGTGCTCCTGAACGACGGAGGCGCACTCGTCGATGTCGCTTGTCAGCACGCAGCAGCCGTAGCTCATCGCCTCCATCAGCGAAAGGGGCATCCCCTCGACGTCGCTGGGCAGGACGTAGGTGTAAGCGTTGCTGTACAATTCCGCCAGCAGCTGCCCCTGCACAAAGCCGGGGAATATCACGCGGTCGTCGTCCTTTGCCATTTCGCGCAGCTCGTCGAAATATTCCTGTGAGTCGGACGCGCCGCCCGCAATGACCAGCTTCTTGTCCGTCGGCAGATGCTTGTACGCCTCAATCAGGTAATGCTCGCCCTTTTCCGGCACGATGCGTCCCAGATAGAGGATGTAGTTGTCCTTTTCCAGCCCGTACTGGCGAATCAGCTCCGGCGCGCACGGCTGGTAGCTCGGCACGCCGTTGGGAATCAGCAGCGTCTCGCGCCCATAGGTGTCCGCAAAATACTGCTGCATGCCGTGGCTCAGCACAATCAGCTCATCCGCGTGGCGCACCGCCATCTTTTCGCCCAGCTTGATGCACTTGGACGCAATGCCGTTTTGCCATTTCGCGCGCGTCCAGTCCAGCCCGTGTACCGTCACGATGACGCGCTTGCCCATCAGCTTCGGCAGCCAGCAGAACAGCGCCGGGCCCTCCGCGTGCACATGCACCACGTCATAATTGCCCACCGCCGCGCACAGGCAGCCGAAGAAACTTGCGGAAACCGCCGCCAGCCCCTTCTTCTGGATGGTCGGTACATACTTCAGGCTGATGCCGTTGAAATTTTCGGGCTTCGGCTGCTGCTTGTCGGTTCGGTTATAGCACGTCACGGAATGCCCCTGCGCCACCATGCGCTTGGCCAGTTCGCCCACCACAACCTCGATGCCGCCATCATGGGACGGTACGCGCTTCTGTCCGACCATGGCAATTTTCATGTACTTCCGAGCCATCCCTTGCAGCCTCCTTTGTTGCTTGAAATTTCCCATTATGAGGGGGGGAACCCCATCAGCAGCCCCGATGCGTTTCGTTGTACGTTTCGGTGTCATCTGATGCACTCATCATACCACACACATGGGTTAATTGAAACGAAGTTACATCGGTTTTCCGAAATTTTTTCGGTATTCCGCGTATTCCGAAAGTTTTTAGGAAAGACGGCGGCGATTTTTCACAAAATGCCCTGTCTATTCGCGTCTGTTTTTAGCCGAAAACGATATACTTGCGGTTCAAAAAAACAGCGTTATTTTATGTGTAAGAAGACCGTGTAACAACAAAGAAAAACAGGTTACATAGTGCAATGGCATGCCGCGCGAACGAAACCTGCCAATTTATCCGCTAAATTGCCATATTTATGCTGGTCACTCTTGACATGTTGATTTTTGTCAGGTATAATTTACATATGAACAGCATCGGTGCAGCGCCTCTGGTGGATGCTGTCCGCAGCAATGGGTGTAGCCGGACGAATAGGGGAGGAGAGAAACCATGAAAACGAGTTGGCTCAATGGAAGCAAACGAATCCTGTCAGCACTGCTGATTGCGGCGGCGCTGATGTTTGGCTGGACGCCGCTGGGGGAGGGGAAGGCGCTGGCGGCGACGGATAAGGGGAAACAGTTCGCACAGGCGGCGATGCTGTTTGCGAAGTCTGATACGGGTTTTGCGCAGGATATGTACGGCGCAAGTGGAACGGACAATAACCAAATCTTTCAAGGTGGTGCGTGGTGTGCAGCGTTTGTTTCGGTTATCGCCCGGCAGCTTGACATTAGCACGAGTGTCATTCCAGACACGGCAAGTGCGGCGGGTTTTGCGCCCACGACATCATCCTTCCACCCGCTGCTGAATCCGTCGACGTATTCGGCGTATTCTGGATATTCGAAATACCAGTCACGTTACGATGCAGATTTGACGACTTACGGCAGCAAACTCTATACGCCGCAGGTTGGCGATATCGTAGTGCTGAATGCGTACACATCCAGTGTAGGCACAGCCATCAAAACGGGATGGCAGCATGTAGGGATTGTGACCTCTGTTGATGAAAACAACAAGAAGGTAAAGTTTGTTAGCGGCAACTGGAGCGGACTCCGCTGCTCGGTAACGAGCAATGGATACGGTTATAAACCAGGTTATGCAAATACGTTTACTATTGATAGCAAGGGAACAAAGGCACATTACGGCGTGCTGGGCTTCTTTCATCCGGATTGGAGCAAAACTGGCACTTTGCGCACACCGCAGGCGGTGACGGGGATTACGCTGAAAAACGGAAGCAGTGTTTTAAGCGAAAACACGACAATTACAATGAACGTGGATACGACGCTGAAAATTACTTCCAGCGTCTCGCCGAGCAATGCGTTTTACCCGAACCCCAGCAGCGGCGTATACCGCTACTTCTATTCTTCGCCGAATGTACAAATTGCATCGGGGTATACAGGTTTGTTCTGGCAGAGCAGCAATGAGAATGTTGCTATTGTGAACCCGGATACTGGTTTGGTTACGGCGGTTGGAGCTGGTACTGCGACCATTACGGCATATGCGATTGCCGATGGAAATAGAACCAGAGCGAAAGCTGTTAAAAAGAGCTTCAAGGTTCAGGTGACGGGGTATCCGTCGCACGAATGGTACACCTATGAAGCCTACCACAATAGCGTTTCCATTTACAGCACGCCTTCGCTACGAAGCGCGAATGTAATTAAAACAATAGCGGTTGGAACGGAATTTAGTGTTGATTTAAGTCATGTGTACGCTATGCGCGCGCGAAACGGCTGGGGATGGCTTTCGCCGGTGCAGCTGAATGATGGCACCACTGGCTATTGTGACTTGAACGCACACTACTACCTCTCGAAAAAAGACCATCCGACCGTGCGACCGATGAGCGAACAGGCAAACGCAGAATGGTGGAACTACAAAGTCGTCTGGGCAAGTGGCTTAAATTTGCGTTCCTTTGCGGATTCTAATGCTACGGGAACTGTGATCATGAAAATCCCGAAGGCTGCAACGGTTGAACTTGACCTCAATCACACAATGCGCGAGCCGAAATACGGCGACACATGGGCATATGCGCGCTACAAGCAGTCCGATGGTTCGTACGTTTACGGCTGGTGCATCGAGAGCGACAGCAACTACATGCAGAAACAGGATAAAATCGGAAACTCTGCCCACTATTCCGACTACATCATTGACGAAAATGGTGCAATCGTCGTGTATGCTGCGCCGTATTATGAGAATAAAATCGACGAGCTTACCAGCGCCGACGGCGTATTCCAGATAGATGTTGCCAACATGGTGTTTTACGATGCTTCGGGCGTTAACACCTATTGGGCGCCTTGCCGATATACAAAGAATGGAAAGACAATAGAAGGATATATCGAGGTGCTTGCGGACCCGCCTACTCCCTGCGGCATTGACCGCGAAGGCGACTGGGAACGCTACGAAGTAACGAATGCAGCGGGGGCAAAGTCAATTCGCTATCCTGCCACGTTTGAATTGTCCGAACTCAGCAGCTACGACCAAGGCGAAATCATCTGGCTGGACAGGAACGAACGCGTCACCATCACCGAAAACGGCAAGCAGTACACCTTCATGCGCGGGCATGGGGATGATTTCGTTGCGGGCTGGTTTGATGTGACGAATGTCAACGAGCCGCTGACGCAGGTTGACGACAGCATTGAGGAAGTCGTCTCTGTGCGCAGCGGAGCCAGCGTCTACACGTTCTGCCGCGGCAATGTCTCGTGGGCGCAGGCGGCGCAGTACGCGGCGTCTATGGGCGGACACCTCGTCGTGATTGACAATGCGCAGGAAGATGCCATGCTGCATTCGACCATCATGAGCGCATACGGCGGCACGGCGTGGACGGGCGGCCACGCGAATGGCGCAGGCAATGGCTGGACGTGGCTGAATAACAACACGATGAGCTATCAGAATTGGGGCTCGTCGAGCGCGACGCCGACCAGCAGCCATACCGCGCTGGCAATCAAGGGCGATTATGAGGGATGGTTCACCTACCGCGACTGCGCGAACACATACGTTGACAGCTTCATCGTCGAGGTGGAGGAAACGCCGCGCGCGTGGTTCACCTACCGCACGAAGGCGAAGCTCAACATTCGCAAGTCGCAGAGCATTTCCGGCGCTGTCGCGACCACGACGGCGGTGGGCGATTACCTGACCATTGACCTGCTGAACGTCGCAATGGACAGCAATAAGAAGTACTTCTTTGCGCCTGTGCTGATGTCGGACGGCTCGATTCTCTACTGCAACATCGGCGATAAGACCGCTATCGTCCCCGACCTTGAACCCGATGAACCCGCGTGGACGCAGTACAAAGCACTCAGCAGCCTCTACGTCCGCACCTTCCCGAACACTTGGTGCGATACGGGCGTGCTGAAAACGCTGAGCAAGGACACGATTCTGGAGCTGGACGTCAGCCACAAGCTGCGCGACCCGCGCTTCGACAACGACTGGGCATACGCGCGCTACAAGCAGTCCGACGGCACCTACCTCTACGGCTGGGTGATTGCTGCGGACACCTACGTCGAGCAGGTGAAGCAGACGCCCGCTTGGTACGACTACTTTGCGAATCCGGGCAGCACGGTGTATGTCTACAAGACGCAGAATGTGGATGACACGATTGTCAAAACGTACACATCCGGCAGCAGTTTCCAAGTGGACGTGAACAACATGCGCCAAGACCAGAACGGCTACCTCTGGGCGCCTGTGGCAGATAGCACGGGCAAGGAACTGGGCTATACCGACCTCTCCGCGGCGCACGCAGGGAGCAAATCAGCGGCGATTCCGCTTGTCTACTGCCAGTCGGGCTGGATGCCCGCCTATGTGCTGGCGGAAGAGGGCATGGATGTGCTGGCTGCACCGAATGACGCGGCTGCCCTCGTCAAGCACATGGATCGCGATGCGTACTTCTGGTTTGGCGCGGATGAAACCTATACCGATGCGAAGGGCAAGATCTGGACGCGCATTTACGCATCAAAGGACTACGAGGAAATGGCGGATGGCGGCTGGGTCAGGCTGAACGACGGCGTGAACTACAACACCGTCTATGCACAGTGGTACGACACTGGGTGCAGCATTTCACGCAACGGTATCACCTACACGCTTTACGGCGGTTACAACAGCTGGAGCAGCGCACAGGAAATGTGCAGCTACATGACCTACGATGGTGCGCAGCCGGTGCGCCTACGTCTCGCGATTGTGCACAACGATGACGAACAGAGGATTATTGAGCAGCTGCTGAATGCCACCTCGACCGTCGACAAGGCGTGGATTGGCGCAAGCAACACAAGCGGCTCGTGGAAGTGGGTGGACGGCACAAATGTCCAGTACAGCCAGTGGGGCTACAATGAACCGTCGGGCACTGGAACGGAACTTGGCGTGGTGGCATCCTTCGACGGCAGCTGGTATGCGCATGATGATGCTTTGGACATCCACATTCAGGGCTTCATCACCGAGCAGTTCACGGGCATCGGGCTGCCGCAGGTGAAGCTGCCCACGTCGACGTTCTATGTGGATGACGAGGCGTTCGTGGGCAACAGCACGATTCAGTCGGTCGTTGCGCCGGATGGACTGCAAGTCATTGGCACGCGCGCCTTCGCGGACTGCGCGAACCTGAAGTGCATCACCCTGCCGGACTCCGTGTCCTACATCGCGGAGGATGCGTTCGAGAACACGCCGGATGTCGTCATCTTCGCCAGCGTCGGCAGCTATGCGTGGCAGTGGGCGGAGAAGCAGGGCATCCCGCACGGCACGCCGTACACCGAGTAAAATCAGTGGGCGCAGACTTCCCCAGCGGGCGGTCTGCGCCCGTTTTCGCGGAAAAAACTCCGGCTTCGCGCAAAAAAATCCGCCCAAGCCCCCTTGACAAACCGCTTTCCATGTGCTACAATATCCACGTTTGAAGCAGAGGCTTGCCCGTCTCTCACCTTGCGCGGCGTATGCTGCCGGGTTCACAGGCTTTTTCCCTTTCAGGCGGATTGACCGCCGAAAAAGGCGCAAACTGCATGTCAGCGACGGGTGGAGTCACCCGCCGCTTTTTCTGTGGTATGGAGCAGAAAACGCTGGCTTCAACGAAAATTGGGAGGTGTATGGACATAGCACTCGATCTGATGATCAATGAGGAAATCCGCGACCGGGAAGTCCGCCTGATTGACGAAAACGGCGAACAGCTCGGCGTCATGCCAACAGCCAAGGCGATGGAGCTGGCGGAAGAGCGCGGCCTCGACCTCGCCAAAATCCAGCCCACGGCAAAACCGCCGGTCTGCAAACTGCTGGACTATGACAAGTACCGCTACGAACAGTCGCGGCGCGAACGCGAAAACCGGAAGAATCAGCGGGTCGTCGAAACCAAGGAGGTTCAGCTGTCCGCCACCATCGAGGAGAACGACGTTCTCACGAAGGCGAAAATGGCGCAGAAGTTCCTTCAGGGTGGCGATAAGGTGAAGGTGTCCATCCGTTTCCGTGGCCGCCAGATCACCCATAGCGAAATCGGCATGCAGGTCATGCAGGACTTCGCGGCCCGCTGCGCCGAGGTCAGCTCGGTGGAGCGCCGTCCCATGATGGACGGCCGTCATATGATTATGATCCTGGCCCCCAAGGCGGCAAAGGCTTCCTTCGCTGAAAAGAAGGCCGCCCGCGAAAACGCCAAGGGGAATCAAGAACAGGAATAAAACGGCTATCGCAGCTTGCCTGCGCCCCGTTTTATCAGCATTGGAAGGAGGACTACACCATGCCTAAGCAGAAGTCTCACCGTGGTGCTGCCAAGCGCTTTTCCTTTACCAAGACCGGTATCGTGAAGCATAAGCAGATGAACGCCAACCATCAGGTTCGCCTCAAGACCACCAAGCGCACCCGTCACCTGCGCGCTGACGGCATTGTGGACAACGCGGCGGAAGCCAAGACCATCCACAAGCTGCTGCCCTACAAGTAATTAAGCCCATTCGCTGGCAAGGAGGATACTCACAATGGCACGTATTAAGAGATCTGTGAACGCTCTGAAGAAGCGCCGCAAGGTCATGAAGCTGGCAAAGGGCTACTGGGGTGCAAAGTCCAAGCAGTACCGCGCCGCGTCCGAACAGGTTGCTCGTTCCCTGCGCTATGCCTTCAAGGGCCGCAAGCTGCGCAAGCGTGATTTCCGCTCCCTGTGGATCACCCGTATCAACGCCGCTGCTCGCCTGAACGGCATGAGCTATTCCACGTTCATCAATGGCCTGAAGAAGCACAACATCACCGTCAACCGCAAGATTCTCGCGGATCTGGCTGTGAACGATGCAGCTGCCTTCACCAAGCTCGTGGAAATCGCCAAGGCGTAATTGTCGCCCAAGCGTTTCATAGCACAAATTCGTCCGATGTTGAAACCGTGTTTCAGCGCCGGACGTTTTTTTGCCCTTTTTTCGGGGCAGGGCACTCACAAATTCAATGGTAGGATAGGTTTCTTTTTGTCCAGACTGGTCATCAGCACACGAACTAATACTATTTCCAGATTCAACTGCGCCATCTGCTTGCGCCTTTTTCGTTCTGGCGT
>ENA-OYXU01000696-OYXU01000696.1-human-gut-metagenome-genome-assembly--contig:-NODE-696-length-12890-cov-4.131204_pt1 | contig 12890 bp, 10 predicted proteins | sample MGYA00243243_ERZ653435 | MGnify/ENA primary metagenome ERZ653435 (study PRJEB26926, sample SAMN06165113) | human gut metagenome | biome: ENVO:00009003; feature: ENVO:2100002; material: ENVO:00002003... | reverse complement strand
TTAACAAAATCCATGGCCTCCGGCCATACAACTATAATATACACAGCACATTGCAACCCGATAAAATGAAAACTGCCAGCCACACGGAGGGTTGCAACGCGCCCAATGGTCTTATTTGAACCGCATTGCACAAGCCGTGCGTCCCTACAGGCGGGGGGCAACAGCTTGCGGCTGGGGTGTAAAAAAACCGTCCGGAGGCCTCGCGGAGTCCGGACGGGTTCTACCTAAAAACTGTTCTTATTCCTTTAAGGAATCATCGTACTTGACAGGGTATGGGAGCTTGCCGTTGGAGAATTGCCAGTCGAAGCCTTCGCCCCATCCGGGAGTCTGAGTGAGCACCTGCTCGGTGAGTATGATCTGTTTGTCGGGGATGGGAATGAAGCCGCGTGTCTCCTGGTAGCGTTTCTGGAGTCCGTTGCCGGAGATTTCGGCGTATCCGCCGGGGACGCGTGCGCCCATGTACTGGATATAGGCTCCGCGCTGGTTGTCGCTGATGACTTGTCCGGCGTTCTGGGGGTACCAGCTGCGGAGGTCGTTGAAGCGCTGTCCCTCGAAGGCGAGCTCGTAGCGGCGCTCTTTCTGGAGGCGCTCGAAGGTGTAGCTGCCGTAGGGCTTGAGTCCTGCACGCTGACGGAGGCGGTCCATGCCTGCGGAGGTGTGCTCGAGCTCGTCGAGCATGAGGAGGACGTCGGCGTAGCGGATGTAGATGGCGTCGTTGCGGTTGTCGTACTGGTTGCTGTTCTCAAGTCCGCCGCCGAAGGCGTAGAAGAAGTTCTTGTAGATGGTGGCGGCATCGCTTGCGGAGTAGCAGGTGGAGACGATGTACTTCTTGTTGTGGAAGCATGTCTTCTCTACTTCCTTGGCGTCGTTGCCCTTGTGCGTGGCGAGCTCGGCGGTCTGTCCGGCCATCCAGTTGCCGCCGTTGCCTCCGCCGTAGATTTCGGCGGCGTTGTCGACGGCGAGGACGGAGCCCCAGAGGCGCTTGTCGGCGAAGCCGTAGTCGGGGTCGGTGGCCCAGTCTTCGACCATGCGGGGGTTGACGGTGCCGTTGGTGTAGCCTATGCCGTAGGGGTAGCATTCGGCGTTGGGGGCGGATTTGGAGTTGCGGAGGCCGAAGAATTCGCCCATGCGGTTGTAGGATGTGTTGCTGTGCCCGAGCATGAGGGTGAAGTGGCATGCCCAGATGGTCTCCTTGGAGTGGTTGCCCACCCAGTGGAGCCCGTTGCGGGAGGCGTAGGTGTTGAAGTCGGTGTTGAATGCGAAACCTGAGGAGAACTCGTTGGTGTAGGGCCATATCTCGCGGGGGTCGTTCTCAAGGTCGAAGCCGGAGTTGTCGCGGCAGTCCTTGAGGTAGTTCACCACCTGTTCCTTGGTGAGCCCGAAGAGGTCGGATTTCTGGTAGAAGCCGGTGTAGAACATCCAGACGCGTGCGAGCAGGGCCTCTGCGGCGTAGCGGGTGGCGCGTCCGGCAAGGTTGTCCTCGCGGCTGTAGCCGTAGCGTGCGGGCATCAGTTCTATGGCTTTGAGCAGGTCGTCCTTGATGGCTGTGTAGACGGTCTCTATGTCGCTGCGGGGATTGTTGACGATGGCGGTGGTGGTGAGCACGGGGAAGGTCTCGTAGAGGTTGGCCATCTCCCAGGTGACCCATCCGCGGAGGAAGTATGCCTGACCGAGGAGGTAGTCCTTCCACTCGCGGGACTGGAAGAGATCGTCGGCGATGAGTGGAATCTGCTCAATGGCGTAGTTGGCGCGGAAGGTGGCCTCGTACATTGTCTTCCAGGTGCTCTGTATGGAGGTGTTGTCGGTGGAGACGTACATGAGTCGGTCCCAGCCCTGTGCGCCGGTGTTGGATGTGGAGCCTCCGCCGAACATGTCGTCGCCTGCGAGGACGTGGATGAAGACGGTGGCTTCCTCGGGGTTCTTGTAGACTTCGCCGAGGCGGTTGTAGATGCTGGTGACGATCTGCTCGGCGTCCTTCTGTGATGTGGGGAAGGTGGAGGTGTCGTACTTGGAGTAGTTGGTTGTGTCGAGGGCGTCGTCGCAGCCGGCGCAGAGTGCCGCGGCCGCGGCAAGGATGACGTATATGGTGTGTTTCATGGCTCTTAGAATTTGATGTTAAGACCGAAGGTGTAGGCTTTTGGACTGGGGTAGTAGCCTATGTCGATGCCTGAAGCCCAGGAGTCGTCGCCTCCGTAGCCGACTTCGGGGTCGAAGCCGTCGTAGCCGGTGAAGGTGAGGAGGTTCTGGCCGGTGAAGAATACGCGGAGCTGCTGCATGGGCAGGCGCGGGAAGAGGTGCTTGAAGTCGTAGCCTACGGTGATGGTGCGGATCTTGAAGTAGTCGGCGTTCTGAGCCCAGATGTCGCCTACGTAGCCGTTGCACTTGAAGTTGTTGTGGCTGCCGTCGGTGAAGCGTGGGAAGGAGTTGGTGGAGCCTTCGCCGGTCCAGAGGCGCTTGACGAAGTTGTTGGTGTAGTTGTCGTAGTCGCTGTTGGCGAATGACCGGTAGCTCTGGAGCACCTGCTGGCCGAAGGCGCCGCTGCCGCTGACGGCGAAGTCGAGTCCTTTCCAGTTCATGGAGATGTTGAGGCCGAGGGTGACGTCGGGATGGGGGTTGCCGATCATGACGACGTCCTTGTCGTTGTAGCTGCCGTCGCCGTCCTGGTCGATCCAGATGACGTCGCCGGGACGTGCCTTGTCGTAGCCGTCGATGAATGCGTAGCCGGCGTCGCGGTAGGCGTCGATCTGTGCCTGGTTCTGGAAGATGCCTTCGCTGGCGATGCCGGTGAAGTAGCCGATGGGCTTGCCGACGCGTGCCTCGTAGGCGTTGTACTGGCTGAGGTTCTGCGAGATGACGTTTGTGGCGCCGTGGATGATGCCGTCAGAGTTGTCGATGGAGGTGACCTTGTTGGAGTTGGTGGCGAGGTTGACGCCTACGCTGTAGTTGAAGTCGCCGACGCGGTCGTACCACGAGAGTGAGAGCTCGATGCCCTGGTTGCGTACGGAGCCGCCGTTGATGACGGGCGAGCCCGTGCCGTAGGAGTCGAGTGTGGGAGCGTTGACGAGCCAGTCCTTGGTGGTCTTGCGGTACCAGTCGAAGCCGAGTATGAGGCGCTGGTTGAGGAACCGTGCGTCAAGGCCGAGGTTGAGCTGCTCGGATTTTTCCCAGCTGAGGTCGGAGTTGGGTATGATGTCGGGGAATGCTCCGGTGCTGATGGATGTGCCTCCGGTGGTGAAGTCGTAGGGTGCGTCGAGGGAGACGGTGGCGAGGTACTGGAAGTTGTCGATGTTGCAGTTGCCGTTCTGTCCCCAGCTGCCGCGGAGCTTGAGGAAGTCCATCCATGAGCGCACGGGTGCCATCCAGGATTCGTTGGTCATGATCCAGCCTGCGGAGACGGAGGGGAAGGTGCCGTAGCGGTGGCCGCTGGCGAAGTTGGATGAGCCGTCGTGGCGGAGGATGAAGGTGAGGAGGTATTTCTCGGCGAAGTTGTAGTTGACGCGTCCGAAGCCGGAGATAATCTTCTTGTAGGGGATGGTGTTGCCGCCCCAGACGGAAACCATCTCAGGGTCGATGGGGCTGTCGCTGCTGCTGAGGTTGGCCGATTCCCATGTGCCGAACTTGGTGTCCTTGCGCCATGCGCCTACGCTCATGCCCCAGCCCTGCTGCTCCATGGACATGCCGACGAGTGCGTCGAAGTGGTGCTCGCCGAAGTCGTGCGTCCACTGGAGGGTGTTCTCCCATGTCCAGAATGTGTTGGTGGACGCTTCCTGCTGCACGCGGTCGTACTCGGAGTAGTCGCGGCTCGAGAGCTCGTACTTGGGGGTGTAGGTGCGGTTGTTGCGGTTGTAGTAGTTGTAGCCGTAGGTGGACCGGAAGCGCCAGTCCTTGTGGGGGTTGATTTCGAGCCAGAAGTTGGACTGGAGTCGGAAACGGCGGTTGTCGTAGCTGCGGAGTGAGTTGTCCTCGAGCATGTTGTAGCCGCTGCTGGGTAGCTGCATGTCCTCGGCCTGCTGGTCGGCGTAGGTGTAGAAGGAGCCGTCGTCATTGTAGGCGGGGAGGAGGGGTGTGAGCACGAGGAGGTCGTGGAGCTTGTTGCCGTAGATGTTGCCCTGAGAGATGCTGTTGCTCTTGTAGGTGGAGAAGGTGACGTTCTCGCCTATCTTGATGATGTCGAGGTCGCCGCGCCGCCAGATGGTGAAGTCGGTGTTGAGGCGTACGGTGGTGCGGTTGTACTTCGGGGGCTTGGGCACGCCGAGGGTACCTTCGGTGTTGGTGTTGGTGAAGCCCATTGAGAAGCGCACGAGGTCGTTGCCGCCGTCGACGGTGACGGCGTTGTTGTAGCTGGGCGCGTTGTTGTTGATGAACTCGTGGAGCCAGTCGGTGCCGCGCCATGAGCCGTTCTGCAGGGAAGCCCAGCGTCCGGGCATGAGCTGCTGCCAGTCGTGGATGCTCTGTCCTTCGTTGATGGTGCCTTTGGCGACGAATGCGCGGTCTACGAGGTCGATGTATTCGAGGCCGGAAACGGACTTGACGCCGTTGAGGTTGGCGCGCTGTATGGAGTAGTAGCCGTCGTAGCTGACGTTGACCTTGCCTTTGCTGCCGCGGCGGGTGGTGACGAGAATGACGCCGTTGGCGGCACGGGAGCCGTAGATGGCGCAGGAGGCTGCGTCCTTGAGGATGTCGATTGACTCGATGTCGGCGGGGTTGAGGGAGTTGAGGTCGGCGCCGGCGATGCCGTCGATGACGTACAGAGGGTTGGAGTTGCCTGTGGTGCCGATGCCTCGGATGTTGACCTTGAAGCCGGCGTCGGGCTGTCCGTTGTTCTGTACGATGTTGACGCCGGGGACGCTGCTGTAGAGTGCGCCGAGCGCGCTGGTGGTGTTCTGGCGCTGGATGTCCTCGCCCTTGATGTTGAGCGTGGCGCCCGTGAGGAGGCGTTTCTTCTGTACGCCGTAGCCTACGACCACCACTTCGTTGAGCGAGCTGGTGTTCTCGCTGAGGGTGATGTTCATCTTGCCACCCTGTCCGGCCTTGCGGCTGACGGGCGTGCAGCCGACGTAGGAGAAGTTGAGTGTGGCGCCTGCGGGCACCTGTATCTCGTAGTTGCCGTCGACGTCGGTGGTGGTGCCTCCCTGGATGGAGGGGCTGGTGACGGAGACGCCTGCGAGGGGCTCGCCGGTGTGGTCGCAGACGTTGCCGCGGACTTTTACGGTAGCGGCGGCAGCGGCTTTGGGCTGCGGAGCCTTGTTGAGGACGATCTGCTTCTTGTCGATGACGAAGCTGATGCCGCGGGAGGCGAAGAGCTTGCCGAGGGTGGAGTCGAGGGACTCGTCGCTGACACGGATGGTGACTGGCGACGAGACGTCGATGACATCGCGGTTGTAGAAGAAGCGGTAGCCCGTCTGGGCTTCGATTTTCTGGAGCACGCTTTCGAGTGGCGCGTTTGTGGCGTCGAGCGTGACGTTGCTGGCTGCGTCAGCGGCCCATGCGGGAATGCATGAGAAGAGTGCTGCAAGGGTGAGCACGGCCGTGACAGCATGCCTCCGCATGGCGGAGAGCATAGTCCGTAGGTTGGTTTGTTCCATAAGTAATTGAAGAAGGTTTTTCAATGGTATTTCAGGTAATACGTAGAGATGACGTGCGAGGGGCGTTTTTGCCACATGCCGGAGGGTGCTTTTTTTAAGGAATTTTTAAAGAAAAAGGCCCTGCAAAGTGAAAATTTATTTAAGACGTGCCGAAACAGAGGTTTCCACATGCAAATTTAGTTAAATTATGTTTATAAAGAGTTTTTCATCAAAAAGCTTGCGGCCGTGTGTTCAAATGGCTATCTTTACGGACTCTATGGAAGAAACTCCCGCCACCGACTCGCTTCTGCTGGCTGCCCTGCGTCAGGACAGCCATGAGGCCTACTTCACCATATTCCGGCGTTACTACGCGGGCCTGGTGGTGTTCTGCGGCCAGTTCATACCGGACCGTTACACGTGCGAGGACATAGTGCAGGACGTGATGACGAAGCTGTGGGCCGAGCGCAGGGAGCTGGTGATACGGCGCTCGCTGAAGTCGTTTCTGACGGCTCTGGTGCAGAACCGCGCGCTGGACGAGCTGCGCCACAACCGGGTGAAGTCGGACTACGCGACGGGGGTGCATCTTCAGATCCTGTCGCTCTCGCCGGAGGAGCATATGTTCTACTCCGACCTTGACAATGCGCTGCGGGAGGCGATGGCGACGCTGAGCGAGCCTGTGCGCGCGACGCTGAGCCTGCGCCTGAACCACAACCTGAGCTATCCGCAGATAGCCAGGCGGCTGGGCGTGTCGCAGCGCACGGTGGAGACCCGCATGAGCAAAGCACTGAAAATCATACGCGAGAGCCTGCGCCACTACCGCCTGCCCGTGCTGGCCGGCGGCGCCGTTCTCCTTAATAATACCGTCAACAATATTGCATTATGGATATAAACGACATCACGGATATCGACATAATCATAGCGCGCTATCTTGCCGGCGAGGCTACTGAGGAGGAGGCTGCGGCCCTGCTGGAGTGGATAGAGAGCTCGGAGGCGAACCGCCGCAGCTTTTTCGCGCAGCGGGATATATGGCATGCGCTGAATCCGCCGTTCGCGGCGGACGAGATAGACGTGTCGGCGGCCGAACGGCGCAACATGGCGGCCGTGTTCGGCGCACGGACGCAGCGGCCGAAGGGCGCCCTGGCCGGAGTGGTGCGGGTGTGGAGCCGCGTGGCGGCGGTGCTGGTGGTGCCTCTGTTAGGGGTGCTGGCATATTTGCTGACGCACGGCGGCGACCGGGCTGCGGCGGCGCAGATGCTGACGATATCGACGGCCTACGGCTACACGATGGAGACGGTGCTGCCGGACAGCAGCCGCGTGTGGCTCAACGCCAACAGCTCGCTGACGTATCTGGCGTCGTTCGAGGGGGGGCGCCGCGAGGTGTGCCTGCGGGGCGAGGCCTACTTCCAGGTGCAGTCGGACCGGGAGCATCCCTTCAGCGTGCATGCGCGTGACATCACGGTCACGGCCACGGGCACGCAGTTCAACGTCAATTCCTATCCGCGCAGCTGCTCGACGGGCATCACGCTGGTGGACGGACGCGTGGAGGTGACGTCGCCGGGCGACACGGTGGTGATGCATCCTGGCGAGCACCTGGCGCTGAGCCACGGCGACGCGACGGTGACGCACAATGCCAACATACGCAAGTTCTGCTCGTGGCGCGACGGCATACTGCTCTTCGACGACGAGAATCTCTCGGACATATGCGCGCGGCTGGAACAGATATATAATGTGGAGTTCGACGTGGACAGCGCCGTGGCTTCGGATAATTATCACATCACGCTCAAGGGCGAGAGCATAGGAGAGGTGATGAACCTGCTGCGGCTGAGCGCTCCGGTGGACTGCGAGATGGAGGAAGACGGACGCGACAGATGTCCCGCCGCGCGGCAGCGCATACGCATCACCCGGCGCTGATGCGGCGCAGCGTGACGAAGCGGTAGCCGAGCCCCGAGGCGGGGTCGGACAGCGGGCCGGAATCGGCCTCCATGCGCCACACGGCGGGGTCGACGTCGGGGAAAGCGGTGTCTGCGTCGGGCGTGTCGGCGTCGATGACGGTGAGGTCCAGAACGGTGGCGATGTCCATGGCCGCACGGTAGAGCTGCGCGCCGCCTATTATCATCACTTCCGGCGCATCGGCGCACATGGCGACGGCCTCGGCGAGGCCGGGGGCCGTCTCTGCGCCTTCGGGACGCCAGCCGGGGCGGCCGGTAACCACGATGTTGCGTCTGCCCGGGAGGGCCGAGGGCAGCGACTCGAAGGTGCGCCGCCCCATCACTACGGGTTTGCCCATCGTGAGGGCACGGAAGCGGCGCATGTCGTCGCGTATGCGGAATATGAGGCTGCCGCCGCGGCCTATGGCGCCGTCGCGCCCCACGGCGGCTATGATGGTGATCTGTTGTGTCATACGCTTACCTTGCCGGCGATGTGGGGGTGCGGGTCGTAGCCTTCGAGGCTTATGTCGCCGTAGTCGAAGGCGAAGATGTCGCGCACGTCGGGGTTGAGAAGCAGGCGGGGCAGCGGACGCGGCTCGCGCGTAAGCTGCAGGCGCACCTGGTCGATGTGGTTGTGGTAGATGTGGGCGTCGCCGAGGGTGTGAACGAATTCGCCGGGCTGCAGGCCGGTGACCTGCGCCATCATGTGCAGGAGCAGGGCGTAGGAGGCGATGTTGAAAGGCACGCCAAGGAAGCAGTCGGCGCTGCGCTGGTAGAGCTGCATGCTCAGGCGCCCGCGGTCGACGTAGAACTGGAAGAGGATGTGGCAGGGCGGCAGGTTCATGTGGCCGAGGTCGGCGACGTTCCAGGCGCTGACGATGTTGCGTCGGCTCTCCGGGTCGCGGCGTATGGTGTCGATGGCGGCGGCTATCTGGTCGATGGCCGTGCCGTCGTAGGCGGGCCAGGAGCGCCACTGGTAGCCGTAGATGTGTCCGAGGTCGCCGGTGGCGGGGTCGGCCCATTCGTTCCATATGCGCACGCCGTGGTCCTGGAGGTAACGGACGTTGGTGTCGCCGCGCAGAAACCAGAGGAGCTCGTAGACGATGGATTTGAGGTGTAGCTTCTTGGTGGTGAGGAGTGGGAAGCCGTCGGCGAGGTCGAAGCGCATCTGGCGTCCGAAGACGCTGCGTGTGCCTGTGCCGGTGCGGTCGCCGCGGTCGTTGCCGTTCTCCAGAATGTCGCGGAGGAGGTCGAGATATTGTTTCATGGTGTCAGTCGGTTCCTTCTATTACTATTGCTTTGTAGGGTTCGGATGGGCACACGGTCTCGCACTGTCCGCAGCCGGTGCATTTTGTGAGGTCGAGCTGCGGGCCGCGCCGGCCGTCGGAGAAGACTGTCATCGTCAGCGCTCCGTAGGGGCAGCGCCGGGCACAGCGTCCGCAGGTCTCGCCGCGGCCGTAGGCGAGACAGTTCTGGAGGCGTATGCGGGCCTTGCCGATGACGAAGCGGCGCTTCTCGCCGAGCGTCAGGGGCATGATGGCTCCCGAGGGGCACACCTGCGTGCAGCGGTTGCAGTCGGTGGCGCAGGCGGCGGCCGAGTAGTCCATCACGGGCTGGAGGGTGTGCCCGAGCCCGAATTCACGGGTGGAGGGCCGCAGCACGCCGGTGGGGCAGGCGGCCACGCATGCGGCGCAGGCGGTGCAGCGGCGCAGGTAGGCGTTGCGTGAGGCGAATCCCGGGGGCAGCGGTGCGTTGAGGGCTTTCAGCGGACGGGGTGCCCAGGCCGGACCGGAGGCCGTGAGGCGCCCGGAGGCTGTGGCCGCGGCCACTACTATGCCCAGGCGCAGGAAGCTGCGCCGATCCATGCGCACGGGCTGCGAGGCAGCGTTCTTGCTGTAGCCGGCGGTGGCGGCGGGTCGCGTGGGCTGGAGCAGGGGCGTCGTCAGGCGATGGCGGTCGCGGCGGTAGGTGATGGCGCCGGTGGGGCAGACGTCCATGCAGTCGAAGCACACCACGCAGCGCGAGGTGTCGACGGTCATGTCGGCTGGGTCGATGCAGGATGCCTTGCAGACGTCGGCGCAGCGCGAGCAGCGTACGCATAGGTCGGTGTTGACGTCGGCATGGTACAGCGAATAACGGCTGACGAGGCCCAGCGTAGAGCCTATGGGGCACCACGTCGTGCAGATGTGGCGTCCGCGTCGCCAGGCCACGGCGGCCACGACGCCGAGCGTGGCGAGGGCCACGACGGCCGAGGCTATGCCGATGCCGGCGGCGCGTCCGGCGGGCGATACCACCGCACAGCGGGCGGCGGCCACGATGCGAGCGTAGGCGCTGTAGGGGTCGAGCAGGGATGGCAGGATGGTGAATCCCAGCGCTACGCATATGCCGGTGACGGCCAGCACCGAGTAGCGGCCGCGCAGGGATGGAGCCTCGTAGCGATAGCGCGTCGCGCGTCCGCGGCGCCGGCGCTCCAGGGCTATGCGCAGGCGTGCGGCGACGTCCATCAACGTGCCCATGGGGCATGCCGTGGAGCAGTAGATGCGCCCCAGCAGCAGGGTCGCCACGCTCCAAAGGCCGAGCCACACGGCGCTGCCGGCCATTATGGCCGGAAACAGCTGCATGCGGGTGGCGACACAGCGGGCGCCAAGGGCCACGGCGGCCGTGACAGCCAGGGCTATCGCCGCCCCGACCCACTGCCGCGCCACGCGTATCCGATGGTATTGCTTAGTCATGACTGCACAAAGATACGGATAAAATGCGAAAATCGGGTAACGGTTCCGGAATTAGGAACTGATAAAAAGCTGTTAAAAAACAGATATCATCCAAAATCCCTTATTATTATATGGATTTCTATCGTAAAAAATCACTATCTTTACAGCCGAATAAATCATTCGTAATAAAAAACACATATCAGAATCGTTTTTGATGACCCGCAGACTGGTTTCTGAGCGAAAATTGGCGGCAGTGCCCTCGGGCGTTGACGATGCCGTAGGCGTGCCGGATCTCAAGTGGTTTGTGGCAATTGTAAACTCGCGGCATGAAAAATCCGTCGCCGATAAACTTCATAAGATTAACGTAGAAACCTATGTGGCTACTCAGCCGGAAGTGCGTGTATGGGCAAACGGGCGACGCAAGAAAATTAATCGCGTGGTAATTCCCTCAATGGTTTTTATAAGATGTACTGAAGTCGAACGACGGAACCTTGTAACCCTTCCGTACATCAATCGCTTTCTGGTCAATCGCTCGGCAGAATCCGGCGGCCTGAACAAGCCCATAGCGGTGATTAACGACGCTGAAATTGAAAAACTTAGATTTATCCTCGGAAATTCAGAATCGCCGGTTTCATTCATGCCGACAGAATTTCGCATAAACGATAATGTAAGAGTGATTCGCGGCAATCTTCGTGGGCTTGAGGGAGAGATAAGAAAAAACTTCGACGGCACACACTCTCTGGTCGTAAGCCTGGCTCTCCTTGGTGGCGCTACAGTAATTATCCATCCTCTCGACGTTGAGAAAATTGCCCGCTAACATCATTCAGCACATGCCACTGATTTCTGTCATCATACCTGTATATAACGCTGATAAGTATTTAGAACGTTGTATAAATTCACTGCTTAATCAGGACTTTCAAGACTTTGAAATTGTCCTTGTAAACGATGGATCTACCGATAATTCTCTGAAAATCTGTGAGTGTTTTTCTTTTAAATATCCTCAAAGAATCAAGCTTATTTCCCAAAAAACGAATTCAGGGGCATCGATTTCCCGAAAATGCGGCGTAAATGAGTCAGCCGGAGATTACCTGATGTTTGTTGATAGTGACGATTATGTTGCCCCGAATTATCTTTCAGCACATTATGCCGCAATACAGCAATACAAGTGTGATATGGCAATCAGTCGTGTTAAACGTATTGATACATATTGCTTGCCACAATGTGAAGACCTCGAACCGCTGCGAATCATTCCTGCATCGGAACTATTTGTGAGATTCTTCAAATATGAGTTCTGGGGATTCCCCGGCGGTTGTTATAAGCGCAGCCTTTTTGATGATATAGAATACCCGGCAGCAACAGTAAATGAGGATTATTATGTCAAGGCTCAGTTGTTTTGCAAGGCTAACTCAATTGTATATATTAATACACCATTATATTTTTATGAACAGCATGAGGGCAGTCTATCCAAACAGACGTTATCTTTTAGAGCATTAGGAGAATTTGATAATGCTGTATCGACTCATTTGTATGTAAAATCAAATCTAAAAGAGTACGTTAGCCATTCCTTGTCCATTGCGGCCGAAGTTTCATGTAAATGGCTTGTAACATTAAATAAAGATAAGACTGAGAAGTACGCAGACTATCGAAGCAAAATAATATCATTTCTTAAATCAAATCTTTATCGAATTATATTCTCACCTCATCTTCTATGGAAGACAAAGGTTGTGCTATTGGTGAATCTGCTAAAAGCAGCATAAATATGAACGAAAATTGGACTATAATAATTAAGCCTAAGAAAAGAGCGTTGGATATAAACCTCTACGACTTATGGCGGTACAGAGATTTGTATATTATGTATGTCAAGCGAGACATTATAACTGTGTACAAACAGACTGTACTGGGTCCGCTATGGTTTCTTATTCAGCCGATTCTGACCACAATCATGTTCACATTTGTGTTTGGCGGTTTGGCAGGAATTACGACCAACGGAATACCTCAGCCATTGTTTTACATGGCGGGTATTGTTCTATGGAACTACTTTAATTCAGCATTTACGGAATCTTCAGACGTTTTCGGGAAAAATTCTAATGTATTCGGAAAAGTTTATTTTCCACGTCTGATAGTACCATTAGCGTCGATTACATCAAATTTAATAAAGACCGGGATTCAGGGATTTCTATATGCTTTAATGATTCTCTATTATTATGTCAAAGGTGCTGATATTCATTTGACATGGGCGGTATTTCTTGTGCCGGTTCTTGTATTGATGGTAGCATTGCTTGCAATGTCATGGGGACTGATTTTTTCATCGTTAACGACAAAGTATCGTGACCTTAAGCAGTTAATAGCTTTCGGCGTACAGTTGTTCATGTACGCGACCCCCGTTATATACCCTCTGGATGCCGCGCCGCCTCATTACCGTCATATAATTGAACTGAACCCCTTGTCTTCGATTTTTGAAGCCTTCAAGTATGCTACATTAGGGTGCGGAGAACTTCACTGGGGCCTTTTAGCGTATAGTTTTATATTCATGTTGGTGTCGTTGTTTGTTTCAATCATTATCTTTCAAAAAGTTGAAAGGACATTTATGGATACTGTTTAGATCAGGCTTGAAACAACAGCAACCTTTTATATTAAATATATGACCTGTCTCTTATACACATCTGACGCTGCCGACGATAAGGCTC
>ENA-OYXU01000690-OYXU01000690.1-human-gut-metagenome-genome-assembly--contig:-NODE-690-length-12952-cov-5.129100_pt1 | contig 12952 bp, 11 predicted proteins | sample MGYA00243243_ERZ653435 | MGnify/ENA primary metagenome ERZ653435 (study PRJEB26926, sample SAMN06165113) | human gut metagenome | biome: ENVO:00009003; feature: ENVO:2100002; material: ENVO:00002003... | reverse complement strand
CATCCGCAGATGTAAGGGACTGATATTCAATTGGTGCAGATTTTATTTTCTAACATCTCCCAACTTATCCTAAATATTGGAGATATTCGGCTTTCCGAGATGAATCACTCTTGGAGATAGTGGACTTCAGGCGTGATTTATACACATAGATATTCCTCAATTCGGTATCTGTGAAAATACTGATCGCCGGGAGCGAGAAACCACAGAACAGGTACAGGGCAAGTCTATATTGCGACGCAGACATCTTAGGGAAGTCTGCCCTGAAACGCTCCATGAGATTGTCTTTATACCCGTTGACAATATCCGTCAGTTCATCTATCGCCTCCTTGGTACCGAAGTTTGACAATGCCGTCTTGACATCCGAATAGATACGTTTCTGTTCCTGCGCCGTATCCCGACATTCGAAATAAGTCGCGGCCAGGCCGTCGATAAGATTGAATCGGGTCCGGAACAGTTCTGAGATCCTTGCGGACATATCCTTGTTCAGGCTGTCGCTCTTGAACAGACTGTCCTGCATCGCCTTGATCCGCAGGATGTCGTTCTCATGCGCCAGCCGCAGCAACTTGTTTCTCTTTTTCAGGAACACATAGACCCAAACGCATAGCATTATCGCAAGTACACAGATGAAAATAGCGACATTGGTGCGGTTTCTTGCTTCGATGGCATCCACCCAGGCCTTTCGCGCGGCGGAATCATATTTCAGATTCAAGGCAAGACTGCTGTCCTCCAGCCTCCGTTCCTTCATCAGGTTTTCAGCCGCCGTATTGCGCAGACTGTCCAATCGTGCCAGTTCGGATCTGCGTCCCATTTTCTCAAGGATGTCATACTCCACATTTAGGCACAGGGCTTCGTCGGATGTATTGTGCGGAAGGGCCTTGGCTTGCTGAATCATCATGCAGGCACTGTCCGGCAGATCGGCATGGCAATAGGCATATGCCCAGTGGGCAAGGGTATTGGTGGTGACATCCTTGCCGTCATATAGGGAATGCCATATGTCTATAGCCTTTCTTGACTGTCCGTCGGAATCATAGCCCTTGGCCAGTTCGCTAAGGAAGTATATCTTGAAACCCTCATGGGCATTAGCCATCACCTCAGGCTGCATCGCCAGCATGGAATCTAGCATGGTTTTATAGTCCCTCTGCACACAGTACGCTCCGGTTACAGCCATACGCGCCTCGCGTACCTTATTAGGCCAATCCAGTTTCCTGAATATGGCGATAGCCTTGTCTGCATAGTACTTGCAGACTGTTCCGTTAAATCCCTGCTGATATACATTGGATAGGAAAAGATAGGTAATCCCCAGGTCAAGGGTGTCGTTAAGCTGTATCGCCGAGAATTCAGCATCCTTAAGCAGTTCAAGGCGTGTCACCGGATTGCCTGTGCGATTTGCTTCGGTGGATTTTATAATGGACCACTTGATCCCGTCTCTATCCAGCGCACTTGCGAAATATCTGTCTCCTTCGGCAATTGCAGCCGAATCAAGTCCGACCGGATAGCCATAGACCACCTGCAGGTATAAGGCGAGCATTATCCGCCGTGCCTTCTGCCTATCGGACATTTGCGTTGTGTCCATATGAGTCAGAATCGCCACAGTGGAATCCGGGTTATGGGCGATAAACGATTCCGCCTGTTCGAGTTGTTTCTCGGCTTTGTGGTTCGAACATGCAGGCAGGATGCCTGTGAACAAGACCATCACAAGCACGCAAATCGCGGAATACCTGATTTTATCCACCTATCAACCGGATCATGCCTGCGGTGAGCATGACAACAGTTACGGGTATCAAAACGCGCAGCCAAATATTCCATTTCTTTGGCAGGAGATAGTAGACTGCAATCCAAAGCAATCCGGCAAATATCCCGGCAAGAAGATGGCTCCAGTCTGGGAGAATCTCACTGACTGCAATATATATTAATGCACCCAAGATGCCGAATACCCATCCCGGAGTCTGATTTACAGGTTCTGTGTTTGTTGAATTCATGTTGTCGGTTTTGCAATTATTTTCAGATTATTTCGTAATATCGGGGGCTTGCCAGAACCATTCGTCATCGGTCGTGATGATGTGGGCATTATTGTAGTCACTGCCTGTCGGGACGATAGCGGCCATTCTGCTCACGGGGCGACTGGTCTCCCCCTCCGGCTCCGCCTGATTCAATATTCTCGCTGACATGATATACAGGTTCTTCGCCATATACTCATCAAGATATTCCTCCTTGCTTTCGGGGGCCTCGTTGTTCCAATTGGCGTCAGGATTAAGGACAAGGGGCATATCATGCTGCAACCGGTAGCGCACCTCACCCGGGTGGAGCAACAGACCGTTCTCGTCCGTTACATAGGCGGCGAAAGTCGGGTCCACCCATATCCATTTGCCGAGAGATTCACTCCAGGCCACACAGATCACATGGCAGTCATTGTCAGTGTCCCACTTCTTTGATTCGCAGGTGATGTATCGTGCAGGTATTCCTTCGGCAAGCAATGCCTCGGTCAGACAGATAGCCAATGCACGGCAGTTATATCCGCAACTGTCACGTTTGGAACAATCATATGTATTTCTCAGATTACGCGGGCCGGGAGCCAGGCCGTTGCTGCCGTCATGTCTGATATTGTCATGAACCCAATAGAGCAGATTCTTGATACGGCTTACGTCATTGCCGGTACCGGCGATGCTGTCGAGATTAAACCGTTCCCGACTCAGGCGCAAAAGGGAATCAGATGGATGGGCATAGGCAAACACAGGCTTCTGAATCGTATCGCGTTGATATGCCGGGGATTCTTTCAGAATCTCAAGGTCGGTCTTGACATCGTCGCCTATGTTCCAGGCATATTCCATAGCGCGTTCCAAAACAACGGCCTTGTCGCTTTTCAATTGCTTCAGCACCGGTAGCAATTCCTTAGCGCTCCGATATTGGAATTTCCGCATCCAGCCGGGATCCGTTGCAGTGAGCACTTCCGACTGCCATTCAGCGATTCTCTCCAAGTCAGATGTAAGACGTGGATTACCACGAAGTAGGTCTAACGTGGCTTTAGGAGTCAGACTGTCATTGTACACAGTCAAAAAGGCACCATGATTAGTGTAATTATCAAATTTTGGGCATAAAGCCTCGTTGAAGATACCTAAACCAAAGTCAACAACAGCACCCTCAAAAACCACACTGTCAAGTTGCGGACAATCATAGGCGAAGCCGGGGCCTCCGGTACTGGAAACCGGACCGTGAAATACAATCTTACGGAGATTAGGGCAGCTTATGACCAAAGAACAGTCAAAATGTCCTACCATTCCGTTGAATTCAATTTCCTCGATGGTATTATTATTCATGAACAAACCGCCGGGCAGATAATCCACATCGCCAAAAGAAACCTTTTTCAGATTGGTAAAACCATAATCCCCCAAACGACCGACCATGCCGATATCCGGGATTTGAATCGACTCCGCGTCACGTGGATACACAAGACTGTCCGGGAAAAGTTCATGACCGTCACGTATGGGAGACTTGAAATAGCCGGGTGATTTGATCACTACATTTTCAGCGTTACGATTCACTATACCTGCATGCGCGGATACCATCAACGACACCGCTACCATCTGGCATAAGATTGATTTAATGATGGAATCTTTCATTTTCCAAATGTCATATTTTAACAAAGTTAAGCAATATATTTGACATTACCATCAACAAATGTTGAGAAATTCACTAATAGTACAAATTTATTCTTAAGTATGTGTCCATATTATAATTATTACTTGCCCGAATCCAGGACTATGAAGCATATGTCGCCAAAATGCTGCTTACCTACCTCTTCACCCCGGAGGATTGGAGGCATCGAAACCATCTGTTTTGATTCAAGGACGTCGAGTAAGTCCCACATTACCTCATGATAGAATATGATTTGACCTAATTTTTCAGAAGTTATGTCATGTGCTTTGTTCCAGATGATACAATGCTTCTTTACAGCCTGGCTTAATTTATCCGTGATGCTTTTGCAAAGAATATCCAAGGATCCATTGTCTCCCTTATGAAGAACAGGAACCATAATGTTGCCCTTGTCATCAGTCAATCCCCATCCTGCAACAGCACTTACAACCTCCTTATCCTCTATTCGACCGCCATTTGTCTTCATTATCTCCTTTGCAAAGGATATTAGTTTAACTGAACTCAGCCAGTATCCAAGGTTGTCTGTCCAGTTCTGTTTCACCGGACCATATCCATTGGTGCCGATCTTGTCATGACCGCGACTGTTGTACATAGCCCAATACGCCCCGCACCAGGTGCCGTGATCCTCACAACTGACGGGGGATGCCAGCCTTTCATCGTCCCAGATATAGGTGTCGAGAAGGTAAGAGAATACAAGACTGTATATCTGCTTGGAATATCCTAACCTGTCGCATTCGGATATAAATTCATTTATCTCCGGCTCTATCGATGGAAATATGCTGTCTGCGAATTCTCTTGATTCCTTGCGGATGGCATTCGTCTCTGTTTTATCGAAGATATGCATCGATGTCCGGTATTCACCGCCATTGGATGACAGCAGATCTCCAACTTCCAACAATCTCAACTGGCTGGCAGTGTAAGGAATACCAAGGGAATCCAACCCGGCTGTGGTACCGGGTTCCGTGAAAGCACAAAGAATATCCCAGTTGTTATCAGCCAGATACGATGACGGATGGAATTTCTGATAGGAACAAAAAGCCGTAGCGTCGAACGATGTATATGGTCTTCCGATGATACTCGATCCCTGTACCCTGCCGCTATCTGATGAGTCAGCATAGGCATCTACAAAGACACCGCACAACATCAGCATTACAATTACAATGATGATTGATTTCTTCATTTCATAACCTCTTTTATTGTAAGACGCCATATCGTATCAATTTGTGACATCTCCTCATAGTTTTTTTGCAAAATAATACAACATATTCGTCAATACTCTCGACATATGTTGAGAAAACCCCGGCAAACTCTGCCGAGGTCTCGTAAATGTAATAGTAGATAAACACTCCAAGGCTACGTTTCTTAAAGGCGGTTGAATATACCGGAATCCTTATCGGTATTAGTGATTTTCTGCTTGGGCGATTTTGACGGTTTGCCAAAAGGCAGGTTAGGCTAACCGTAGATCTGATCGAATGCATCGCTTACCTGTTCTTATGTAAGAAAGACGCCTGCGGTCGGTCACATTCTTCCTCCTGGTCGCGAAGTATTGCCTGAACCTGCGGATGGAAGTTGCCGTATCGGTCGCGAAGAATCCGAAACTCCTGTTTTCTGCCTTGAACATAGGTCAATCCCGAACGGTAACCGTTACCCCTGTTCCCTGGGATTATCAGGCAGAAAATTGCCGCGTTCAGCGACCATCAGATTCTCGTGCATGATCACCATCAGGTCGTGAAGGCCATTTTTCTTCTCTGCATGCTTGCGCATTTGCTCAGAAATTCGTTATTTGTAAGAAGCATTTTCGTGTGTTTAAGTTTGGTCACCTAAAACTACAAACTTCTTGGGACTTATCCAAATCGGGCAGGTCCTTTTTAGTGTCCTCCATCGGACACACTCAAAGAAACAGTATGTCCTCTATCAGTGGATGGTTGCAATAACCTATTTCGCAAATTATCAATAAAGCGCTGTTGAGTTTTACCAATTTTATACGGGTTGAAATTTGCTTATTCAAACTATTAATATTAATTTTGCATTCGCAGTTTGCCTGAGGCCCCGGTTTAGGGGCAAGGGAGGGTTGCGAAGACATAATTAAAAGCGTTTATCCGCGCTGATTCTTGACTACTGGAAATTCTCGCAAAATTTCATACCTATGTCAAGGATTGAGCAACGGTAGATGCCCGTGGATATGTAATTATCTTGCATCCGGCACGATATTTCGGGAGAAATATAGCCGGACGCATTGATTGCATATACAAGCGTGGGCTTCTGCGGTTGCCGTCTGACAGAGAAAGGCAATGCGAGAAGCCTCGGAAAGTAGGACGGTAACAGATACAGATTCCTACGCTTTTCCTGTTTAAACCAATCACGCCAACGAGAGGATGACCGCGGCAAAACGAGTTTTATTAAGCTATGAAACAATCAATTATTGTGATGATTATTGTTGCGTTTTTCTCTCAGACTGCATTTATAAATGCTCAGACTCGCAAAAGGAATACAAAGCCAAAGTTAGAAAAAACTTTGCTGACAGGCGACGATGGTTTTATGTATTATAAAGTCAAACAGGGCAAAAGTGTAGGTATTGAGGATTTAGAAGGCAATACACTTGTCCCGGTTATTTATGATGATGTTTATTATTGGACCGATTCTTATGACGGTACACATTTCTTTAAAACTGAGAGGACTCCGTATGTTGGAGCTTATTCTCCGGATGGAAAAGAGATTATACCCATGGAACGAAAATATACGAAAGTTTATTTACATACTCCGTTCCAATCTATGGGTAAAGAAACCTATGCAAAATCGGGATTTGTGTACTTCAAAGTAGAACGCAATGGCGGTTTGATTGGAATCTGTGATGCATCCGGGACAGAGGTTATTGCCCCGACACGTAAATATTCGTCGTTGATTTTTAATCGGGCGTCCGACGGCTATCCTAATTATAAACCTATTGATATTTATTGGATTGACGCTGGAGTAGGAGGCGAATATAAAATTCTGGATATTAACGGAAACGATAAAAGTGAATTAAAAAATCCGTGTAGTGGATATCCGGATAAAGGTTTTGATGTGGAAACGTCTTATAATTACTTTTCAGAGAGTCTTTACTGGCCTTTTGGAACATCCGGGTCTATTACAAGTTCATCATCAAGTTCTACATCAAAATCATCTTCAAGTTCATCATCAAGTTCTACTACAAGTTCTTCATCAAGTCACAGTAATGACGAAACTCCGGTCTCTGTTAAATATCATTACACCAAGAGTGGCAAAGGACAGTCGCAAAATACAGGCCAATGGACTGATGCAATTGCTCCTGAGGAGTGTGAAGTGGAATTTTTTGATAATTTTATTACGGTAAATGGTGTCCGTAATCAATATGTTAAGAAATCAGGCTCATGGAAAGTATATGGCGGCCAATCAATGGGATGGGGCGGTAATTCCACAACATTTTATTACTATGTTGATGCAAATAAAAATATGAAACAAGTGTGTGAATCTTATTCTCCTTATGGATTTGACACGTTTGTATATCCAATGTCGATGAACGGAGACCCGACGCCATATAATAATTCATCATCGACTACCTATAATAACTCTTCAAGCAGTAATAATTCGGGAAATACAAATACACAGCCGTCAAGACAATTTAAGTGTGCATATTGCAACGGAACAGGCACAATTGAGAAAAATGACAATGCACCGGCATCATTTGGTCAAAGCAAACCAAGACAGCAGTGCCCAACTTGTGGCAAATGGTATGACCCCAATGTGTTTGTGCACTATCATCAACAATGTCGTCACTGCGGCGGAACCGGATATGCGAAATAGAATATGACTCAAATAATTAATTCATTATAGCAATGAATACCAAATCGTTTTTCAATGCATTGAAAAAAAGAATCGTGCTTATTCCATTAGGTACACTGGCTGCAATTGCGACCATTGTAGGAGTAATTCACCAACTGCAACCGCAAAATCATGAGTTTGAGAATTTGGTGTCAGAATATGTAAATACAAGCAATCTGCTTAATAGGTATCAAGTTAACGATAGTTTATCCTCAGACAGTCTCATAATTAGACTGGAGAGTATTCAAGATGATATTGAACTATATATTAAGTCTATTTCCAAAATCAATACTAATCTAAATGGCAATATAAATTCCGATAATAGAATGACGATTGCCAAACAGAATCTTTTGATTATTATGGATGGCATAGAAATTGGACAACGTTGCAGAAATAATCTTCTGACCTTAATCCTTGCTTCAGATACTGTAACGCAAGCTAATATCGAAAAATATATTTCATTAGAAAAACTTGAAAGAAGTTTCTCAAAAGGAGAAACTTTTGGTCAATATTTAAATAAAAAGGCACTGGAAATAAATAGATTTACAGACTCCGGAAATCAAAAAAGAATTATTGAAACTTTAGAACAAATAATTTCATCAAAAGAACTTGCTGATTATCTTTCCGGAAACAAGCAATTATATGTTGACATTTATGATTCTATAAATATTCTGAAAAGACAATACATTCGAAATTAAAAGTTTTTACATAATAAGAGACAGTCTATTGACTGTGGAATTTTATTTCTAAATATATACGAATAGAAAAGTTGTACAATTCACAGAGCATTAGTAATTTAGTGACAACCATATCACTATCTATTAATGCTCTGCTTATGAGCAACTTCATAGATAAATTCTCTCAACTAAATGATAATATCATAATAATACAAAAATATGCAAAGTAATCCTGCTGTCCCTTTACTCGCATATCAGATAAAATCGCTTCTATGACATTAATGCGATTTGTCAATTTTATCAATCATCATCCATTCGGGCAAATAAAAATCCTCTAATCTAATTCTACAAACAGTTAACAATTTAATATTTCATCATGGGCTTAAAAGGTTTATTGGCGCGAATTCTCCACGGTAAAAACAATATCAAAGCCGAAAGTAAAGGTTTTGACTTGTCAGAAATTATTCGGCAAATGTTTTTAGAGGCCGGGGTAGGTTATGAACAGCCGCAGCCTAACGTTTTTGTGACAGAGATTGGCGGCACGAACTGTAATTTCAAAACTGTTTTGAGATGTAATGATGAAAATCACAATAAAATCTTTATCTATGCCCCATTCCCTATTCCTGTGCCAAAACATTATGCCGGAATGGTACAGAACGAGCTCATTCGTATAAACAAAGCAAACACCTATAAATCTGAAATTACTATTCAGGAAGTTGGAAATGAAAATACAATCTTGGCATTTACCGATTATGAATTTGACCACATTCCGACAGGTGACGAAATCAAAAATCTGATGATTCATACTATTGATATAATGGATAGTGACAACTTCCGGTCAATATCATGTGCAATCTTTGGATTCCCGTCTTATGATGAATTGGAGAAGGTGATGCTGAATAATAGTAGTCAGCAAGGCAATCATTTGAATATCAATTTTAAGGATGGTTATTCCTCTCTGCATGAAGCAGTACAAAATACGACAGCTACTCGTTATGCAGGCCGTTTACTCGCTCTGTCTCTTCATATAATCAGTGAAAAAGTATCTGCCGAAATTGCCGGGAAGATGCTTGAACGGCAGACCCCTATATCAGAAGTGATGCAGACGGCATATGAAGTTGCCGACGAGAAGGAGCGGGATGTACTACGAAAATTACGATATCTAATTGTTTATAAAAGGGTAATTGATAAGGATAGCTCGGACAATGAGGTGGATGGCATTGTCGGCCAGACGGAGGCAGATAAGATGATTGAGCAAGACATCTATTTCTTGTTGTGAATAAAAGTGATTGTTACGGGTAACCTTTTAATGAAACGTTCCGGATAGTACAAACTAAGTCATCAACGCCGCCACAGCGTCTTCAGATGCGTCAGAGCCAATATAGAACTGTGTGGATATGCCAAAGCGAACATTAGGTGAGTGGCGGTATGTATAGGACGCAAAACCACAGCGGCCATATTATACGTGCCGAAGGCACGTCCCTACGTTTAGCGTTGATATCCAATTGATTATGGGCGATTGCAAATCGCCCTTCCATGTATCGCCCTTCCATGTATAGCAAAAAAACGCCAAGGCGTCCGGGTGGGGCGGCTTGGCGTTTTGGTGAATATCTCGGCTGACTGTTAGCGCTTGAGGGCGTTGTAGTCGCGGGAGTAGCGGAGCATCTGGGGCACGTAGTCTTCGTCGTAGCTGACGGTGACGTCGACGGGCTTACCGTCTTTCTCTACGAGGGTGTATACGGGGTTGACAAAGCCTTTGTAGGGGGCGATGTTGAGCTTGGCGTAGCGCTCGAGCACTTCTTTGTGGAGCTCGGGGTCGACTTTGACGGCGTAGGTCTCGACGAGGTCGCGGGCTGCGGCATAGTCACCCTCAGAGGTGATGCGCTGTATCTCGGCGAGGAGCTGACCGAAGAGACCGCGCAGGGCCTCGTAGTCGTTGATTTTGACGAATGTGCGGCCGTCGCGTTTGACGAGTTCGATGACATTGTCGGCTTTGCCTTTCTCATAGACCCACTCGGCGATGAGTTTGCGGTTGCGCATGTGCGCCTCCTCGACGTCTTTGCCCGGCTCGATGCGCATAAGCTGTGTCATCAGGCCGTTGAGGATATATTTGTAATACTCGGCTTTGTAGGCCTCGGGATTGTCAAGCAGGCCTATCTCGATGAGTTTGGGGTCGGCGAGATAGTAGAGGGCGAAGAGGTCGGCGCGGGTCTCCTCTATGGTCGAGGCGTGGGCTTTGAGGGCGCTTGACGACACACCGGGCAGCAGGCGGCCCGAGCCGTGGCCGAGGCACTCGTGGAGGTCGGTGTGGAGGTTGTCAGTGATGAACAGGTAGTCATCAAGCAGTTTTGAGGTAGCGTCGTCGATGACAAACTCTTCGTTGAAGCCGTTGCCGTGCGAAGCCTCGTCATAGGCCTGAGTGATGTTCTCGAGTGTGACTGATTTAGAGCCGTGCTGAGCGCGTATCCAGTTGGCGTTGGGCAGGTTTATGCCGATGGGTGTGGCGGGATATGCGTCGCCGGCGAGAATGGCTGCGGTGATGACTTTGGCCGAGACGCCTTTGACCTTGTCTTTTTTAAACATGCTGTCTACCGGCGAGTTGTCTTCAAACCACTGAGCGTTTGACGACAGAATCTGTGTGCGCTTGCTGGCCTCCTCGTTCTTGAAGTTTACTATCGACTCCCAAGCGCCGGTCATGCCGAGCGGGTCATCATAGTCTTCGATGAAACCGTTGATAAAGTCGATTTTAGAGTCGGTGTCTTCGGCCCAGAGGATTGAGTATTCGTCGAAGGTGCGCAGGTCGCCGTTGCGGTAGTACTCGATAAGCTTGGCGATGATATTGCGCTGTGCGTCGTTCTCGGCATACTGCGATGCTTTCTCGAGATTCTCGACGATTTTAGAGATGGCCTCGCTGTAGAGACCGCCGATTTTGTAGACCTGCTCGGTCACTTTGCCGTCAGGACCTTTGACCACGCGGGTGTTGAGGCCATGGCTGACGGGGTTGGGGCCGTCGTTCTTGCTCTGCTCGGCAAAGTAGGCCTCGACCTCGGCCTGAGTGACACCTTCGTAGAGGTTGTTGGCCGATGTGAGTATCAGGTCCTGACCGTCGGCCTGATTGACGCGCTTGGCGCCGACCTCGGGGTTGAAGATAAGCTCGAAGATGGTGTCGGCGTCGGCCGGACGCTGAGGGAGAGGTAGTTTCTCAATCTCGGCGGCAAGGAACTCACGGCTGAAGCCGGGACGGAACTTGTCGGTCGAGTAGTGGTGATGGATGCCGTTGGCAAACCACACCTGCTTGAGATACTGCTCAAAGGCTTTGAAATCAGCACTCTCGCGGTCGCCGGAATAGGAGGTGTAGACGTCCTCAAGCATGCGGCGTATCTCGAGATTGTATTTGTTGTGCTGGTCCCAGAGGATGTCGCGGCCCCAAAGGGCGGCCTCGTTGAGATAATAGATGTATAACTTCTGGTTGAGTGTCAGGTCTTCGAAACCGGGCACTTTGTAGCGGAGCACCTCGATGTCGGCAAAGCGGTCGACCGTGTAGTCAAACTCGTCCTCGGCGGGAGCCGTGGTCTTGCCCGAGCATGAGGCGCCGAGTAATAGCAGGCTCATGGCTGATGCGGTGATGATTTTTTTCATTGTGAGAGGATATGATTTTAAAGGATTATTCGACGTAGAGTATCAGGCCCTTGAGGTACTCGCCCTCGGGATGATAAATATTGACGGGATGATCGGCCGGCTGTGTGAGCTGATGCAATATCCTGACTTTGCGTCCGGTCTGAGCGGCGGCTGAGAAGACGGCGAGGCGGAACTGCTCCTTGCTGACGGCCTGTGAGCACGAGAATGTGAAGAGCACGCCGCCGGGGGCGATGCGCTCGAAGGCGCGCGCGTTGAGGCGCTGATAGCCGCGCAGGGCGTTGCGCAGGGCGCTGCGGTGCTTGGCGAAGGCCGGCGGGTCAAGGATTATCAGGTCATACTCGCCCTCGGAGATGTTGTCGAGAAATTTGAAGGCGTCCTCGGCCACGGCTTTGTGGCGCGTGTCGCCGGGGAAATTCAGGCTGATGTTGGCCTCGGTGAGACTGACTGCCTTGGCCGACGAGTCGACCGATGTGACGCCTCGTGCGCCTCCGCGCATGGCGTAGACCGAGAATCCGCCCGTGTAGCAGAACATGTTGAGCACGTTGCGGCCGGCAGAGTAGCGCTCCAAGAGAGCGCGGTTGTCGCGCTGGTCGACAAAAAATCCGGTTTTCTGTCCGCGCAGCCAGTCGACATGAAAGCGCAGTCCGTTCTCGGTGGCGATGTCTGTCTGATAGCCGCCGATGATATAATCGTTCTGGGGGTCGAGACGGGCCTTGTAGGGCAGCGTGGTCTCTGATTTATAGTATACGTTGTCGATGCCTGCGTCGGGGAGGGCCACAAGCTCGCGGGCTATAATGTCGCGGGCGAAGTGCATGCCGGGCGAGTGTGCCTGAACGACGGCTGTCGGGCCGTAGATGTCGACCACGAGTCCGGGCAGGAAGTCGCCCTCGCCGTGGACGAGACGGAAAGCGTCGTTGTCCTCGCGGCGCAGTCCGAGGGTCTGACGCAGACGGTAAGCCTCGGTCAGACGGCGGCGGTAGAAAGCGGCGTCAATCGGCTCATTGTCAAAGCTCAGCATGCGCACGGCAATGCTGCCTATCTGGAAGTGGCCGACGCCTATCAGACGTCCGTCATGGCTCTCGATAGCGACGAGCGAGCCCTCGTCGATATCTGTCTCTTATACACATCTCCGAGCCCACGAGACT
>ENA-OYXU01000688-OYXU01000688.1-human-gut-metagenome-genome-assembly--contig:-NODE-688-length-12965-cov-5.268861_pt1 | contig 12965 bp, 4 predicted proteins | sample MGYA00243243_ERZ653435 | MGnify/ENA primary metagenome ERZ653435 (study PRJEB26926, sample SAMN06165113) | human gut metagenome | biome: ENVO:00009003; feature: ENVO:2100002; material: ENVO:00002003... | reverse complement strand
ACGAGATGCAGCGTAGTCTCGTGGGCTCGGAGATGTGTATAAGAGACAGCACAATCGGTCTGTGGCGAGGCGTGGACGGATCTGAGATAATGATGGCTCATGGCTTCGACTACGGTCGCCGATGGAAAAATGAAGACCTCACTCAGAACCGCGATCTCATCAACCGCGCTGCCGAAAGTCCCCTCGGCAAGGTATTCCATTATTATGGCACCGGCGACATAGGCGGCTCACCGTCCATACAGTCGGTGGAAGCTGTTTGTAACGCAATCGGCAAGAACGACGGACCCGTGAAGATTCTCAGTGTCACCTCTGACCAGCTTTTCAAGGATTATCAGCCTTACAGCTCGCATCCTGAACTGCCCCGCTATGATGGTGAACTTCTGATGGACGTTCACGGCACGGGCTGCTACACTTCCCAGGCCGCAATGAAACTCTATAACCGCCAGAATGAGTTGCTCGGCGACGCAGCGGAGCGCTCGTCGGTAGCATCGGAAGCTCTCGGGCTCACGCAGTATCCGGTCGATTTCCTCTCCGAGGCATGGCGCCGATTCATTTTTCATCAGTTCCACGACGACCTTACCGGCACATCCATACCGCGTGCTTATGAATTTTCATGGAACGATGAGCTCCTCTCGCTCAAACAGTTCTCCGACGTCCTCACTCATTCGGTAGGTGCCGTTGCCTCGCAGCTCGACACCCGCGTGAAGGGTACTCCGGTCGTGCTCTATAATGCACTCGGACATGAGGCCACCGATCTTGTAGAGCTTGAAGTATCTGTCAAAGGGCGTCCCGGCAAGGTGCAGGCATACGACCAGAACGGCAATCCGGTAGCCGCACAGATTCTCGGCGTCGAAAACGGCAGGGCAAAAGTGCTTGTGGAAGCAACCGTGCCGGCAAACGGATATGCGGTCTACGACCTCCGCTTCTCTGGCAGCTACAAAGCTGCGGCGCCGAAGGCAGGTGTCCGCACTGTCGGGAACTCCGTATATGCCATCACGCTCGACGACAAGGGTGACATTACTTCATTGGTGGACAAGCGCAACGGCAAACAGCTCGTTGCCGACGGCAAGGCAATCCGCCTGGCAATATTTACCGACAACGAATCTTATAGCTGGCCGGCATGGGAAATCATCAAGAAGACTGTCGACGCAGAGCCTCAGTCGATAGATGAAAATGTAACGATGTCGGTAATAGAAGAAGGACCGGTGCGTACCACTCTCTGCGTGGAAAAAGGGCATGGCGATTCAAAATTCAGGCAGTATATCCGCCTGTATGAAGGTGCGCTCGCCGACCGCATCGATTTCGTGAATGATGTCGACTGGGCTACTACCAATGCTCTCGTCAAAGCTGAGTTCCCGCTGACAGTATCAGCGCCCAAGGCGACTTACGACCTCGGACTCGGCACCATAGAACGCGGCAACAATGTCGACAATGCTTACGAAGTGTACTCGCAACGCTGGGCGGACCTCAGCGACGGCAACTATGGCGTGACGGTGATGAACGACTGCAAGTACGGATGGGATAAGCCCGCCGACAACAATCTTCGTCTCACTCTCCTCCACACGCCCAAGACAAAGAAGAGCTACCCATATCAGGATCATCAGGACTTCGGTCACCACACTTTCACCTACACCCTTACCGGACATAGCGGTGCGGTAGATAAGACGATTGCCTCGACAGCTGCCGACGGTCTCAACCAGCGCATCAAGGCATTCTCCGCCACCAGGCATGCCGGTCCGCTCGGAAAGTCGTTCTCAATGGCAAGCGTAGACAACAAAGACCTCGCCATGAAGGCTCTGAAGAAGGCACAGAACGGCGACGAATATGTTGTGCGTCTGTATGAAACGGCAGGCGACGGCGCAAAGACCGGCAAGGTTACCTTCGCGCGCCCGATCGTAGCGGCAGTGGAAGCAGACGGTACTGAAAGGACTATAGGCAACGCATCCTTCTCAGGCAATGCACTCGACGTTAAAGTAGGTCCCTTCGGCATGAAGACTTACAAGGTTAAATTCGCACCCGCCGAAAGTAAGGACCTTGCCACCTACGAACAGATTCCTCTGAACTACGACAAGAAGTGCTTCAGCTGGAACAAGTTTGCACAGGACGCAGACTTCTGCGGCGGCTACAGCTACGCTGCCGAACTCGTGCCTTCATCCATCACTGCTCTGGGTGTGCCTTTCAGACTTGAAAACTCGGCGCTCCTCAACGGCAAGGCATGCCACGGCGATACCATCACCCTCCCTGAAGGCAACTACAACCGCCTCTATATCCTTGCAGCCACGGCATCTGAGGACGAAGGTACCAAGGGAACCTTCCGACACGGCAAAACATCGACAGAACTCTCCGTACCTTCCTATACAGGGTTTATCGGTCAGTGGGGACACACAGGTCACACAGAAGGCTACATGGATGCCGATGAAGTGGCGTATGTCGGTACTCACCGCCATTCTGCCAAGGGCGACCATCCCTACGAATTTACGTACATGTACAAATATGCCATAGATCTGCCTGCCGGCACGCGTGAAGTTGTGCTTCCAGATAATCCTGCCCTTGTGATTTTCGCAGCTACAGCAGCCAATGAAGCCGCACAGCAGTCTGTCCCCATGGCACCGCTTTTCCGCACTGCCATAGCGGCCGGGGCGACCCGCGCCAATGCAGACGCCAAACGTGCGCTCGGCGCCAACCTTCTCAACAGCGACATGCTCAGGAGTTGGTCGGGATGCATGAACGACGGCGAACATCCGAGATTCCTCACCGACGGCGACGTCAACACGAAGTGGTGCGACGAGACGGGATTCCCGCCTTACGTGGAATATGACCTCGGCACGACAAAGAATATCAAGGCATGGTCCATAACCAATGCCGGAGCCGAAAATCCTTCGTATATCACCGGTGCATGTTACCTGCAGGGACGCAACAGCGATAAGGAAGAATGGAAGACCATAGATGCAATCCTTGCGAATACCGCCAACAAGGTGTCACGTAAGCTGGCAAAGCCGGCCGACGCACGCTATGTCCGTCTCCTCGTGACACAGCCCGAGCAACAAGGCAATACCCATGTGACCCGCATATATGAGTTCGGGGTTTACGAATAAGAACAATAGTCTCAAGTTTATGATATTAAGGTAGAAAAGGTGTGCCATAACGTTCATACAGGACGTTATGGCACTGTATCTGCCAAACCATAACAGTCGTGAAACCGTTATCAATATTTACATTTGCATTACTCGCCGTGCTTCCTTCCACGGCTCAGACCGACAGTCGTTTCACGGCTCCCGTTGCCATTGAACGCCAGTGGCGTAACTATAATCCCGGGCGCGTGCATTTCGTGATAGAAAATCCGGAAAGCGAAGGCGCAAAGATATATGGCGCCATAGTTAAGAATCCCGACAGATACATCGCCGACAACGCCCGGCGCGTTATACAGACCCTCTATTTCTCGCCCGCCGACAGTATACCCGACATTCACGACATCGACTATGTTGTGCGCAACTTCGACGGCATATCCTATAAGAGCGGCGGCGGAAACCATGTCCGAATCGACTATAATGTCGACCGGGTGAGCCACAGTTTCGCCGGTAACGACACTGCGAGAGTCGATTATGAGACGCGTGGCGTGCTTTACCACGAGCTTACCCATGCCTACCAGCTCGAACCCAAAGGATGCGGCAGCTACGACGGTAAAAGTCCTTACTGGTCGTTCATCGAAGGTGTAGCCGACGGTGTGCGCGTGGCATGCGGCAGTTTCAGCCAGGACTTTTCGTCTCAAGACCGTCCTCGCGGGGGGTCGTGGATGAGCGGCTACCGCAACACTGGCTATTTCCTCTATTGGCTGTCGCAAAACAAGGACAAAGATTTCCTACGTAAGTTCAACCGTACGGCGCTCGAAGTGATTCCATGGTCGTGGGATGCCGCCATGCATCATATCCTTGGTCCCGGAGAGAAAAATTCCGTGGAGAACCTCTGGGCGGAGTATATCAACGCAATAGGCGACGATGACGAAAAAGCATCAGTGAGAAAACAGCCCCGTCAGGACCTGTCGCGGTATGTCAATCCGCTCATAGGCACGGAGGGCTTCGGCAATGTCTATCCTGGCGCTCAGACGCCTTTCGGCGGTATACAAATCAGCCCTGACACCGATTTTGACGACTACGACACTGCCGCGGGCTACAAGTACGACCATCCTACAGTGCTGGGATTCAGTCTTACGCACCTCAGCGGAACAGGCATTCCTGACCTTGGCGACTTCCTGTTCATGCCCGGTACGGGTGAATTGCATCTGCAGCCGTCGACGCATGAAAAGCCGGATGAAGGCTATCGCTCGCGCTTCAGCCACGACCGTGAGAAAGCCTCTGCTGCATATTATAGCCTCGATCTCGACGACTACGGCGTCACTGCCGAAATGACGGCGGGGCAGCGTGCGGGAATACTCCGGTTCACATATAACCGGTCCGGCGACGCATGGCTTCTGCTCGACCTCAACCACACGCTGCGGAGCAAGTGCGAGTGGGCGAACATTCGGATTGTGAATGACTCCACTCTCACGGCATATAAGCTTGTGAACGGTTGGGTGCCGGAGCGTCATGTCTACCTTGCGGCGACGTTCTCGCGACCAATCCGCGACGCTGTCATATATATGGACGACAAGCCGGTGATATACAATACTAACCGCTTTCGTAGCGACCGTGAGACGTATGGAAAGAATGTGAAAATGGCGCTCGGGTTCGATGCAGCCCCGGGTGAACAGATAGAGGTGAAGGTGGCGGTGTCGGGTGTAAGTGCCGACGGGGCGCTTGCCAATCTCAGTGAGCTGAACGGCAAGGATTTCGCTCGCGTGCATCAGGAAGGCGTGGACGCATGGAATGCGCAGCTGTCCAAATTTGAAATCGAGGGAACTGACGATCAGAAAGAGACTTTCTATACCTCGGTGTATCATGCTTTCCTGCATCCGTTTGTCTTTCAGGACATAGATGGCAGCTATCGCGGTCTGGACAAGAACATACACAAGGCTTCTGGTTTCACGAATCTGACCACACTTTCGTTGTGGGATACCTACCGTGCTCTCCATCCGCTCTTCAACCTGGTACAGCGCGACGTGCAGGCTGATATCGCCAATTCCATGCTGGCACACTACGGTCAGAGTGTCGAGAGCATGCTGCCCATCTGGTCGTTCTATGGCGGCGAAAACTGGTGCATGATCGGCTATCATGCCGTATCGGTGCTTGCCGATATGATTGTGAAGGATGTTCCCGGTTTCGACCGCGAAAGGGCTTTTGAAGCCATGGTGAAAACCGCCGATAATCCTAACTACGACTGCCTGCCGGAGTATGTCTCGATGGGATATGTGCCTTTTGACAAGGAGAAAGAGTCGGTGTCAAAGACTCTCGAATATGCATTTGATGACTACTGCATAGCCATGGCGGCGAAGAAGCTCGGCAAGACAGCCGAATACGAACGCTTCCTGAACCGCTCGCTTTCCTATCGTAATCTGATAGACAAGGCTACCGGCTATATGCGCGGGCGTGATTCAAAGGGCGGCTGGCGCACCCCGTTCTCCCCCGTAGCATACGAAGGTCCGGGCTCGGTGAACGGATGGGGCGACATTACCGAGGGATTCACCGTGCAGTACACATGGTATGTCCCGCATGATATACAAGGACATATAAAGGAAATAGGACGTAAGCGCTATACTCAGCGTCTCGACTCGCTCTTCCAGGTAGAGCTCCCCGAGGATATCCCCGGCGCACACGACATCTGGGGGCGTATAGGCGCATACTGGCACGGCAACGAACCATGTCATCAGGTCGCTTATATCTACAACTATCTCGGTCAGCCATGGAAATGCCAGGAACGGGTGCGTGAGGTCGTGGACCGCTTCTACGGTAATAAACCCGACGCACTGAGCGGTAATGACGACTGCGGGCAGATGTCGGCGTGGTATATCTTCAACTGTATGGGATTCTACCCCACGGCGCCGTCATCGAACGTGTACAATATAGGTTCGCCGGCTCTTCCTGCAGTGACAATGCGCCTGGGCGGTGGACGGGATGTACGTATGGTGGCAGACGGCTGGACGCCTGAAAATGTCTATGTCAAGGAGTTCTATCTGAACGGTAAGCGGCACGACCGCAATTATATTACTTACGATGACATAAAGGACGGCGCAGAGCTCCGCTTCGTGATGAGCAATCGCCCCAACCGTAAGCGCGGCACGTCGGCTGCGGCAATACCGCCTTCGTTGAGCCAGACGTCAGGGAAGTGACCCGCGCCTTCATTTTCATATTAAAATTGAAAATTTGTCACTATTCATTATACAATTGTCGTAAAAGTTGGACTGAATCCGGTATCCGAAATTTTAATTTAGCGGCACAAATCATTCAATCATTCAATCATAAGCCAATTTTATGAAAAAAACCTTTATATCAGCCATGACTGGTGTGGCTATTGCCTTCTCGGCAAATGCCCAGACCGCAGTCACCGACAATCCGCTTCCCGACTGGGCTTTTGGCGGATTTGTCCGCCCCGAAGGCGTAAATCCTATCATTTCGCCCGATGAAGCTTCTGTATTCAACTGCCCGATGAAAGGCGAGGAAGTGAAATGGGAATTTGCCGACACCTTCAATCCGGCAGCCGTAGTAAAAGGCGACAAAATCTACATCCTCTACCGTGCGGAAGATGATCCCAACGCAGGAATCGGAGGACGCACATCGCGTATCGGCCTGGCAGAATCGAGTGACGGTATCACAATTGACTGGCGCAGTGCCACACCTGTGTTCTATCCGGACGAGACAGAAATTTCCAAGGCATACGAATGGAAAGGCGGCTGCGAAGACCCTCGTGTGGTAGCTGCCGATATCGATGGCAAAACCGTCTATGTGATGACATATACATCGTGGAATAACTCTATTCCCCGTCTCTCTGTTGCCACAAGCGAGAACCTTACGGAGTGGACCAAACATGGTCCGGCTTTCCTTGATGCCTACGAAGGCAAATACAAGGACCTGGGCTGCAAGTCCGGCTCTGTTGTCACGGAAATCAAAGACGGCCGTCAGGTAGCAGCCAAAGTCAATGGCAAATATCTCATGTACTGGGGTGAGACTGCTGTATATCTGGCTTCCTCCGACGATCTCATCCACTGGACTCCGCTTCAGGCCAAGGACGGCAAGCTCCTTGAGCTCATCAAGCCGCGCAAAGGATATTTCGACAGCAATCTTACAGAATGCGGTCCTCCTGCAATCATCACAGAGAACGGCATCCTCCTCTTCTACAACGGCAAGAATGATGGCGGCAGCAACGGATGCATGGACTATCCGGGCTCTACCTATGCCGCAGGTCAGGTGCTTTTCGATATTAACGAACCTACGAAAGTTATCGGTCGACTCGACAACGCTTTCTTCCGCCCGATGGAGGCTGCTGAGAAAAGCGGTCAGTACAAGGACGGCACAGTATTCATAGAAGGTCTCGTCTACAAGGATGGAAAGTGGTATCTCTACTACGGATGCGCCGACTCCAAGGTAGGTGTGGCTGTATATGATCCCGCTGCCCGTTCAGGATATGGCGACCCCATTGAGATCGAGACAGCTGACTCTCGTGTCCTCAACGCTTTCCCCCGCTACGGCAACGGCAAGTCGCGCTGCATTATCAAATCGTACAGCAGCCAGACAAACGACGGCGAGAGCCCCTTCTATCTCAATACCGGCAGCTGGTTGCCTAACAAGAAATGGTGCGACAACCAGAACGAGCATCCTTGGGTGATATTCGAATTTTTCGACTACTATAAATTCGATGGTTTCGGTTTCGACGACGCTTGCACACATGAAGCCAGCCAGAACACACCGGAGTACTGGCTCTATGTCAGCGACGACGGCGAGAACTGGGGTGATCCCGTTCTCCACAAGTCAGGCGTCGGCGACCAGAATGTCAAAGAAGAGACATTCGCCCCTGTCGAAGGTCGTTTTGTAAAGGCTGTCTTCACCAAGGCTGACAATGCCGTGCGTATCTATGGCTGCCGCATCTACGGAGAATACAGCCGCTCTTTCGTCCGTGAGGGCAGCGACGTGGTCAGTATCGGCAAAACTGTAATGAAATCCTACGATTGCGTCAACGAGCGTGAGTCCGCCATAAATCTTATCAACGGCGTTTACGACACCAAATGGTGCTTCCATGCTGCCGACATCAATAATGACCCTATTAAATTTGTCGTCATCGACCTCGAAGGCCTGTATTCCGTAGATAAGTTCACCATCTACGACTGTAAGCTGCACGAGAACAACAATAACCTCGATCACTACAAAATCAGCATTGCTACCGAACGTCCGGACGTAAAGCTGGTAACTCCTACCGGCGACTCGAATACATGCTGGACAGAAGTGGTGAACGCCATGAATGTCAATCAGGATGAAAAGACACATGTGCATGAGCTTGCCGCTCCTGTAATGGCGCGGTATGTGAAATTAGAAGTGCCGCGTGTCAATGTTGACGGCGACCGCGGACATGACCTCAACCACGAGACATCACGAGTTTACGCTTTTGATGTTCACGGTAGTCAGGGCACACAGACCGGAATCGGTTCAATCGTTCCCACAGTCAACGCCGAGACCGAATACTTCGACCTCCAGGGACGCAAGGTACGCAATCCGCAGCCGGGTCTGTATATACGCCGCCAAGGCGACAAAGTATCGAAAGTGTTTGTAAGATAATTACACTATACTAATCATACACATCTTGTCGTGAGGTCCCCGTTAAGACCGGTTCTTTCTGTCCTGATGTTGGCTGCCGCTATGGCGGCTGCAGCATCAGGACAGAAAGAACCGGTAGACTATGTCAACCCGTACATCGGCAATATCAGTCATCTGCTCGTGCCGACATTCCCTACGGTGCAGTTGCCCAACAGTATGCTTCGCGTCTATCCTGAGCGCGCCGACTATACTTCGGAGTATGTGCGTGGGCTGCCGGTGATAGTTACCAACCATCGTGAGCGGTCGGCGTTCAACCTGACGCCGAGCCAGCGGTCTGTGCCGGCGTCTGTAATAGAGTATAACTACGATAACGAGCATATTACGCCCTACAGCTACTCAACCGACCTCGACGACAATACGATGCATGCCGACTATTCGCCTGCGCATCAGGCAGGTGTATACAATATATGCTTCAGTCCGGGAAAGCCTGTCTATATTTCTTTGACAAGCCGGAATGGTCGTATGACGGTAGACGGTGCGGCTGCGTCCGGCTATCAGGACCTCGACGGACGCACACGTGTATATATCTATGCCGAATGCGACGCTGCACCGGTGAATGCCGGTATCCTTCGCGACGGAATAATCGACTCGGAGCTGACAACGGCTGAAGGACGCAACGTATGTGCCGTATGGCAGTTCAAGGATGGCATCCCCGGCGTAGGGGTGCGCTACGGAGTATCTTTCATAAGCGAAGAACAGGCAAAGAAGAATCTTCGCCGCGAAATCAAGGATTACGATGTCGCCGAGCAGGCACGGCGTGGCCGCGACGAATGGAACCGTGTACTTGGCCGTATTGCAGTGGAGGGCGGTGATGATGCCCGGCGTGAGGTGTTCTACACTTCCTATTACCGTACATTCGAACGTCCTGTATGTATGAGTGAGGACGGTAGCTACTGGAGCGCCTTCGATGGTGCTGTACACCCCGACAACGGCACGCCTTTCTATACAGACGACTGGATATGGGATACATACCGCGCTGCGCATCCGCTCCGGTTGCTGATAGAACCGGCAAAAGAAGTAGATATCATCGCATCTTACCTTACTATGGCGGAACAGATGGGAAACATGTGGATGCCCACGTTCCCGGAAGTGACAGGCGACAGCCGGCGCATGAATTCGAATCATGCAGTCGCAACTGTGGCAGATGCCGTAGCGAAGGGTCTGGAAGTGGATCTTCCTAAGGCATACGAGGCATGCCGTCGCGGCATTGAGGAAAAGACGCTGGCGCCGTGGTCGGGCAAGTCTGCCGGATGGATCGATGAATTCTGGAACGAGCACGGGTATATTCCTGCACTTGCCGACGGCGAACAAGAGACAGATCCTAACGTGAACGGCTTCGAGAAGCGTCAGCCTGTGGCTGTCACCCTCGGTACATCCTATGACGAATATTGCCTGTCGCTCCTCGCCGATGCCCTTGGCAAGACCGAAGAAGCGGCAAAGTATCGTCAGAAGGCGCTCAACTACCGCAACCTCTACAATCCGTCGACAGCATTCTTCCATCCAAAGGATAAGGTCGGACGGTTTATCGAGCCGTTCGACTATTCCTTTCCTGGCGGCATGGGAGCGCGCGAATACTATGGGGAAAACAACGGCTGGGTTTACCGCTGGGATGTGCCCCACAATGTCGCCGACCTGGTGAAGCTGATGGGTGGTCGCCAGCAATTCGTGGCAAATCTCGACCGTACATTCGCCGAACCTCTCGGTCGCAGCAAATACGATTTTTACTCGAAGCTCCCCGATCATACAGGCAATGTGGGGCAGTTCTCCATGGCAAATGAGCCGTCGTTGCATGTGCCCTATCTCTACAACTATGCCGGTGCGCCGTGGAAAACCCAGAAAAGAATCCGTCAGATGCTCGACACGTGGTTCCGTGCCGACCTTATGGGTGTGCCGGGCGATGAAGACGGAGGCGGCATGACGTCGTTTGTGGTTTTCTCGTCGATAGGTCTCTATCCCGTCACTCCGGGTATACCGGTGTACAATATCGGTTCACCGCTGTTTACCCGCACATCGTTGTCTCTTCCCAACGGAAAGACTTTCGAGATAGTGGCAGACGGATGTTCGCGCGACAATAAGTACATACAGCGTGCAGAACTCAACGGACACCCCTGGGATAAGCCGTGGATCAGCCATGCCGACCTGATGAAAGGCGGACGGCTGGTGTTGGTGATGGGGTCGAAGCCCGACAAAGAGTGGGGCGCCGCTGTCGGCAGTGAGCCGCCGTCCATGTGACGACAGATACCGCTTGTCGGGTTTTCAATATCATTGATATCAGAGAGTCAGCCATCCGGCATGGGTGGCTGACTCTCTTTTGGGTATGGACGATGTTCAGATAGTGTTCAGCAGTTCGGTTTTACCGTCGTTGACGAGCTTGAGGATGAGTTCGCCGAAGAGAGTGTTCTGCCATGCGAACCAGGGACGTGTGAAGTTATCGGCGTCCTTTACATCGAACGATTCGTGTATAAAGCCCGTTCCGGCGTCTGTGGCAAGTAGCATGCGGATGCAGTCGCGGATTTCGTTGTCGTCTTGCGATGTGAAAGCTTTCATCATGATGCTCATGGGCCATGCCATGTCGTAGCCTATGTGAGGTCCGCCTATGCCTTCACCTGCCGGTCCGCTGAAGAAGTATGGGTTGTCCTTGCTCCATACGAAGCGGCGCGTGTTCTGGTAGACGGGATCGTTGACGTCGACGTCGCCGAGATAAGCCATGGCAAGGAGGCTCGGCACGTTTGCATCATCCATCAAGTGATAGTTGCCGTAACCGTCAACCTCAAAAGCATATATCTTACCATATTTGGGATGATTGTAGACCGCATGTTTGCGCAGTGCCGATTCCACTTCGCCGGCGAGGACCGTGCATCGTGCGGCAAGGTCGGACTGACTGTTTACTTCGGTGAGAATTTCAGCAGCTTTGCGGAGGCTCGACACCGCCATGAAGTTCGACGGCACGAGGTACTGGAATGTTGTTGCGTCGTCGGACGGGCGGAAGCACGATACAATCAGTCCGCATCCGCTCACGGGGGCGCCCAGTCCGTTGTTGTTCAGGGTATCCAACTGACGCTCAGTCTTGCGTTGGAAACGGTACGGACCCACATTGTCCTTTCGCTGCTGTTCGGTGAATGTCTTGAGCACATTGTTGATAGCTGCGAGCCATTCCTGTCCGAACACGCTTGTGTCGCCCGTTTCTTTCCAATACTCATAAGCGAGCCGGATAGGGTAGCAGAGCGAGTCGATTTCGTACTTGCGCTCATGCACCTCGGGCTTCATGTCGGTAATGTCGCTCATCCAGTCGCCGCCGGTAGGACCGTCGTTGAAGGCATTGGCGTACGGGTCGAAATTAATGCACTTGAACTGGCGGTTGATGACTCCCGCAATCATCTTCTTCAGCTCAGGGTCGTCGTTTGCCAGCTGAACGTATGGCCACACCTGTGCGCCGGAGTCGCGCAGCCACATGGCGTGGATGTCGCCGGTGTACACAAAGGTGTCGGGATTTCCGTTTTCGTCAAGACGGAAATGCACGGTAGTGTCGATCGTGTTCGGAAAACAGTTCTCGAACATCCATGCGAGTTTCGGATTTTTAAGCAGTTTCTTGATACGCTTTATTTCGGATTCGACGGCTTTGGATTTGAAGAGGCGTTCCTTTTCGGGCGGACGGTTGGTGTTGTTGTAGCGCTGTGTATGCGTAGCTACAGTAGTATTGTCTGCCGCACAAATGTTGACAGCACCGGCATTTAAAGCGGTGCCGAATGCAAAAATGCCGGCAGATATGAAAATGATAGGTTTATGATACATGTTCTGTAAAGTGAGTTATTGGGCATTTATTTTAGTGTATGACAAAATTACACATGTGCATTCACTTCTGCGGTACGGATATTTGTCAAAAGATTATCTGCGGAAATCATTTTATTTTTTCAGGCATTCCTCCCGAAGTATCCATTATCATTTTGCGACAAAAAAAGTAATGTTCCGCGACATTGAGTTCGAACCTGTCTATGAATCCTTGCCGGATATTCTTGAGGTCATGATTACCGAGAACGAGATAAATCCGGCCGTTTAGACGGTCAAGAATCTTATTCCACTCTTCAGCTCCACCGAGACAGAAGTCTCCGTGATGGAAGACTACATCATCAGGCTCAACCACATTGTTCCAGTTAGTGATGATGGTTTCATTTATCTGATCGACAGTCTTGAACGGGCGATTGCAATATTGCAGTATGTTGGTATGGT
>ENA-OYXU01000686-OYXU01000686.1-human-gut-metagenome-genome-assembly--contig:-NODE-686-length-12978-cov-4.999536_pt1 | contig 12978 bp, 11 predicted proteins | sample MGYA00243243_ERZ653435 | MGnify/ENA primary metagenome ERZ653435 (study PRJEB26926, sample SAMN06165113) | human gut metagenome | biome: ENVO:00009003; feature: ENVO:2100002; material: ENVO:00002003... | reverse complement strand
GTCTCGTGGGCTCGGAGATGTGTATAAGAGACAGGTATTTGTCTGTATTGTCGCGTTTGCCGGCCCGTCTTTCGGGCAAACAGTCACGGACACGATAAAGGTAAAACTGAAAATAAAGGAACTGCGGACGGTTGAGGCGAACCTGAAAAAACAGATAGAAGCGGAGGATAAAAAGCGTGGCAAGACAATCTCCGGCGTTTCGGAGGATAGTATGTCTGAACTGAACGAACGTCAGGACTCGCTGTGTCTTGCCCTCCGTTCAAATCTGGTCAATACACGTCTTGAGATAAAGGAACTCGAAGCTTCCATAACTCCGGTGACCCGGCTTACACATGAGCAGGCAGCGGCAAATCTGCATCAGGGTTTGTCAACCCTTTCGTCGGGAATATCTTCCACTGCTCCCGTCAAACCGACAAAGCCACAGAAGAAACAGGTGAAAGGGAAAAGAAAATGAATTGATAATCTTTCAAAAAAAAGAAAATATGAATAACGAGAAAACTGTATACGATGACAGTGAGGAAACTGTTGTCGACAAGACGGACAACAACAATGAAGAAACCGTTACAGATACTCCCGCTGACAATAGTGAGGAAAAAGTGAATGATGAAAGTACGGCCACGCAGGAACAGGAGAAACAGAATAAAAAGAATACGGGCAAACGTGCTGCTGTAACGGCGGCAGCCGTGGGAACGGCAGCTTCTGCAGCAGCTGCCGGAGCCTATTTCGCTGCGACACAGGATGAAGACAATGCTGAGGAACAAGCTGCGGAAGACCAGTATGATGATGCTGCGGAGGATATGGCCGTTTCGGTTACGGCATCGCAGCCGGGGCAGGCGGCACAAGCGGCATCGCAGCCTGCCAATGCCCATGTCCATCACGAACCGGTGGCAGAGCCGGTGGCGGAATCGGAGCCTGTCGTTCAGCCTGTACATGAACCGGAACCGCAGCCGGCACAGACATCAGAGCCGGCGGTCGAACCTGTTCAGGAACCTGTGGCAACATCAGAACCTGAGGTCGAGATACTTAACGTGGAAGTGGTGGAAACTGAAAGCGGTGAGGTTACATTGGGAGGAATGACGGTCAACGGCGAAGAATATGTCTTGGTGGATGTTGACGGCGGTAATTTCGATTTGGCATGGCATGATGACAATAATGACCAGCAGGTGCAGGACTCTGAACTGATAGACATCAGCGAAGCCAATATTTCCGTGGATGCCTTTGCACAAGCTGCCGGACAAGACATCGTTGATGACACGACCGGTCAGGAAGATATTTATCTTGCAAACAATATGGATCCAGCAAATACGGGTGAGATAGATTATTTGGACACTTCCGATACGTCGGGGCTTGTATAGTGGGTGTGCGGTAACAACAATCAGGTGCACAGATGAAAACATTAAGATTGATAGCCTGTATTTTTGTACTGGCATTGGTGTCGGTTGCGGCAGGGGCGAAAACTTATCTTGTATCGGTGGGTGTGAGTGATTATCCCGGTACGGAGAATGATTTGCGTCTGCCTGCGAACGATGCTTCAACGATAAAGTACATATACACAAAGAATTCGAAGGCAGAGTGTGTGTTGCTGACAAACGGGAATGCTACAAAGAACAGTATTCTGTTGAGTCTTAAGTCGCTGTTCGGCAAAGCCGCTGAGGATGACATTATAGTGTTTTTTTTCAGCGGTCATGGTTCACAAGGCGCATTTTGTGCCTACGACGCCCTTATCCCTTATTCTGAAATCCGCAAGGCCATGGCTTCAAGCCGTGCAAAGAACAAGATGATTTTCGCCGATGCCTGCTTCTCGGGAAAGATGCGTCAGGGAAGGGACAACTCCGGAGAGCAGACGTTCAACAAATATAACATACTGCTGTTTCTTTCTTCACGGAGCAACGAGACTTCCATCGAACGCCGTGACATGAAGAACGGATTCTTCACGTCTTGCCTGCAAAAGGGATTGCGGGGCGGGGCCGATACGGACCGGGACAGGACTATCACGGCAAAGGAATTGTTCACGTATGTGAGCACTGGTGTAAAGCGGCTGTCCGGCAATAAGCAGCATCCAGTGATGTGGGGAAAGTTTGATGACAATATGGTGGTAATGAAATGGTAAAAGAAAAGATATGAATCAGTTTATACGTATAAAGTGCCCCTTCTGTGGGGCTGTGTTGAAAGTGAGGCAACAGCCTGGGTTGGAAAGGGCTTCCATAACATGTCCGGTATGCAAGCGCAAGTCGTTGTTTTCCGGATTTCAGAAAGTGGTGGAACAAGGCAGTGAAGACACGGAACTTCCGGGACGTCACGGTCGTCAGGGACAGAGTGAAGAAACCGAACTTCCGGGAGGAAGCTGTGCCGGTACGGAAAAGACAGAAGTGGGCAGGCCGGTTGTGTCATACATCGGAAGTATTGTTGAAAAGTCGGGAAAGCGCTGGACGCTCCATCCCGGGGTCAACACGATAGGGCGCAAGCTCCAGTCGCCTCCACAACAGGTTGACATTCCCATAACAGACTATACGGGAGAAAAGAAAATGAGCCGCTGTCATGCCAAGATTGAGGTGGTGAGACTGGCGAACGGTGCTTATAAGCACATCATTTACAACTGGCAGAACAAAAATGCCACCAGTATAGGCGGCGATGTAATGGAGCCGGCCGACCGTATTGTTCTTCATAACGGTATGGTTGTAAAGTTGGCCAATGTCGATGTGAGATTTGTCATTGAAGACCCCGAAGCAACCACAGTTTAAAAACAACATTTATGGAATATAAGATAAAGGCTCTGTCTGTATATGAGTATGGGCAGAGAAAAGACAAGGCGGGCAATCCGCATCAGGAAGATTGGCTTTACCCGTCTTTGGGCAATATAGATGACAGCAGTGACCGTCTGTTTATCCTTTGCGACGGAATGGGTGGACACGCTGCCGGTGAGGTGGCCAGCTCCACGGTGTGTGAGGCGATGAGCCGCACAATAGTGTCGGCGATGGATGCGGGCGAGGAGTTTTCCGAATCGCTTCTTCAGAAGGCCATAGACGCGGCGTACGACAGTCTTGATGCCAAGGACAACGGCGGTGACACGCAGAAGAAGATGGGCACAACAATGACGCTCCTGATGTTGCACCGTGGCGGTTACACCGTGGCTCACATGGGTGATAGCAGGGTTTATCTTGTGCGACCCCGTAAGGGAACCAAGGAAGACATTGTTTTCCGCACCGAGGATCACTCGCTTGTCAACGACCTTGTCAAGATTGGCGAGCTTACACCGGAGGAAGCTGAGACATATCCGCACAGAAATGTGATAACCCGGGCCATGCAGCCGCATTTGGAGCGCAGGCACAAGGCGGATGTGTTCAGCAGCCGTAATGTACGTCCGGGTGATTATTTCTTTATGTGTTCCGATGGCATGCTGGAGCAGATGACAGATGACAATCTGTGTTTCAATCTCAACGAGGATATGACGGATGAGGAGAAGATAGACCGTCTTGTCAAATTGACACGCAACAACAGGGACAATCATTCCGCCCATTTGATACACATATTGGATGTACAGCCCCCGTCGGAAATAGAGGATGACCCGCTGCCGTCGGAATCCGCTGCCGGATATGGTTCCAATGATTCCGATGACGGGGTGGATGTTGTCGATGCGGAGTTTGACAATGATGACGAGACTGTTCTGCCGGCAGATGCCAAAACCGGTAATAAGTCCGGTGGCGGTTACAATAATGAACATGATGGCGCGGGAGGCGCACAAACGCGTCCGCACGCAGGGGACAACATGTCGTGGTGGAAATGGTTGCGTATAGTCATCCCGTGTGTTGTTGTGCTTGCACTTGCCGCAGGTGGAATGTATATGTCAGGTTTCGGTGGGAAATATATGAACGTGCAGGATAATGATACGGTCAAGGAGAAAACGAAGTCCCAGGTGGACACCGGAAAGGTGAAACCTCAAGCCGATAGTGGTGCGGTGACAGGAACTCCAAGGACAGTGCCGGCCACGGGTTCTGCCGGAGTGAGTGCTTTTGGTAACAAACAGAAAGTGTCCGATACCGATTCTGCACGCAAAGTAAATAATGTTGCAGGAAACGGTGACAATCCCGACAGTGCGACAGCGGATAGGAAAACGGCCGCTGTCAAGGAAGCACTTAGAACTTCACAACCAGCAAGTGGTGTTCCTGTCTCAGCCGAGACTCTGCCAATAGAAAAATACAAAGGTAAATGAACAAAAGTTTTAAAATGTCGATAATATGTTTTCGTTAAAGAATAACCATTCCCTGCAAAATGGCAAGTACCTTATTCAATCTGTTTTAAGACAAGACAGCCTGTCCATAACATACCGTGCCCTGCAAACATCTTTGAACCGTGACGTTTATATTACGGAGTTTTTCATGCGTGACTTTTGTGTACGCAAGCCCGCAACCAACAATGTGACGGCTACAGGCAGTTATGCCGAGCAGGTGGAGGCTTTCTTGAAGAAGTTCGTTGCTGATGCAAAATCCAAAGCACGGAATGAAGTTTCCGATGAACAAAAGGTTTTTGATGTATTTGAAGAGAACGGCACTGCTTATTATGTTTATCTTTGTGACGGGGATTCCACGTCAGCAGGTGAGGAAAAGCCGGCTGGTGAACCGTTCGATGAAGAAACAGTTACTGTCGGTGATGTGAAAAGTCATGACAATGAGAAAACGGTTGTTCAGGATGGCGGTGCCAATGTCGTGAATAATTCCAGTCGTGAACAGGCCGGCGGGCGATGGAGCAAGAAGGCTGTTGTTGCTGCTTGTATAGGTATCGTGGTGGTATTGTGTTGCGTTGTGGCGTACGTTGTTCCAAATGGGAAGACAGAACAAAATCCTGATGATGTAGATACTGCATATGCCGACGAGGAATTTTTTGCAGACAGTACAGTGGTCGACTCGGTTGTATATGTAGAGGAAAATAACCCGCAGGTAGATAATGAAAAATTGAAGGCGGAAATGGAAAAATATCTCCGCATTTCGAAGGATTATTATGAAAAGGCACAGAAAAACAGACATAAGCCGGGAGGAGTGCAGAACATACTTGATGCAAGATATTATTATTATGACAAGGCCGACAAAATAAACCAGACCATAAACGGCTCTCGTCTTCCCGCCAATAAGGAACTGGATGAGATAACGGAAGACGGGTATCAGTATTGGGTGAGTGAGGCAAAAAAACTTGGAAGCGACAGATCGAAGTTCGCGCAGAAGCGTAAGTGTTTGCAAAGGGCGAAGTCTTTGTCGTTCAAGAATCAGAATATGCTGGATGCCCAGATAAAGTGGTTGGACGACCAGTTGGATTCGAAGTCAAAGAGACGTAGGTGATGGCACACAATACAACAGAGTATTAATGGAAAAGAACTACATGTAAATATGCAATTAGCAATCGGAAGCCTTCTTCAGGGAGGAAAATACAGAATAGAAAGGGTGCTGGGACAAGGTGGTTTCGGCATTACTTATGTGGCCACCGACACCCTGCTTGACAAAAAGATATGTATTAAAGAATTCTTTATGAAAGAATACTGCAACAGAGATGCTGACGCATCGCATATCTCTGTTGTCTCCGAGGGCGCAAGGGAGCAGGTGGAGCGGTATAAGGCAAAGTTTGTAAAAGAGGCAGGGCTGATTTCTTCCATGCGCAATCCCCATATCATAACCATTTATGATATCTTTACAGATAATGACACTGCGTATTACACTATGGATTATCTGGAGGGTGGTACGCTGAAGACATTCGTAGAAGCCAACGGACCTATGGAAGAGGCTCTGGCACTGAAATATATCGGACAGATTGGCAATGCCTTGAAATATATGCACGAAAGAAAGGTCATGCATCTTGATGTAAAACCTTCCAACATTATGTTGGACTCACGCGGCAATGCCGTTCTTATAGATTTCGGTATAAGCAAGCGTTATGGTCAGGGTGGGGAGCAGACCAGCAGCACTCCTGTAGGTATAAGCAAGGGATATGCGCCGATGGAGCAGTATGATGCTTCCGGGGTAAGCTCGTTCTCTCCTGAAACCGATATATATTCATTGGGCGCGACACTGTATTTCCTGCTTGTGGGCATGTCCCCCAAGGAGGCAACAATCATCAATGAGGACGGTATCGGCGAATTGCCCTCAAGCATCAGCCGGAAAGTACGTCATGCCATTGTTCATGCAATGCGTCCGCGCCGCAAGGAACGTCCGCACGGTATGCCGGCATTTCTTGATGAATTGGGCATCGAAGAGAAAGAGAAAAGGACGGGACGCAAAAGCCCGGTAACGGGAAAGGGTGAAGGTGGCAAACGTTTTGCCGGTTTGGAACCATCTGTATACCATTGGCTTCTGTGGGCTGTTTTCCCCATGTTGTGGTGGTATGACAGAAAGCGGAGCAACAAGTCTTTAAAGCCTTGGCAGGTCGTTCTTAATCCCATTTTTGTGCTTGTCATATACCCATGGCTCGCTCTTGAATTCTGTCAATCGTTAATGTCCGGTGATGTAGAACGGTTCTTCTTTAGGGTTTTGACTTTTGGAATGATCTCATTGCTCTTGATTGCGGCTGTCGTGTTTTCTGTATATTTATGGCGTGAAATAGAGAGACAGAAACTCAGTATGATACATTTTGTGGTCAATACGCTATGTTGTATTTCGACTTTTTCTTTGTCAAGCTTTGCGACATGTACCATATACAACTTGGGTATTTTTGCCATCGTGCTGGGTTGCCGTCTGATGCGCAGGAAATTTACTCAAGAGGCATATGACTCTGCAAACAAATGGCTGATAAGAGTAAACACTATATGTGTGCCAATCTTTTTATCTTTCATTGTTCTGTTTTTCATTTTTGGACCTGACAGTTGATGATGAATAGGGTGGTATGCGTTGTAATATTGACAGGAATGTGTATGTTGGCATCAGTGTCGTGTACATGTCGGTATTCGTGTGGTGAAAACATGGATATCGACACGACAGAGGCGTTGCTCGTATTCTACCCGCATTACAATGCCATAAAATTCGTATGTTCGGAAAAACCGGATGTCAATGACGGTAGTATTCTTTTCTGTTGTACGGCAGCTTTCTCAAAAGACTACTCTATCATAATACGGAATGAGAAAATATGTGGGGCGCATGTCGTGGACGGGAATTTTTATGAAGGCTATCATAGCCATTTGATAAATGGCGGTTTTATCTATGATTCCGGAAAATACCGTTTCGTTCATGATTCGCTCCGGCAGAGGATGCAGGAGCTTGACAAGCGGCGTGGAACTTATGGCTTCTGCCAGATGAGGCTTGACACTTCGGTCGTATCTATACCGTCAGACAGTATATGGTTTGATTGTTTGGGTATTCGTGGCTACAGAAATATGGAGGGCAGGGCAAGAGTTAGTATGACGAAATTCCACTATCGGGCATTATGTGAGAAAGACGGTAAGTTGTGTATTGTAGAAGCAAGGAACAAGGTGTCTTTGACGCAGTTCAGAAAGAGTCTCGGTGATTATGGTGTGTCGCATGCCTTATACTTGGATACCGGTGTGGGGTGGAGTTATTCCTGGTATCGGGACAATGAAGGGAAACCTCACGAATTGCATCCTTATGTTCACCCTTTCAATACAAATTGGATAATATTTACAAAATAAGAATAACCAACAATGCAATTACAAGACGGAACACTCCTTCAGGGAGGAAAATACAGGATAGTGCGTTTTATAGGCAGCGGAGGCTTCGGCTGCACTTACGAGGCGTGTCACGAGATGCTTGAGAAGCGTGTAGCCATAAAGGAATTTTTTGTGAAGGATTTCTGCAACCGCGACGAGACCACATGTCATGTCACGGTGGGCACACAAAGCAAGAAGAGCCTTGTGGCGAAACTGAGAAAGAAATTCATCGATGAGGCCAAGGCTCTATGCCGTCTGCAACATCCGGGGATAGTGCGTGTGACAGATGTTTTCGAGGAGAACGGCACGGCCTATTTCGTCATGGATTATGTCGACGGGCGTTCGCTGTCGGATATGGTGAATAGCCGCCCGCTGTCAGAACCCGTGGCCTTGGACTATATCCGGCAGGTGTGTGTGGCCTTGCAGTATGTGCACTCCAGCAACCGCCTGCACCTCGACATCAAGCCGGCCAACATAATGGTTGACAGGCATGGAAAGGCAGTGCTCATCGACTTCGGCGCCTCGAAGCAGTATGATGAGGAGAACGGTGAAAACACATCTACGCTGATGGGCAAGACGCCTGGTTACGCGCCGCCCGAGCAGATGGGCAACGCCGTGTCGCATTTCATCCCCGCCACCGACATCTATGCCCTCGGCGCCACTTTGTACAAGGTATTGACGGGCGTAACTCCGCCGGCCTCCAATCTTATCATCAGCGGCGAAGTGTTGCCGCCCATGCCGCAGAGCATCAGTGCGTCTACGCGCGATGCCGTGGCCGCGGCCATGCAGCTCAACAAGAACATGCGTCCGCAGAGTGTGGCTGACTTCCTGTCATTGTTGGGCGGAGAGGACCGAGAGGTGACTGAAATAGTGATAGATGGGGATACCGATGATGATTCATCTTCTGTTCCTTTCATTCGCAGATACGGGGCGTGGCTCGTCGGCGTGGCTGTAGTGGCGGTTGTTGCGCTGGCTGCCATCGTGTGGTCGCGTGGCGGCTCTGCCAACGGCTCAGCCGGAGAGGTGGAAAGGCACGAGGTGAAGGGGCTTAACTATACCGATACATTGGGAACAACCTTTGTCTATTCCGGTTTTGTCAACTCCGCCAACGTGCCCGACAGCATAGGAGAGGGCAAATATGAGGCCGGCACATACAAGGGTATGTATCGTAACGGCATCCGTGAGGGTGAAGGTACTTTTCATACCACCGACGGCTCAAATCATTTTACCGGAACTTTCCATAATGGCAAATATGCCAAGGGACGCCTCACCTTCAATGACAAGACATACTATGAGGGTACGTTCAAGAACAATGAATTCGATACCGGTAAGTGGTATTCCGCAGACGGCACACTTGACAGTGAGATGAAAGATGGGGAGTATGTAGAATAAAAAATACAATAAATTATGAAAAAGATTCTATTTACATTGCTTTTATGCGGCTTTGCCTGCCTCTCGCTAAACGCCCAAAAGCCTTTGAGAAAGCCTCAGAAGACGACACAATCGTCAAACGCAGGTAATGCCAATTCCGCAAGCCGACCTTCGAAGCCGACTTCGGCAACACCGTCGAAGCGACCTGCGAAGAGCGGTTCATCCGCTCCCCGCATAGTAGCCACGGGCAGTATCAGAGGTCACGATTATGTCGACCTTGGTCTCAGCGTGAAGTGGGCCACATGCAATGTCGGAGCCGAAAAACCGTCAGACTGCGGCGATTACTTTGCCTGGGGCGAGATATCGCCGAAGTCGGAATATACGGAAGAAAACTCCCTTACTTATAATAAAATCATGCGTGATACGCCGATGGATGTTCCGCCTGTTGAAGCTCCGCCGGTAAGAAATAAGTTGATGAGTTTTATATTCGGCAAGTCTAAATCTCGATCCGAATCTAAATCAAAACCTCAATTCAACCAACGTGACATCGCCGGTGATTCCCGCTATGATGCTGCCCGCGCGAATTGGGGCGGTAGTTGGCGTTTGCCTACAAAGGCTGAGATAGACGAACTGTTGAGTAAATGTAAGTGGGAATGGACAACACGTGATGGTCATACCGGTTATCTTGTCATGGGACCAAACGGAAAATTCATCTTCCTTCCTGCTGCCGGTTGGCGCAACAGAACTTTGCAGGGCAACGTGGGTGAGGGTGGCTTCTATTGGTGTTCTACGCCTGATGAGAGCTGTATGGAGGACGCTTATGGCTTGAACTTCGATGATGGCAATTTCGGCCGGTATTTGGACTACCGCAGCCCCGGGCGAACTGTGCGGCCTGTCTCAGAATGAAGTGGAGCGCATCCGATTGATTTGATTCATTTGGTTTATTTGAGGCTGTGGCAAAATGGTTACGTTGTGCTTGGTTGGGACATAGTTTTCGCTATGCTCAATAATACGTCCCTACTATGTGCTTCCTTATACATTTTGACACACTCTCCATCTGGAATCGAAAGAGTCTATTTGTCGGGAAAGTGTAGGGACATAATCTCGTTTTTGTCCGCCAATGAGTATGGAGTATCACCATGTTCAGGTTGTGCAGTATTGGTGTCTGCTCTCCCAAACCTGAGCATGGAACATCCGATTCGTTTGAAAAAGTGTATAGTAGTGACATATATTCGTTCCGAAAAGTGTAGCTTAACTATGTTTATTCGCTTGGAAAAATGTTATTTTGCAATAATAAATCAAGGAAACTATTTTAAAAGGAAAATAGAAACATATTTGGCCAACTGGAAGAAATTTGAATGACTCACCATTCTGCTTTATATGGAATTCCTTGTTGAAGACAAGATTGCGGACATTATTATTCCTGATGTCGATTTGAGACTGTAGGCTACTTATTGCCCAACAGCATGTCTTGTATCATGGAAATCATCGCATATTTTGCGTTATTTTCTCGTGTGATTTGGTCGTTCGATATTATTTTGGTATTTTTGCCGCAAATATTGCGACGATTATAGTCGCGTTTTGTCGCACAAATAACAAAAGTATGATGTATATACACGAAAGAGATAAAAGGAAATCTTCCGTTATCCAATCTGCTCGGCAAGTATTGTTCGTATATCATGGCAAGTAAAGGGAGTGGGCGTTGTTAAACACCTTCTGCCAAGTTAGAAGTGCAAATACTTAGCGCAGATTTGTATTGATATTTAGAATGTAGAGGCTATGTACAGAAAGATTATATTTGTGTTACTTTTAGGTTGCTTTGCCTGGCTTGCCCTCAATATCCAAAAGTCTCAAAGGAAAACATCGCACCACCCGCCGATGCAATCATCGTCGGCGGGTGACACCGGTAAAGCCAATTCTTTGAATATGCAATCAGAGCTGAAAGCAGCAGTTTCTTCACAACAGCCGGTAAAGAGCATGTCAGACACTCTTCGTATTGTGCCCACCGGCAGTATTGCCGGTCACGATTATGTTGACCTCGGTCTTAGCGTGAAGTGGGCCACATGCAATGTCGGTGCCATATCTCCGTCAGACCATGGCAACTATTATGCTTGGGGCGAGACATTGTCAAAATCTGAGTATACAAAAGAAAACTCTGTCACTTATAAGAAAAATTTCAAGGACAATATTGCCGGCAAATCCCGTTATGACGCAGCCCGTGCGAATTGGGGCGGCAGTTGGCGTTTGCCGACGAAAGCGGAGGCAGAAGAATTGTTAAATAATTGCCGGACGCGATGGTGCACATACAACGGTCATGAAGGTTTGTTTGTTACCGGCCCCAATGTTAAATCCATTTTCCTTCCTGCAGCCGGTTTGTGTTATGGCTCTTCACTGTACAATGAGGGTGAGACAGGCTACTATTGGAGTTCTGCGCCTTACGAGAGCGGTGCCGAGAGCGCTTATTATTTGAACTTCGACCATGATGGATTCTGTATAGGGTGGGGACGCTGTTACTACGGGCGTACAGTGCGGCCTGTCTCAGAATGAGGAGAGCAGGGCATCCGGCTGGTTTCATTCATCCGGTTTTTTCGAGGCTGTGGCAAAGTGGTTACGTTGTACTTGATAGGGACATATTTTTCGCTATGCTCAAATATGTCCCTACATTGTTTCATGCACCTTCACCACCCGATATCCCCCTTTGGGGGATTATAGGTGGCTTGGTTTAGGTGGCTTGGTTTAGGTGGCATCAACTCTCCTTATCCGCGATGGCCTGCATGATGAGTGCCTCAAGCTCCTCGCAGAGTTCGGGATTGTCGCGTAGCAGTGCCTTGGTGGCGTCGCGGCCCTGCGCCAGTTTCGAGCCGTTGTAAGAGAACCAGCTGCCGCTCTTCTGTACTATGCCGTACTCTACGCCGAGGTCGACGATTTCGCCGATTTTGGAGATGCCCTCGCCAAAGGTAATCTCGAACTCGGCCTTGCGGAACGGCGGTGCCACCTTGTTCTTTACCACCTTTACGCGCACCTGGTTGCCGATGACGTTGTCACCGTCCTTGATGCTCGTCACACGGCGGATGTCGAGACGCACACTGGAGTAGAACTTCAGGGCATTACCACCCGTTGTTGTCTCGGGATTGCCGAACATCACGCCAATCTTTTCGCGCAGCTGGTTGATGAAGATGCACGTGGTGTTGGTCTTGCTTATGGTGCTGGTGAGCTTGCGCAGTGCCTGGCTCATCAGGCGGGCCTGCAGACCGACAACATTGTCGCCCATGTCGCCCTCAATCTCCTTTTTCGGAGTGAGCGCGGCCACAGAGTCTACCACGAGTATGTCGATGGCAGCCGAACGTATCAGCTGGTCGGCAATCTCGAGTGCCTGCTCGCCGTTGTCAGGCTGCGAAATCCAAAGATTGTCTACGTCAACACCGAGCTTTGCCGCATAGAAACGGTCGAAGGCGTGCTCCGCGTCAATGAAGGCGGCTATTCCGCCGGCCTTCTGTGCCTCTGCTATGGCATGGATGGCGAGCGTTGTCTTACCCGACGATTCCGGACCGTAAATCTCGATTATGCGTCCGCGCGGATAGCCTCCCACGCCGAGCGCGGCGTTCAGTCCGATACTTCCAGTGGGGATAACATCCACCTGCTCGATATGTTCGTCACCGAGTTTCATGATAGAACCCTTGCCGAAATCTTTTTCTATCTTTGACATGGCTGCCTGCAATGCTTTCAGTTTCTCCTCGTTGGGAGACATTGCGGCTCCAGTTTCTTCTTTCTTTGCCATATTTTAATTACGAATTTTGAGTTTTGAATTTTGAGTTGTCGGCCTGTGGCCGATTACGAGTTTTTTAAATTACAAATTTTGAGTTTTGAATTTTGAGTTGTCGTGAGTAATCCGATTTCAAAGTCTTTTATTACAGTCTGTCCGCAGGCTGTCTCTTATACACATCTGACGCTGCCGACGATAAGGC
>ENA-OYXU01000685-OYXU01000685.1-human-gut-metagenome-genome-assembly--contig:-NODE-685-length-12980-cov-7.661044_pt1 | contig 12980 bp, 10 predicted proteins | sample MGYA00243243_ERZ653435 | MGnify/ENA primary metagenome ERZ653435 (study PRJEB26926, sample SAMN06165113) | human gut metagenome | biome: ENVO:00009003; feature: ENVO:2100002; material: ENVO:00002003... | reverse complement strand
ATGCGCGCCCGCTCGCGCGCGTACCTTATTATATATTATATATTACTATAAGCGTTTTATTTTATGATGCCCTGCTCCACAAAAATTTTCTTCAGGGCAATAACCGCACGCTCAACCTGCTCCTCTGTGTGACTTGCCATAAGGGCAAAACGCACAAGAGTATCCTGAGGAGCACATGCCGGAGGAATTACAGGATTAATAAATACACCTGCGTCAAATGCGAGTTTCACAACCAAGAATGTCTTTTCAACATCATGAACATAAAGCGGAATAATCGGGCTTTCGGTATCGCCAATCTCAAAGCCTTCCTCTGCAAAGCGCTTCAAAGCGTAGCGCGTGACTTTCCAAAGAGCCTCTATACGCTCCGGCTCCTGCTGTATGATGTGCAGGGCTTCAAGAGCAGCGGCAGTTGCTGCCGGAGTGTTGGAAGCACTGAAAATATATGTGCGGCATGTGTGACGCAGGAAGTTGATGGTGTCACTGTCACCGGCAATAAATCCACCGATACTTGCAAGCGACTTAGAGAATGTTCCCATGATAAGGTCAACCTCATCTGTGAGTCCGAAATGGTCGCACACTCCCCTGCCCTGACGACCAAACACTCCAATTCCGTGAGCCTCGTCCACCATAATAGAGCAATTATACTTACGCTTCAGCTCTACAATTTCAGGAAGTTTGCAAAGATCACCTTCCATAGAGAACACACCGTCAACAACAATCAACTTCACCGCATCGTGAGGAAGAGTCTTCAGAATATTCTCAAGGTCTTCCATATCATTGTGCTTATAGTGAAGCTGTTTGGCGAAACTCAGACGGCGGCCGTCAACGATACTTGCATGATCACGGTCGTCACAGATGATATAATCGTTACGACCCACCACTACAGCCAAAACACCAGCATTGACAGAGAATCCGGTAGAGAAACAAAGCGTCTCGTCCTTGCCTATAAATTCAGCAAGTTCCTTTTCCAACTTAACATGCAAGTCAAGTGTTCCGTTCAAAAAACGACTTCCCGCACATCCCGAACCATACTGGTCGAGAGCTGCCTTTGCCTTGTCTATAATACGCTGGTCGCCTGTAAGACCTGTATAAGCATTCGAGCCGAACATAAGAACCTCATGACCGCCCATTTCCACCTCCGTGCCCTGCTTCGAGGTAATCTCACGGAAATATGGATAAACGTCAGCCGCCATATATTTTTGGGGCTCACGATAATGTTTGTACTTTTCTTGTAATTGTCCCATTGGGTATATACCTTTTTTATTATATTCAAAATACGGCTACAAAGGTACACATTTTTTATGAAATAGTGCAATAAAATGAAAAATATTCTTCATTTTAGTTATTTTTTATGGTGCAAACAATGTTTTTTTCATACTATTTTCGTAATTTTGCAACCAAATGACAAAGAAAAGAATTGTATTCATCATAAATCCCAATTCGGGCACACAGGCAAAAAAGGAAATTCCCGAATTGATTGCAGCCAGCCTCAACAAGGAGGGTTTCGACTACAGCGTGCAATTCACAGAGTATGCCGGACATGCTGTGGAGATTTGCCGCCAATGTGTGGCTGACGGCATCGACATTGTGGCAGCAGTAGGCGGCGACGGCACCGTGAACGAGGTTGCCCGCGCACTTGTGCACACTGCCACGGCACTTGCCATCATACCGTGTGGTTCGGGCAACGGACTGGCACGGCATTTGGGAATACCGCTCGACATAAAGCGTGCCATACGGGTGATAAACCACGGCAACATAGAGCAATTGGACTATGGAGTGATCAACAACCTCCCCTTTTTCTGTACCTGCGGAATGGGATTTGACGCATTCATAAGCTATAAGTTTTCGACTGCCGGAAAGCGCGGCCCCATTACCTATCTCGAAAATGTGCTAAAGGAGGGTCTTAAATACAAGCCCGAAATCTACGAGGTGACAGACGACACGGGCACCCACAAATACAACGCCTTTCTGATAGCCTGCGCCAACGCGTCACAATATGGCAACAATGCATATATAGCCCCTAAAGCCACTATGACCGACGGACTGATGGACGTGATAATCATGGAGCCGTTTGACGTGCTGGAGGCACCCCAGATAAGCATTGACATGTTTAACAAAACACTTGACAGAAATTCAAAAATAAAGACTTTCAAGGCAAAGAGCATACACATTCAGCGCACATCGTCCGGAGCAATACATTTCGACGGCGACCCCATAATGACCGGCAAGGACATCGACGTACACATAGAACCAAAAGGCATAAGGATAATAACCAACCCTGATATAACAGAGGTGGAACTGCAGCCAAATGCAATGCTCAATGTGTTCAGTGACTTCTTCAACAATATAAATATAGTACGCGGCGATATAGAGAAGCAGGGCAGAAGGATTCAGGCATTGAATAAAGTGTTGCTGAAAAAACTCACAAAAATGTAAGACAGAAAATATGGACAACAAGAACGAGATGTTTCCCGCCGTTGATGAAAACGGCAACATCATAGGAGCAATATCAAGAGGTGAGGCACACAATGGAACAAAAACTCTCCACCCTGTAGTACACCTGCACGTGTTCAACAGCAAAGGTGAGCTGTACCTGCAACACCGCCCCATGTGGAAAGACATACAGCCAGGTAAATGGGACACAGCAACCGGAGGACACATAGACTTGGGCGAAAATGTGGAACAGGCATTGACACGCGAAGTTCGTGAGGAATTGGGTATAACCGATTTCACGCCCGAGCTATTGGGACACTATGTGTTTGAAAGCAAGGTCGAGAAAGAATTGGTGTATGCCTACAAAACCACATACGACGGATCTGTGAAACCCAATGCCGAAGAGCTGGACGGAGGCCGGTTCTGGAGCCGAGAGGAAATAGCTGCCAACATGGGCAAGGATGTGTTCACCCCAAACTTCGAATCGGAATACCAAAGGTTTTTCTGTTAATAAAAAGATTTTGGGATACTTTTTTATAATTATATTATATGACACATGCAGACAGTAATAGTAGCAATCATCGTGACAGCCGCCGTATTTTTCGCCATCCGCCATTGTGTTGGCATTATCAAAAACAAGCGTATTTCATGCGACGGATGCCCCAATTGTGACAATAAATCAGAAAAAAAACAGTGTTGCGACAAAAAATAGCAAAAACATTTGGTCATATCAAAAAATATTAGTACCTTTGCACTCGCAAAACAAAAATGGTACCTTGGCCGATCGGTTAGGTAACGGTCTGCAAAACCGTGTAGAGCAGTTCGACTCTGCTAGGTACCTCAAAATCTTCAGTCATAACGGCTGAAGATTTTTTATTTATTACCTATAGGATCACGAATCACCGATTTGCGGCAAAAAGCTATTATCGAGAATCGTAAATGATACGTTTAGAATCGTGAAAACGGACATTAAGAATACAAAGAAAAAGAGAATGCGCCATAGATTTACGACACACCCTCTTCCATAATATATGATTATTTTGTTATAAACTTCTGTTCAGCACTTCTTTCCACTTAGCATAAGCCTCAAGATACTGTGGTCGCAGATGCTCGTCTGGCTCAATCACCTGCAGTTTATCAAGTGTTGCAAACGCCTCGTTATGATCCTTATATATTCCAGCGCCGATACCTGCACCCTTTGCAGCACCTACACTTCCGTCGGTGTCATAAAGCTCAATGGTAGCGCCACTGACTCCAGCTAATGTGTTTCTGAACAGGTCGCTCAAGAACATATTAGCCTTTCCTGCATGGATTTTCTTGATGTCCATGCCCATCTGCTGCATTATCTCCATGCCATAGCAGAAACTGAACACAATACCCTCCTGAGCAGCACGTACAATGTGCGCTTTGTTATGCTTGTTGAAATTCAAACCATTGACAGAACAGTTTATCTCTCTGTTTTCAAGTACGCGCTCAGCACCATTGCCGAATGGTATAACTGACACACCCTCGCTGCCTATTGGCACACTATTGGCAAGGTCGTTCATTTCAGCATAGCCTATTCCCTCGGGAGCCACGTTACGGCGTACCCAGGCATTAAGTATTCCTGTACCGTTGATGCACAACAGCACACCAAGACGGGTCTGCTCAGCTGTATGATTGACATGCGCAAATGTGTTCACACGGCTCTTCTTATCATAGTTCACATCACCAAGCACACCGTACACAACACCCGATGTACCTGCCGTAGAAGCAATCTCACCAGGATTAAACACATTGAGGCTAAGCGCATTGTTCGGCTGATCACCTCCCCTGTAGGTTATCGGCGTGCCCTTCAGCAAACCTGTCTCTGCGGCAGCCTCAGCACTCACCTCGCTCTGAACGGCAAAGGTAGGAACAATGTCGGCAATCAGTGACTTGTCGAAACCGAAATGCTGCATGAGGAAGTCAGCCACCTGATTTTCCTTGAAATCCCAGAACATGCCCTCACTCAATCCGCTCACTGTAGTATTGGCAACACCACTGAGCTTCATGGCAATATAGTCGCCGGGAAGCATCACCTTATATATATTATTATATGTGTCGGGCTCGTTTTCTTTCACCCACGCCAACTTGGCTGCAGTGAAATTACCGGGAGAATTGAGCAGATGTCCGAGACACTTGTCGGCACCAATCTCACGGAATGCCTTATCACCATATTTCACCGCACGCGAGTCACACCAAATGATTGACGGGCGTAACACCTGCAGGTTCTTGTCAACACAAACCAATCCATGCATCTGATAAGAAATACCAACAGCTTTAATATCCTCAGCCTTGGCACCTGCATCCGCCATAATCTTCTTCATACTCAGCTTGGCATTGTCCCACCACATCTGCGGGTCCTGCTCAGCCCAACCGGCCTTTACAGCCATTATCGGTGCTTCTGTCTCCGGATAAAAAGCCGTAGCTGCACACTTTCCGCTATCAGCGTCCACAAGCGATGCCTTGACTGAACTGCTTCCCACGTCAAGACCCAATAAATATCTTTTCGCCATAATTTATATATAATTTTTAATTCATATTTCGATTGTAAGTGCAAATTTCGCGTATTTTTTTCAAATATGCAACTTTTTCATAAAAAAAAATGCTTTTTTTAGCAGAAATTAGCGTTGTTACAAAAAAAAATATTACCTTTGCACTTAATAAGTGAATTTAAATTCAGTAAAAAGAGCAATGAAAAAGAAAATATTAATTTTAGATGACAAAGAAACAATAGCTAAAGTTCTTTCCATCTACCTAATGAGTGATTACGATGTACAATGGCTGCCGGACGGACTGCAAGGAGTGAAATGGCTTCAGGCAGGAAACACCCCCGACTTGATAATATCCGACATACGCATGCCCAATATGCGCGGCGATGATTTTTTGGAATGGATTAAGCAAAATGAGCTGTTCCGCCACATCCCGGTAATAATGTTATCAAGCGAGGACAGCACCAGTGAACGCATCCGCCTCTTGGAAATCGGCGCTGTTGACTATATCGTGAAACCTTTCAATCCAATGGAACTAAAAATCAGAGTAAAAAAAATCATCCAATAAACAGGCACATCTGCCATAAAACGAATTTATGATTGGAATAATATATTTGGGGAACAACCCTCTCACACAGGAGCGCTTAAAACATTTGCCCGGACAGTTTGTCAGAATGGTCAGCAAATACAAAGACGCAGCCAACCTATGCACCTCAAGGGTACGTAAGGAGCATTTCATACTGCTGTTTGAGCGGGGCATGCACAGTGAAGACATAACAGCCCTAACCTATCTGCGCAAAAAATGTCCCCACTTATATATTATTATGCTCACCAACCAGCTTACCATTGATGAAATAAAGCAATACAACCAATGCGGCATCAATGACACGATGGACATAAACGCCTCGATAACAGCTATAAACAAAAAAATACAATTCATCACCAACAGGGAAGAAATTCTATTTGATGACGCCGCACCGGCCTTAAAGGTCCTGCAATTCAAGATTCCACTCTGGAAACGCATTTTTGACATTGTATTCTCAAGTTTTGCCATTATCCTGCTCTCACCTGTATTCATAATCACGGCACTTGCAATACGCATTGAAAGCAAAGGTCCTGTAATATTCAAATCGAAACGTGTGGGCACCAACTACAATGTATTCGACTTTCTGAAATTCAGAAGCATGTATATCGACGCAGCCGACAGATTGAAAGAGCTGAAGGACCAGAATCAATATGCCCAGAATACTCCCCAACTTGACGCACACACCACACTTACGGCACCATTAGGCGACAATGCAGAGCAAATGATGATTGACGACAACACATCATCACTCATGCTCATCAGCGATGATGAGACAATGCTCGTCGGCGATGACTTTGTGATGGCAGAGAGTGATTTCAACAAACAAAAGAACGAAGAAGTCAACAATGCCTTTGTTAAAATAGAAAACGACCCACGCATTACCAAAGTAGGAAGCATAATCAGAAAATTCAGCATTGATGAGCTTCCCCAGCTGTTCAACATACTCAAAGGCGACATGTCAATAGTAGGCAACCGTCCGCTGCCACTCTATGAAGCAGAATGCCTTACGAGTGATGACAGTATCGACCGGTTTATGGCGCCAGCTGGACTCACAGGTCTATGGCAGGTGGAAAAGCGCGGCGACAGCGGGGCTATGTCTGCCGAAGAGCGGAAACAGCTTGACATCACATACGGCCGCACCTATAACTTCGCCCTCGACATGAAGATAATATTCCGAACATTCACCGCATTCATCCAAAAAGAGAATGTGTAAAATGTCTAAACCAAAATAAACAAATTGAACTAACAAAAATATAGAACTCTAAAATAACTTATTATGCAGATAAAACGCTTTTTTCTGTTCACATTGATGACCGCAAGCACATCTTACGCTTTTGCCCAGTTCAACAACAGTGGCATCAGTGCAGGCTTTTTTGACTCAAGTGAAAACCAGAGTCTCAATTTTTCAACATTCCATCTTCCACCTTTGGCTGTACTGCTGGAAAATGCGAAGTCAACGCCACAAATCCTCAGCCTTGCTAAAGCAGAGGAGATAGCCAAAGCAGAGGTTGCAAAGCAGAAAAAACATATTTTTTCATATATTCGTGGACATGCCAACTACAGCTATGGTAGAGCAGACATTTGGGGCAATAACTCTTCTTCTTTAAATCAAACAATATACCAGTTTCAGGGGTCTGAGCAGAGCTACTGGAACGTTGGAGTAAATCTCAACATCCCTCTTGAGGATATTCTTGACCTTGGAGCCGCAGTAAAGCGTAAACGACTTGAACGGGAAAGAGCACAGATTGAGAAGGACATGGCATACGATCAGCTCAAGCTCCAGCTCACGTCACTATATGTAAAAATCAACAACAACATCATTGCCCTCAAGACAGCCAGCGAAAACGCCGCCATCTATCAGGGAGCGGGACAGCTTGCCCAGGAGCAATTCCATCAGGGAGAGTTAAGTATTGAGGCTTTTGCAAAGACAAAGGAGTATGAGAATGGTGCCGTTGCCGCATATCAAAGCCTTCAGACCACCATTATCACGGACATCCTGACCCTTGAGATTCTTACCCACACTCCAATTATCACTAATACAACTACGGAAATAACCCTTGACAGTGAGGTACAGAAATCAGCCAAACAAATTGCCAGGGAGAACAAGGCTGTGGAAAAACGTATAGAGCAACAGGCAAAGGAAGACTTGAAGAAAGAGGAAGCTCTCGAAAAGGCAGAAAAAGAAGCCCAGAAAGAAGCAGAAAAAGCAGCAAAAAAAGCAGAAAAACAAAAATAAACAGAATGTATAACGACTAAAAATATACAAATATGGACATTTTCAGATATATAGCAAGATTCTTGTTCCGCATACGCTGGTATCTTCTCATCTTACCAGTTATTGCCCTCGTTATAGCATGGTTTCTAACCCGCAATCTTGAGCGACAATACGACACAAATACCACAATCTATACTGGTATGATTACCGGATATAATATTGAAGGTGGAACAGGTGTATTCGGTAATCCACAGACACATATCCGAAATCTCATGCTCATCATCACCACTGACAACACTATTCATGAGGTTGCCCTGCGTCTGTTTGCTCGCTGCATGATGTACGGCAATCCAAACAAGGACAACAACTACATCTCAGCAGAACATTTCAATAACCTGAACAAGACAGTACCTAATGATGTAAAAGCACTGATTAACAAAAACAGTGAGAATCAGACATACGCTAATCTAAAAGCGTACGAAAAGCCATCACAGGACAACTACATCTTCGGTCTGCTCAACGCTCACCAATATTTTGGAATGCACAACATCTCCGCAAATCTAAAGGTGACACAATTTCCTCAAACTGACATTATCAATATAGGCTATTCCGCCAATGATGCAGGTATTGCCTACAATACCCTTGACATACTAAACGAGGTATTTGCACGCCAATATCAGGATATCCGCTTTGGTGAGACTAATAATGTAATAAAATTCTTCGAGAAAGAAGTAGCCCGACTTTACCGCACGCTTACCAATGCAGAAAATGACCTCATTGACTATAATGTCTCCAAACGTATTATCAACTATGGTGAACAGACCAAGATGGTTGCAAACTTGGATGCAGCCCAACAAACCTCAGACAACACACTTTTGATGGACTATACAACAACAAAAGCTCTGATGGACTATCTTGAGCGCCAGCTTGGTAACCGTGCAAAAGTTATCCGTGCCAACAAAGAGTTTACAAGTCAGGTACGCGATATATCACGCATACAATCACGTATTTCCAATCTCCAACTCATGGGCAGTGAGGGCGGAGGCAACAATGCTGAAGCACAACAAGAACTTGCCAAGGCACAGCGTGAACTTGATAAAACCACAGACAAGGTAAAGTCTCTCACACATGACATCGAGGCAGGTTCTTTCAGCACTGAGACAGGCGTAAAGGCTGCCCCAATGCTTGACCGATGGCTTGAACAGGTTCTTTTGCTTGAACAGACAAAGGCAAAGATGACCGCACAGGATATTATGCGTGGTAAACTCGACCAGCAATTCTTATACTTCTCCCCAATTGGAGCTACACTTGACCGCAAGAACCGCCATATAGGATTTGTGGAAGGTAATTATATGGAAATGCTAAAGGCTCTCAACGCTGCTCGGCTGCGCCAGCGCAACCTCCAGATGTCGACAGCTACTCTGCGTATCCTCAATCCTCCGATGTTCCCACTCAATGCCCTGCCTACAAACCGGCTTATGATTCTGTTGGGAGCCTACCTGCTCACATTCATGCTTACGGCATTGTATTTCTTCCTGATCGAACTGCTTGACCGCACTCTGCGTGACCGTATGCGTTCGGAACGAATCACCAAGATTCCCGTCATGGGCTGTTTCCCTCAAGAAAGCACCCTGCGCTACCGCCGCTACAATAAGACAATTGCCGATATAGCACTGCGACAGCTCAGTAAGACTTTACTACCACATTTCAAGACCGGTCAGCAGAATGTTCTCAACCTCCTGTCCACCGACTCTGCCAACGGCAAGAGCTACCTGTCACAGGAGTTAGAGACATATTGGCAGTCTATAGGTCTTCAAGTACGCCGTGTCACCTACGATGAAGATTTCCTTGCCGATGACAGCCGTTTCCACATGGCTACGACCATCAAGGAAATCTGCCCAGATGTGATGCCTGAGGAAATTATAATCGTAGAATACCCTAATCTCATTGAGCACTCCATTCCGTCTGCCCTACTAAACCTTGGCACTGTGAACATGCTTGTTACCCGTGCAAACCGTACATGGAAGGACGTTGATGCAAAGGCACTCAAGACATTGCAGTCACAACTTGAAAACAAGAATTCACTCTATATGTACCTAACTGAGGCTGGACGCTATGCCGTTGAGGAATTCACAGGTCAGCTTCCACCATATTCGGCATTCAAAAATTTCACCTACCGAATCTCGCAGTTAGGACTTACAGCAACTGAAAACAATCGTGCTAAATGAATATAGGTTCAGATTATAACACAACATCATCCAACGATATTGGAGGAAGAGTACTTTTACTCTTTCTCCTTTTCGCTATGGGTATTTACGGTTTGGCAACAATGGGCCTGCCGGGGCTTGCCATTGCAGCACTAACGCCAGCAATCATTATAATTGCATTTCTCACTTTTAAGTATGATATGTTTTCCTTTTGGACTTTGTTTGCAATAAATTATCTGCTGATGTTCATCAGCAGACATTATCCAATACCTATTCCCATATCATTACCGAATGAAATGTTTGAAATAATTCTCATAATGGTTGCAATAATAAAAGTTCGTGGATTCGAGTTTCAGAATTGTCTAAACATAATGGGGCTAATGCTTTTGATTTGGCTTGTTTTCGGTCTACTTCAGGCTTTTAACGACACCATGGGCTTAGGGTTAAACTGGTCATCATGGTTTCAAGGATTCCGCATTAATTTTGTTATGTTAATGTATATATTTCTTGTACATTCATTATACATTAATAATCCACAGCGGTTAAATCAATACCTGATAATATTTGCAGCATTTTCTATATTCGGAGCTTTTTGGGTATGGAAACAAAAAACATTAGGTTTCACACAAGCTGAACGAATATGGTTAGAGACTTCAGGGCGAAGAACTCACATTCTAAATGCCGGCACCCTCATCCGCTATTTCGGCACATTCACAGACGCTGCAAATATGGGATGTAATATGGCTTCAGCAGCTGCAATGTACATTATTATTGCCATAACGACAAAAATAAGACGACATAAGATATTTTTTGCAATTACAACTATGCTTTGCATTTACGCAATGATGCAGTCAGGCACACGAACTGCCATGGCTTGTTTTATCGCAGGCATGGCAGCATACGTAGTACTATCTAAATCTTTCAAAATTGCAATACCATTCACAATAGCTTTTGTTTTTTTTATTTTTATATTGGCTTTTACCAATATAGGACAAGGCAATCAACAGATTCGCCGTATGCGCTCTGTATTTGACAGAAACGACGCATCAAAAGGAGCACGTGAGGCGAATCAGGATGTTATGCGCAAATACTTAAAAGATGCTCCATGGGGAATAGGAATTGGGGATAGAAGCCAAAATGTTCCTCCAACACATAAATATAGAATCATGACAACCATCCCACCCGACTCAGAATATGTGTTCTTCTGGATTCATACAGGACAGATTGGCTTGATACTACTCATCATTGTAAATGCTACAATACTTATCGGCGCAAGCATCATCACAATGTTCAGGCTAAAAAATCCGCGACTGCGCGGCATAGCCGCTGGTATAACCTGCGCCTTTGTGTCACAGCAACTCGGAGGTTATGGCAATCAGGTATTGTTCCAGTTCCCAAATGGTCTGATGTTCTATGGTGCCATGAGCATTGTATTTGTCCTTCCACGAATGGAACAACGCTACAACGAATGGGAAGCTGTACAGATTGAGAAAGAAGAAAAACGTAAACAACTGAAATTGGAGAAAAAACGTGCATCAAGAGTGTAGACTATCCATAATAACCGTCAATTACAATGGCATGCAGGACACCTGCGCCATGCTTGACAGCATACCTGCCGACATTCCGTCGACAGAGGTTATTGTGGTGGATAACGCCTCAGCCAATAACGAGGCAACAGCTCTTGCACAGCGTTACCCCCATATAAGGATAATCCGCAGCAATGAAAATCTTGGTTTTGCCGGTGGCAACAACCTCGGAATAAAAGCAGCACATGGGCATTATCTGTATTTTGTGAACAACGATACAGAGTTCCTGCCATTCAACATTGAGCCGCTTATCGCACGTTTAGAAAGTTCCGGTAACATCGGTATGGTTTGCCCCAAAATACGCTTCTTCACTCCCCCACAGCTGATACAGTTTGCCGGCTATACACCTCTAACCTCCATCACCATGCGCAACCATGGCATAGGTTGCGGAGACAAAGACCGTGGACAATACAACACAGCCCACCCCACTCCTTACGCCCACGGTGCAGCAATGATGGTGAAACGTGAGGCAGTTAAAAAGGCTGGACTGATGCCGGAAAACTATTTCCTGTATTATGAGGAGCTCGACTGGTCAATGATGATACGGCGCGCAGGATATGAGATTTGGTATGAGCCAGCCTCAGAGATATTCCACAAGGAGAGTGCCACCACAGGACAAAACAGTCCCCTGCGCACCTACTATATCATGCGCAACCGTCTGCTTTTCGTAAAGCGCAACAGCGAGGGATTAAAAAAATTGCTCTCCTATATATATATAATAGGTATAGTGTCACTACGTGACATCGTCTGCCATACATTGTCAGGCAAATACGAGTTGTCACGCGCCACACTCCATGGCGTCACGGATTTCATAAAAGGAAAATTTGGTAAGAAAAACTAAACGATTAACAACTATGGATTTCTGGTATATAATAACAATAACCGATTGGCTGCTATTTGCCCTCGTGGCATTCACAGTGCTCTATATGACTGTTTTTGCTTTTGCCTCACTGTTCAACAAGCACAGCAAGGTACCAACAGCCCCACGCCGTAACCGCATGATTGTGTTGATACCTGCCTACAAATGCGACAAGACTATCCTTGCCACAGTAAAGTCAATACTCGGACAAACCTATCCACAGCGTATGTTCGACGTTGTGGTAATATCCGACCACCAGAGCGAGATTACCAATTTTCATCTTGCCCAGCAGCCCATCACTCTGCTCACTCCAAACTTCAAAACCAGCACAAAGGCACGCTCATTGCAATATGCTATAAATAACATACCACAGTTCAAAATCTACAACATTGTTGTGGTGCTTGACGGTGACAACATTGTGCTGCCCGAATTTCTTGAGGACCTTAACAATGCCTACGAAGCAGCAGGCACCAAGGCAATACAGGCGCACCGTCTGTCAAAAAACCGCGACACATCTGCCGCCATTCTCGATGCCACCTTTGAGGAAATCAACAACTCCATTTTCCGCCGTGGTCACATAA
>ENA-OYXU01000683-OYXU01000683.1-human-gut-metagenome-genome-assembly--contig:-NODE-683-length-12992-cov-4.829249_pt1 | contig 12992 bp, 2 predicted proteins | sample MGYA00243243_ERZ653435 | MGnify/ENA primary metagenome ERZ653435 (study PRJEB26926, sample SAMN06165113) | human gut metagenome | biome: ENVO:00009003; feature: ENVO:2100002; material: ENVO:00002003... | reverse complement strand
TGGCCGTAAAGACCGGCAGCGGCGTGTATTGCAGCTGGCGAATAACCGCCGACGAATACTACGATGTTACCTACAACATCTACCGTGACGGAACGAAAATCAACACAGAGCCGCTGTCGGTGTCCAACTTCACCGACAAGAGCGGCACCGTGACGAGCAAGTATGCCATCGAGGCCGTAGTGCGCGGCAAGGCACAGGCCAAGAGCAAGGAAGCCACCCCCTGGGCAAAAAATTACAAGGAGGTGAAGATGAACCACGGTGCACTCACCAGTACCTATATCCCCAACGACGCCTGTGTGGCTGATGTCGACGGTGACGGCGAACTGGAGATACTCTTGAAGTTTGACAACGCCAGTGACGCGGCCAACGGTTACAAACCGGCCGGAAACAACGGCGAATACGCCATCATCGAGGTGTACAAGATGGACGGAACCAGACTCTGGTGGATAGACCTCGGGCCCAACATGGCCGACTTCCAGAACAACGAGAACAATATCGTGGCATACGACTGGGACGGTGACGGACGCGCCGAGGCCGTTATGCGCGCAGCCGACGGCACCACCATACACACTGCCACGGGACAGACCATCGTCATCGGCGACAAGTCGAAGAACTACCGTCCGTCGGGCGGCATGTCGGGGCAGTGGTTCATACATGAAGGCTCAGAGTTCCTGCTCTATCTCAACGGACAGACAGGAGAGGTGTATCAGCAGATGGAATATCCCCTGAAGCGTCTTGAATCCGGCGAGACCGACCTTAACAAGGCTTGGGGCGACGGTTACGGCCACCGCTCGACAAAGCACTTCTTCGGCGCTCCCTATCTCGACGGACGCAAGCCGAGCATCTTCCTCGCACGCGGCATCTACACCCGCCACAAGATGATAGCCCTCGATGTAGACCCCGCCACACACAAGCTCACCGAGCGCTGGCGCTGGAACTGCAACACGGGTGGTGCCTGGTACGGCCAGGGTTACCATAACTTCGGCATTGCCGATGTCGACTGGGACGGACGCGACGAAATCGTTTTCGGCTCGATGGTAATCGATGACAACGGCAAGGGACTTTCCACCACCGGACTCGGTCACGGCGACTCGCAGCATTGCAGCGATTTCGACCCCTACATCCACGGACAGGAGATTTTCGCCTGCAACGAGGACAGTCCGAACAACAACTTCCGTGACGCAACCACATCGAAGATATACTACCGCACCACAGGCGGAAACGATGACGGACGTGCCATCATGGGCAATTTCTACAATGAATATCCCGGTGCACAGGGCTCTTCGGCAAGGGACGGCAGTCTGATAAGCTCGGTTACGCATGCTGCCATACCGGGTGGGTCGAAAGCCGATATAGCACAGAACTTCCGCATATATTGGGACGGCGACCTCTGTTCGGAGACATTCAACTATGCCAACGGCAAGAACACCGCCGGTACTATATATAAGGCTGGCCGCGGTGCCATTGCCACCCTCGAGGGCAGTATGACAAACAACGACACCAAGGGCACACCCTGCTATCAGGGTGACATTCTCGGCGACTGGCGCGAGGAGGTGATCATGCGTACTGCCGACAACAACATACGCATCTACACCACCAATGTGGAGACCAAGTGGCGCAACTACACCTTGTGGCACGACCACCAGTACCGTCAGGCCATGGTATGGCAGATGTGCGGATACAACCAGACACCCCACACGAGCTACTTCCTCGGCGAGCTGGAGGGCATAACCAAGGCACCGGCCCCCCTCACCATGACGGGACGTACCGAAATTGCCGACGGAGCCACCATAGGTTCGGCCGAGAACGACAAGCATATAATGATGTGCAAGACTGGCGACATGACAGTCAGCGTGGCCGACGGCGCCGCCCCGTACATCCTCACCGTAAATGCCCCGACATGGGTGCAGGGACACGACAACAACAACAATATCACCACCGAGACGTTCACACACACCATCACGGGCGGGGCATTCACCGGCTCCATGCGTCTGGTGAAGCAGGGCGACGGTGTGCTCAGCCTGCCTGCCGTAGTGCAGACATACACCGGACCTACCGACGTGTGGGCCGGAACGCTGAACTTCGACGGCACGCTGCAGTCGAGCCGCCTGTGGCTGAACCGTTTCGCCACGCTCGTTTCCAACGGCGGAAAATTCATGAAGGGTATTCAGGCCGACTATGGCTCGGCGATAGTTGTCGGCGGTCGCAACAGCAAGGGCACCGTGGAGACCGACTCGCTCATACTCAACTTTGGCTCGGCCGTGCTGTTCGACCTCTATGGTGCTGACGTGACGGCCGACGTTGTGAAGGCGCGTGTGCTGAAGATTGAAAAGAAGAACTGGACCGGCGGACCGGAGTACAGCACTCCCGTGCTGCGCTTCACAAAGCATCTTGCCGACGGCGAGACGAACATTGCCAACGGACGCTATCTCATAGGAGAATTTGACGCGGTTGACGGCAACATCGCCGACTTGAAGGTGGAAGGCCTGAACAGTCAGAAGGCTGTGCTCGCTTTCGAGGACGGCAAACTCTACATCGAGATAACCAATTTCGAGACGGGTACGGTGACATGGACCGGCAGCGTGGATGGCGTATGGAACATAGACGGCACGCCCAACTTTGTGGTTGCCGAGGACGGTCTGACACGCTCGTTTGTGCCGGGTGACGCAGTGGTGTTCGACGACAATGCCCTCATCACCGACATCACGGTCGACGGCCATGTGGCTCCGGCTTCCATCGTTTTCAACAACTCGGAGAAAAATTTCACCATCACAGGCGACAGCATCGTCGGTGGCGGCGAGGTGGTGAAGAACGGAACCGCTTCGGTTACTGTCAACAGTCTCAACCGCACCGGCAAGACCATCGTCAACGGCGGTAAGGTGACAGTAAGTTCGTTTGCCAACAGCATCGGCCAGGAGGTAGGTTCGTTAGGCACGGTGGACAAGACTTTCACATTATATAATGATGCGGCACTCGGCGTCAGTGCCAACGCCACTTCCGGACAGAAGATATTCGTGGGCGAAGGCGGCGGCCGCCTTGACATACCGCAGGGTGTGACGCTCACTCTCGAAAAGGGTGTGGGAGCCATCGGCTCGGGTACTGTGCTTACCAAGGCCGGCACCGGCACGCTCACGATGGGTGGCGGCAACGCCGTATCCAAGCTGGTGATAGAGCGTGGCGTGGTTAACGCTTCGGAGACAAACGACATAATCCAGCTTCCGGCAACGGTGGAGTTCCGCGGCGGAACGCTCTACGACCCTGCCAGCGAATACTCGTATTCCACGAACAATGCCAACTTCGTGGTGCCGGAGAACTACACGGGTACATTCTATACCGACCCGCGCTGCAACTATAAGGGCCGTCTTACGGGTGCGGGCACGTTCCGTGTATACTGCACCGGCATACGTGACATGCTTCAGGGTAACTGGAGTGACTTTGAGGGCACTCTCATCCCCGGTGTGTCAAAACGTGGCCAGTATGACCCGGACTTCACATTCGACAACTCTTACGGTCTGCCCAAGGCCACTCTTCAGATGGATGCGGGCGTCACTTTCAACAATAACGGCAAGAATGTGCAGATAGGCAATGTGACAGGTACGGGAACTCTCGCCGGCACCGGTACATATATAATAGGTGTGAACAACAGTGACATGACGGCTTCGTTCACCACGAGTTCGAAGGTGATCAAGCGTGGTGAGGGTACTCTTACGGCCATCAACGCCGGACGACTGACAGCATCGCTGACCATCGAGGACGGTGCACTGGCCATGAGCAGTCTGTCGCAGACTGCGAAGATGTTCGGTGACAACACGCTAACACTGGCCAACAATGGCAAGATGTACGGTGCGGCTTATGTGCACTCGCTCATCATGACAGGCAATTCCGAACTGACACTGCGCAGAGCCGTGGGCACATCAATAACACCGGCAACGGTTAAGACAGCATCGCTGCTCAGGGCAAGCGACAACTCGGTGATAAACTTCCTTGTGGACAATGGCAGAAACTCGAAGCTCGAAATAGCTGCCGACCTCTATCTGAACAACATCAGCATAGTGCTTGTGGATGGTTATACCCCACAGCTCGGCGACGAGTTCACGTTGTGGACATGCAACCGTCTTGCGGCCGCTCCTGCCAGTATAAACCTGCCGGCATTGCCCGCCGGTCTCTATTGGGACACCCGCAGACTGTCAGAGGCAACCGGCGTAATCAGCGTCACCGATGATGCCACAGTGGGTATACATGGTGTAGATTACGCTGCTGACACAGTATGCGATGTCTACACTGTGGCCGGCGTGCACGTCGCGCGCGTCAATATGGGCGGTGTTGACCAGACATTGAAGAAGCTCAATCTCAATGCCGGTACATATATAATAAGGTATATGTCGGCCGGAAAGATTACTTCACGTAAGGTCTTTGTGAAACACTAAATGTAAAGACACGGAGATTTCTTAAAATAGATTATCCCCTGAACACAGAGACACAGAGACACGGAGACACAGAGACACAGAGATTGTTATGTAACAATTAACCTCTGTGTCTCCGTGTCTCTGTGTTCAGAAATATAATATTTGTGTATTTGCCACTAACTTGACATGCAAACTTTGTGTTTTGGCTCTTTTGCTTTTAAATTTGACATTCTGGCAAAAAAAAACAATAAGTGCCTTTTTGCCAAATCAAATATTATCCTTATATTTGTACCCGAATGACCATAGTGTATACTACACCATATAAAAAACTTATCTATTATTTTATACAAACTAAAAATTAAATTATGAACAAGCGATTTTTACTTCAAGTTCTCGGACTGTTGTGCGCTGTTTCGTCTTTCGCTCTCAATTATGGCGATTACGTTTACACACCGACAGCACGATTCAAAGTTACCGGCGACAATATTATTGCCAACGGTTCTTTTGAAAATCAGGATGTTACATCTGCCGGCTTCGGATGGTATGCCAATGCTTCGCAGGGAAATGTGGGTACCGACTACTGGTCGATAGAGCCGGGAGCAGGTCCCAACGGTGAGACTGTACTCCAAAGCGTTTCTACCGACGAGAACGCAACACTTTGGCAGTCGGTTCCTTATGATGCCACAAAGAGCTATATCATCACCTTTAAGATTAAGGGTCCGGAGAGCACCATGTCATCAGTACAATCAGGCCAGCTCGACTTTATCAATGTCTATGCCAGCGAGGACGGCTCTGCCACTGTTATAGATAAAGGACAGGTGGCCACGGCTGAGGTTATCGGCACCGAATGGACAGAAATCAACTATTCCTTCACCGACCCCGTGGAAGGCGGCAAGGCCGGATTCCTCGTTGTCGAAATGGCTCGTCTTGCTTACGGTACCCAGGTGACCGGTTTCGAGATACGTGAAGTGAACCCCGTTTACGATGACCGTATAGCAAAGAGAGAAATAGATTATTGCAAGATGCTTGTCAACAGTGGAGAGTTTGCCGATGGCGCTGATGAGTTCAAGGGCACTTTGGACTATATGGACGAATTGCTTGCCGACCCGTCACAGTCTGAAGATGTGGGCACCATGGAGAGCCTGCTTGAGGCTTTGACGGAAGAGTGCAACACATTCCTTGACAAAAACTCTGCTGACGTAATGAGTTATATATCTCGCGGTCTGATGACCTCATGGACCAAGTTCAACAACGGTGACGGTGCGACGTCTCACGGTGACTGGGTGTTTGACGGTCAGGACAAGCGTTGGGGACATGCCGAAGGCGCCGATTTTGCCAACTATCAATACCCGGCTGCTTACAATTTGGGCTGGGGTTGTGCCACAATCGTGAAGAGTGGAATGAAGGCCGGACGTTATATGTTCTCGGCAGAGGCCAATGCCACCCACTTTGTAAGGAGTGGAAGCGACAATTATGCTTCAGATTATTCTACAACGGCTTTGGATGGCTTTAAGGTGTTTGTCGGTAAGGACTCTGTAAACTATGGTAAGCTTGACAACAGGAATTTCAACACTTATGTGGCATTCGGTAACATTGCCGATGGTGAAGACCTGACAGCCGGTCTTTATTTCCCCGGATTCGAATCGGGTGGCGGTATATTCCGATTCCGTAGCAGGGCTCTTCGTATTCTGGGTGTAAGTGCCGATGAACTTGCACATGCCAAGTTTGTTGATGACATCAACACACAGCAGGTGGAGCTTTTGAAGCGCATCAATCTTGCCAAGGAAGACCTGACCGGAACATGGCCTTGGGGACGTAAGGACCTTCAGGATTCCATCACCGTTGCCGAAGAGCGTTACAACGCTTCGTTGGTATATGTATCTGCTGACGGTCAGGATATGGGCTTGGACATCCCCGAGGATTATGATGACGTTGTTCTTGAGGCTGTTCGTTCTATGAACAGTGCACGCAATGCCTTCTCTACCATCAATGTTCCTTATAAGAACCTCGTAGATTATGTTGCAGTCGCCCAGACATCATTTGACAATGAGGCTAATGCCGGTGCTCTGGCTTCTGCAAGAGAGGCTCTGAAAGCAGCCATTGAGTCAGCCAATGCCCTTATCGCCGGAGTTACGGATGAACCTCAGGCAGAGGCTTTCGAGGCTCAGCTCGCAGCTCTCCAGCAGGCTGTTACTACATTCGAGCTTTCTACTGCATCGTATGAGAATCCTACCGACCTTGTTATCGTCAACCCCGACTTCAGAAAGAATAGCGGTCAGAAGAGCGGTAAGTGCGAGGGATGGGAGCTTACACTCCAGTCTGATTCCAAGGGCTGGTGGTTCTTCCACGAGGATCCTAAATTTGAAATGGGATATAGCATTTATGTATCTCGTGGCAACACTGCATATTCGCAGAATAAGGCTATCCAGAAGATTACTGTAAACCAGAAGGGTATGTATGCTTTCAAGACACAGGCTTATGCTGTAAATACCGATCAGAAGAAATATAATGCTATGTGGAATGGTCTTTCTGGTGAAGACTCTCTCCGCATCTCCGGTATTTCTCTGTTCTTTGGTCCGGAAAATAATCCCGACTCTGTGAATGTATGTACTTATATGGAGAACTTCACAGACTGGAACTATGATGAGGTTCGTCACTATACCCTCTTCTATGACAAGAAGACTGATGGCGAGGAAGTTCTTGAATTCGGTATGGACGCAATGAATAACGGTGTACCCATGGGTACAGGTTGCAACCTCTATGGCTTCGGCTCTAACCACATCTACTACTTCGGTGACACCGACAGATATCATAATGGTATAGAGAATGTGAACAACGCTGCCAATGCAACAGAAGACAAGGCAGTTTACACTCTGACAGGTATCAAGGTTGCCGACAAGGCAGTCGCTCTGCCGAAGGGTGTGTACATCAGCGGTGGTAAGAAATTCGTTGTGAAGTAATTCACAGAGATTAGGAATATCCGTTTTTTTATCAATAATCAAAGAGCCGGCATCAAAAATGTCGGCTCTTGTTTTTTTTATCTCTTTTTGGGGTAAATATTGATATGTATTTTTTTGATTATCTTGTTTTTTTTATTAACTTTGCCCCAATAAACTATAAAAAATCTGCAAATAAAACAAATATCACTAAATACTAATAACATTTTATGAAGAAACTCATCTTTTTTTTCTCTCTCGCTTTAACGGGATTGATGACTTCCTGCGTTGACAAGAACGAGGAAGTGGATGCGGACAAGAAGCCGGCATGGCTGCATGGAAGTATCTATGAGGAATTAAAGAACCCGACGGCAACAGGTCTTACGGGAACGTTTGACTATTATCTCCGTCTGGTGGATGACTTGGGGTATACCGAGACTCTGAGTCGCACGGGTAGTAAAACCGTGTTCCCTGCCAACGACGAGGCTTTTGCCAAGTTCTTTGCTTCCAATGATTGGGGTGTGACAACTTATGAGCAGCTTACCGAGTCGCAGAAGAAGTTGTTGCTTTATTCGTCAATGCTTGACAATGCCTTGCTTGTCGGAATGTTGTCGAACGTAAGTAACGGAACAAGCGATGTTGTAAAGGGCATGGCTGTGAAGCATCCCACAAACGTGAGCGTGACCGACTCTATCACACATATCAACGGACAGTCGGGCATGCCGGCCAATAACAAGTATTGGACAAAGTTTTACAATAAAGGTATTGACATCGTCAGTGACGCCACGACACCTATGATGGTTCACTTCACGCGTGAGCAGATGGTGAACAACAATATCAGCATTTCTGATGAAGACGGTAAGGTAAATGACTTTGAGATACTTACCGGTTCGAAGTATTCGGAGAAGGAGAACAGTACATATATATATGAGAACAAGATTCTGAACGGTGGTGATGTCACCTGTATGAACGGCTACATACACCAGTTGGAGAACGTGCTTGTGCCGCCGGGAAATATGGCTCAGGTGATTGCCAAGGACCCGAATATAAGCATTTTCAGTCATGTTCTCGACTATTATGCTGCACCTTATTATGATGCCAATACCACACGTAACTACAACGACCTCGCTTTGGCAAGCGGCCGTCCCACCATTGATTCCATCTTCCAGAAGAGATATCTCAGTTCGCGTTCGCAGGGCTCTGCGCTGAATCTGGGTCCGGACAACTCTGTTGTGTCTTCAACATCAATTTTGGCATTCGACCCGGGATGGAACCAATATTATCCGAATGTTGCCGGTGCTTCTGGTTCTTATGACAATTCTATCACCGACATTGCGGCAATGTTTGTTCCGGAGAACGAGGCATTCGAAAGATATTTCCTTCCGAGTGATAAAGAGGGCGAGGGTGCCGGTGCATACCTTATTGATATATACGGTAACCCAAACAAGCCAAATACAAAGGAGAATCTTCTCGAGCACCTTGACTCGATGTATATCAAGAACCCGCAGGTGCTCACAACATTCGTGCGCAACCTGCAGAAGTCGAGCTTTGTTGCAACGGTACCGAGTAAGTTCACGACAATCGTAAACGATGCCAGTGAAAATATGGGCATCAACATCGGCAAACTGAAACCGAGAACCGACGGCACCAAGCCATACGATGTGAAAATAGCCAATAATGGTGTTGTGTATGTGCTCAACGAGATGATTGCTCCCGATGAGTATTCGGCCGTGCTTGCCCCGTCATCTACATATCCCGACATGCAGGTTATGAACTGGCTCGTGCAAGACCGTAGCACACTTGGTGTAGACTTCAAGTTCTATCTGTTGGCTATGGGAGCCACTTACGCTTTCTTCATACCGGATGACGAGGCGTTCGGCAGCGGACAGTATTATGTCGACCCCGCTTCTTTGGGCAGCGGGTCGCCAAGGGCTCTGCGCTTGTATTACAATTCGAAGATGTCTCCTACATTGCGTGTGGAGAGCTACAGATACATTCCCGAGACAAACGAGATAGGTACTCTTATCAGCAGCAATGTGACTTTGAGCTCGGTGAAGAGCCAGCTTATCGACATTCTTAACTATCACACTCTGGTGCTTGAAAAGGGTGAGACCATCGGCAGCAACCATTATTACAAGACAAAGCACGGTGGCGAAATCTATGTCTCGGGAGGCTCTGAAGGTTCTGAAATACGCAGTGGTGCCCAGATTGACAACGGCATGTTGCCTTCCGTAATCGAAAACGACTACGGACAGAAGAACGGTCACGCATATCGTTTGAACAGGATTATCCAACCGCCGCACAACAGCGTTTCGAAAACGTTGCAGTCCAACAATAACCTGAGTGAGTTCTACAGGGTTTGCTCGGGATTCTCGGCAACGACGCTTCTCAACTGGCTCGGTATCTCGGATGAGGCAAACTCATTCGGCACAACGCCCCAGGATCAGTACATCACGTTTACCAGCACTTATGGTTCGGGTGCCAACGCTAAACAGAATGCGTGTCTGGACGAAAATGTGAAGATGTTCAACACTTACAACTACACTCTCTATGCTCCCAACAACGCTGCCATGGAAGCTGCATACAATGCAGGACTGCCGCGCTGGGAACAGATAGAGGCCTTGTTCAACAAGTACAACCACGAGGATGGTGACGAAGATGTAACAACTCCCCAGGAGGAGGCAGACAAGGCTCTTGCCTATTCGATGGTGAGGGTGTTGCGTGACTTTGTGCGTTACCATTTCCACTCCATTTCTCTTTACGCCGACAAGAATGGTGTATCTAACAAGGATTTTGAGACATTGTGTACAGACAACGTGGGTGTGGCCAAGCTCATTAAGGCTTCGGTGGGTGACAACAAGATTGTCATTACCGACGGACAGGGTAAGACACACACCGTTGATGCCAATGGCAGCCGCATGGTCAACAAGATGGCGCGCGACTATTGGTTCAACAGTTCAAGGCTTACAGCTACGGAGATAACGACATCGTCGTTCTGTGCCGTGCATGAGCTGACCGACTATCTCAAGTCAGAAGACGGCCGCTTTGACAGTGCGTGGAAAACTGCCGGGGCCCGCCAGAAGGCTGCAAGAGAGTATAAGAGATTAAAAGCAGAAAACAAACTCTAAAGTGAAATACTATGACAATTAAAAAACTGTTGTCTACAGCGTTGCTTTTTGTTGCCTGCCAGGTTGCTATGGCACAGGGACAACGTATATCGGGTACGATTACAGATGAATTCGGACCGACGATGGGCGCCAATGTGGTGGAACGGGACGCCAACGACCGTATCGTTTCCTCCACAGTGACGGATATGAACGGAAACTTCTCGATGGTTATCAAGAATCCCAAAAACAAACTTGTAGTATCGTATGTAGGTTCCAAACCCCTTGTACTGGCCATCGGCTCACGTACAAAGTTCAACGAGAAGCTGGGTGCCAACAAAACCACCATCAGCGAGGTGAAGGTGACATCACGCCGCCGTTCCAATTCCGGTGGATTGAGCATCCCCAAGAAAGAGTTGTCAGTGGCTCAGCAGCGCATGGACATGTCGCAGGTGGAAGGTCTTTCGTTCACTTCGGCTGACGAGGCCCTGCAGGGTGAGATTGCCGGTCTTGACATCGTGTCAAACTCCGGTAACCTTGGTGCCGGTACGACTATGCGTCTGCGTGGTGTTACCACCATCAACGGTGATGCCAACCCGCTTATCGTTGTCGATGATAAGATTTTTGACAATCCTGACGAGGATTTCGACTTCCAGAACGCCAATGAGGAACAGTATGCTTCGCTGCTGTCTGTGAACGTTGAGGATATTGCATCAATCGACGTTCTTAAGGATGCCGCAGCTACGGCCATCTGGGGTTCCAAAGGTTCCAACGGTGTGATTTCAATTACGACCAAGCGTGGTGTACGCGGTCCTACACGTGTGGGATTTTCTTATAAGTTTACCGGTACATGGCAGCCCGACGGTTACAAGCTGCTCAACGGTGACGACTACACCATGCTTATGAAGGAGGCTTTCTATAATCCTTCGCAGGCATCGGGTGCAACAACTAACATTGCCGAGCTTAACTATGACCGCTCGTGGGCTGACTATGTGAACTGGGACAACAACACCGACTGGGTGGATGCCGTAACACAGTTCGGACAGATGCACAGCTATAATGTCAACCTCAGCGGTGGTGGCGAGAGAGCCACTTTCCGTATCAGTGCGGGTTATGACCACCAGACAGGTTCTATCATCAAGCAGAAGCTCGACCGTTTCTCCACCCGTCTTGTGCTCGACTATAATGTGAGTGACCGTATAAGGTTCAGCACCAACTTCGCGCTGACTTACACAAGCAACCTGCAGAACTATGAGGGCAAGATCAACGGAACGAACTATTCGGGTCTGCTCAGCATAGCACAGAAGATTTCGCCCAACATGTCGATTTACCGTCAGACTATTGACGGTGCTGATACTGACGAATTTTATATAATGAATCCGCTGGCTCCCCAAGGCATGTCTCCTTACGACGGCACTTATCTGTCGAGAGAACTGGAGCCTATCCGTAACTTGGGTAACCCTGTTGCCATCGCCAATTTGGCATGGAAGAAGGAGACCACATACCGTATCACTCCTGATTTCAACATCAAGTATGAATTGCTCGGTACGGAAGAGGGACAGCACCGTCTGACTTTCAACGGACGTGTGGACTTTGATATTTACGCAAGGAGTCTGCCGACATGGCGCCCGGCAGAAGTGTCTACCGACAACATGACCACGTCTTCATACAACTTGAGTACCAACGACGAGACCAACCGTCTGAAGATCGGTGCCAGGGCACAGTTCATCTACACTCCCTATTTCAAGAATGAGGACTTGTATGCCACCATGCTCGCACAGTATGAGATGCACACTTCAAAATCCAACTCGCAGTACGTTGGCTCTTATCTGCTGCCTTCGGGCATCACCACTCCTACGGTGGATGCCGGATTGTCAAGCATGTCAAGCTCCAACAGCCGCTCCAACGACCAGAACTTCGCGTTCAACGCCCACTTCTCGTACAAGTCGCGCTATATTTTGGGATTCTCCCTGCGTGCCGACGGCGACTCAAAGTTCGGACCGAAGAACAAGTGGGCTTATTTCCCCGGTGTGTCTTTGCGTTACAACATCAGTGACGAGCCGTTCATGAAGTTTGCCAAACCGGTGATGTCGGTTTTGGGTCTGCGTGCTTCATATGGTATCAGCGGTAAGGCTCCGAGCAAGGACAATCTGTTCTTCTCTACATACAATCCTTCTGAAGGATATTACGGTAAGGGTAACAACCTCGTGCAGACGGGTAAGCTGGAGGGCTTGAAGCTCGATGACCTGAAATGGGAGAAGACATCGGCTGTCAACCTCGGTTTCAATCTCGGTCTTCTTGACGATATCATCGAGGTTGACTTCGACTATTATTTCAAGACAACCAAAGACCTGTTGATGGAGAAAGTGACTATACCTTCTTCTTCCGGTTACGCTCAGTTGGATTATGCCAACGTGGGTGAGATGACCAACGAAGGATGGGAATTGAACTTCAATGCGAGAAAGTTTATCAAGATAGGCAAGTTCTCGGTAGACGCCGGATTCAACATCGCCCAGAACAACAACCGCATAAAGGAGATGGATGAC
>ENA-OYXU01000682-OYXU01000682.1-human-gut-metagenome-genome-assembly--contig:-NODE-682-length-13009-cov-4.313957_pt1 | contig 13009 bp, 7 predicted proteins | sample MGYA00243243_ERZ653435 | MGnify/ENA primary metagenome ERZ653435 (study PRJEB26926, sample SAMN06165113) | human gut metagenome | biome: ENVO:00009003; feature: ENVO:2100002; material: ENVO:00002003... | reverse complement strand
TGTTTTATGTTTTACAGCAGATACAAAAAGAGGCTGCGCCTATTTTGACACAGCCCCGTATTTTTGTAGGGTATGAATGACTTGTCTTACTGCTTTGTAAATGTCAGCTTGTTGTGTGCTGCCTCGAGAGTCATTGTTGTGCCGGTGATTTTCACATCGTCGAATTTGCGCATTTTCTGTATCTTGGCAGCAAGCATCGGTTTGATGACATCCGCTATGTTGGCTTTAACACTCTCTTTGATTGTGTTGAGTGAATCTTTAGGAGCGTCAGTGAGTTTCGCATAGGTTAGCACCAAAGATGCTGTATCGACTGCAACTGTGGTCTTTGAAGGGTCAAGATTGAGCACAATCTCGTCGCCGTCAGTTACTGTCCAAGTTCCGGAAGCGTTGACGTTGCCGTTGACGGTAGCTTTGACGGGAACATTGGTCGCGACTGTCTCCACACCCCTGGAAACAGTATAGTCGGCTGAGAGGTTGATTGTGCCGCCATTTATGCCTTCAGTTCTGACAAACGTGAGGGTAGGGGTGCAGGTCATTTCTCCGACATCACCGCGGTCTGTCCGGTCACCTTTATCGCGCATATCATCTCTGTCAGGTTTATCTTTTTTACCTTTAATCATTTCGGCAGTATTGCCTTTCCATGTCCCTACAAGATTTCCGGCAAGCCTGGCATCTTCACTACTGCACGAAGTGAGACCGATAACAGCAGTCAGGGCCGCTACCATTAATAATTTAGTTTTCATAACTTTACTGTTTAAAGTTCGTTTGTTTTCATCATACAACATTCAATATGCCTTATAAGTTCATTATAACACATCACGAGGCGACAAGTTTAATGAAAACGAAACATTTTTGATGCTTTTTCTTGCTCCGTGTGTATCATGACATGGCGCAGGGATTGTTTGGTCGATAACTTTCTGATTGTCGGTCCTCTTAGTTATTTGAGAAGCGGCAGTATCTCCGCTTCAAAAATCGAACGTTCTATCAGACGATAGTGAGGATGATATGCCTCTTCATACGCCCGACTGTGATGCGAAGCATACCGCCCGTTTGCGAGCATGCGATTGATGTCAGCCGTGTCTTTGCCCATATCCTTAAAAGCCAACCCTTTGGAATGAATAATCTCCTCTATTTCAGACCAACGGCGTTTCCAGTCTTCAATGTCGGGCAATCTGAAACTTTTTGCGCTGCGGATAAAGGCATCAGCGTAAACATCAAAAGATACTTTGCCCGAGGTAATTACAGAGAGATTGACGCGGACAAATCGTCCTGTCGCGCCTGCATCTTCATATTCAGGACAAAGTGAGGCCTCCTCTCGGACAATCTGACACTCGTCGCGCAGATAGTCTATGGCATTTGACACCGAATTCATATTCTCGCCCATCAGATGTCCCGGACCAAAAGCATCCTGAAAGAAGCTCTTGTATATATCTTTAAGCGTCGACGCCGGATATGTCTTAGTCTGGTAGTCAATGGCGCGTGAGACAGCCTCTGAGTCAGCTTGAGCCAGTGCCGAAAAGTGAGAAATCATGATGAGAAAAACGAGTATGATAGCTTTCATCGCCAAATTTTTTTGTTGCTATGTAGTCGGGACAAAGATACAAATTTTGACGGTTAGCTTCTCACATCCGTTTAACCCAAAAATTCAGAGACTGCGTCGTCGGGGGGGACGGCGCAGCCTCGTGAATCTCTATACTTCTAATTCTAATGGAAACTCAATTATCAGAAAGCGGGATAACCGGGATTCTGGACATATTTGCCTCCCGAGAAGTTATATTGCGCGGTCGGAATCGCGAAGTATTCTTCGCCGGTCTCGAATGAGGCGTTCTGATAGTACATGCGGTTGTCGCGTTCGGCTGCAAAGTAGTTGTTCATAGTCTCCTTCGCAATGCCCCAGCGCACGAGGTCGTAGAATCGTTCACCCTCCATGGCTTTCTCGAGACGCATCTCTGTGCGCAGAGCCTTGCGGGCATAGTCCTGAGTCCATCCGGCGGCAGGGTAGAGGCCGATTTTGTAGTTGGCGGCATTTTTCGAAGGGTCGTTGAAGTCCTTGACATACTGACTGTTCATGGCGCGTGAACGGACGCGGTTGATGAGCTGGCGGGCTTCTTCGAGGCCGTCGCCGCCGATTTCTATGAGAGCTTCGGCTTTATAGAGGAGAAGGTCGGCGTAGCGTATGAGCTGCCAGTTGAGAGCAGATGCTCCCCAGGGCCATCCCTGCTGTGCATCGGGCGATTCGGGAGAGAGCCAGAAACGTTTGGTGTTGTTATAGCCGTATGTGTCGGGGTTTCTCACCCAAAGTCCGCAGGGTGCGTCTTTATAGGTCTTGTAGGTTATGGTCGGGCGACCGGTGACGAAGTCGAGACGGGGGTCTACATTGCCGTCAACATTGGCGAGGTGATAGTTGCCGTCGGCGTCAAACTCGACCGTGCCGTAGTCGGGACGGCTCTGGTAGTCAAAGACCGGGAGTCCGTTTTCATCTGTCTGATAGGCATTGATGAGGTCCTGTGAGGGGAGGAAGAATCCGTCGCCCTGCCAGGGGCAGCCGGGGCCGGTCATGGAGTTGAGGAGGTTGCCCCAGTTGATACGACCCACACCGCTTGATCCGTCATCCTTCGAGAACTGTACGGCGAGCACCGATTCAGGTCCGTTCTCATATTCGAGCATGTCGAGCTTCTGGAAATCGTCAAGGAGGTCATATCCGGTCAGACCGTCAATGATGTCGACCACCTCCTGAAGAAGCTGTTTGTTGATGTTGATTACGGCATTTGTCTGCGGGTCTTCCTCATATGCCTGATAGAGTTTCACCTTTGCTGCCAGAGCGAGGGCAGAGCGGCGGTTAATGCGTCCGATTTCGGGCTGTTCGTCAGGAAGATTTTTGGCTGCTTCCATCAGCTCTGAGGCTATGCGTGCGAGGTGTTGCTCGCGTGTGAACTCATCGTTGCGGACATTGATATATTCGGTCTCGGGGAGGTCTATGTCCATATAGGGGATACGGTTGAACTGGCGCACGAGGTCAAAGTACCAGAACGAGCGGATGACGCTGACCTCGGCGATGCGGGTCTTGATATCCTTGTTGACGCTTTCGTCAATCTTGCGGAGAGCGCGGATGGCCGAGTTGCAGCGCGAGATGCCGCAGTAGACATTGAACCACTTGCCGTCGAGAAGTCCGTTGTTGGGCTGGAGTTTTGCGGTCTCCATGTCGTGGAACTCCCAGATGTCTGTCTCACCGCCTCCGCCTTTGTAGGCGTTGTCGGCGCGGACCTCGCCGTGGCTCCAGTTGGTGATGGAGTAGAAGTGAGGGTCATTTGAGTCTGCGTAACGGCATCCGAAGGTGGCATATGCGCCCGACACGAGGAGGTCTGCGGCCTTAGGGTCATTCATGTTTGCCTCTGAGAGTGTGCCCTGCGGTTCGTTACGGAGAAAGTCGTCGCTGCATGAGGTGAAGCTGAGCGCAGCGACTGTTATTGCTGCTATAATATTGAGTTTCATTTTAGATTTCAGATTTAAGTTTTAGAAACCGAACTGGATGCCGAACGTATACTGGCGGGGAAGGGCGTAGGGATATCCGAGACCTTCGGGGTCAGCACCGCTGTATTTGGTGATTGTGAACACATTCTGTGCCTGGAAATAGATTCGGGCATTTTTAAGGAAAAGTCTGTCCTGAATCTTTTTGGGGAGAGTATAGCCGAGTGTCAGCGTTTTCAGGCGAAGAAACGAACCGTCTTCGATGTAATATTGTGAACCTTCATTCTCGCTGTTGGAGTTGTCGACCGTCGGGGCAGGGACATCCGAGTTGTAATAACCTGTCTGAAGATAGTTGTCATAAGCTCTGGCGGCATCGAGAAGCTGTGTGCCGTGGTTTCCGGTCCAGAGCTGGAAGAAGTCGGTGTAGTATTTTGAATTGTTCCATGCGTCGCGGATGATGCTGTTGAAGAAGAGGCTCAGGTCAAATCCTTTCCAGTTGGCGCCGAGGTTAAGTCCGAACTGCGCCTTAGGAAGGTCTGAGCCGACCCATTCGCGGTCGCGGTTGTTAATCACGCCGTCGCCGTTGGTGTCGACATATCTCACGCGTCCTACGCCGGGATTGCCGAATTCGACCTTGTATTTTTCCTTGTAGGCGTCAACTTCCTCCTGCGTGCGGAAAACGCCGTCGGTCTTATAGACGAGCCATGATCCGAGCGAGTTGCCCACAATAGTCTTGTCTATACCGTTGCCCCCGCCCCATGTGTAGTAGATGTCGTCCATCAGGCCTGTCACCTTGTTTTTCATTGCCGTGACATTCAGGCCTACATTGTAACTCAGCCCGTTTGATAGTGTCTGACGCCATTCGGCTGTGATTTCCACGCCTTTGTTCACCATCGATCCGCCGTTATACCAGCAGTAGCCGCCTTCACCGATTGTGGCGATATAGGGTTTCTCAACGAGCATGTCGTCGGTCTTTTTGTGGAAGTAGTCGAATGTGAAGAGCAGACGGCTGTTGAGGAACGATGCGTCGAAACCGACGTTTGTCTGATATGTCTTTTCCCAGGTGAGGTCGGGGTTGGTCGTGCGGTAGCGGAGTGCGCCGGGCGAGAGGGTGTTGCCGCCTCCGAGGGCATATGCCGCACGGTCGAGGTCCATTGAGTATTTGGCATAGAAAGCGTCGTTGGCTATCAGGTCGTTACCGTTGACGCCATAGGCTCCGCGGATTTTCAGGTTGCTCAGCCAGCTGCGGGTTGCTTCCATGAATTTTTCCTGAGATATGCGCCAGCCCAGCGAAACCGAGGGGAACCAGTCGTAGTTGTGGCTGTCTGAGAGGCGTGACGAGGCGTCGCGGCGGATTGTGAACGATGCAAGATACTTGTTGTCCCACGAATAGTTAACCTTGCCGAAGAACGAGAACATCGAGTAGTTTGAGGCGCCTGAGCCGGTGTTTTTGTTGGAGGTCACGTTGCCGAGATAGAGGTAGTTGGGGTCCTCGATTTCCAGACCTTTTCCTTCGCCGAACATATCTTCAAAGTGGTTGCGCTTTGACTCGATACCTACGAGAGCCATCAGAGAGTTACGGCCGAAGTCGATATTATACTGTGCAGTATTGGTCCAGACCCAGTCGACGGTCTTGCTTGAGTACTGATAGAGGGTGTTTGTCTTGTCACGCAGGTTTGCCGGGGTGAAGTTCTTGTCCGACCCGTTATGGTAGTTGAGACCGAAATTGGTTTTCAGGATGAGATTCTTCACGGGCTCAACCGACAGATAGGCATTGCCGAAGACGCGCCAGTATTCATGTTTGTTTGAGGCTTCCTCGTTGATTAGGCGCACGAGGTTAGGAGTGTCGTTAAGTCCGAATGCAACCTGGTCATTGTAGTTTCCTTCCGAGTCATAGACCGTGCGGGCCGGGTGCATCTTGATGGCGTTCTCCTCGATGCCGCCGGGAGCGTTGTGCTGGCGCCACCAGTTGAGGGTGAGATTGCCGCCCACTTTGAGTCGGTTGTTGATGAATCCGTAGTCAGAGCTGAAACGTGTGTTGGCTTTCTGAAAATCACTGCCCTTAATGATACCGTCATGGTCGAGATAGCTGAGCGAGAATGAAGAGGAGCCGTTGTCGCTGCCCTTTGACAGACCGATGCTGTAGGTCTGCATTAAAGCCGTGCGGTGTATTTCATCCTCCCAGTTGGTGCTCTGTGGATTCACCATAACACCGTTGAGGTTGGTATATGGCTGAAGTTGTGGCTTGGCTCCGTTGCCGTAGAGCTCTGAAGTGGGAGTGGTGCCGTAGGCATATTTGTATGCGGCCCAGTAGGTTTCGCCCCACTGGTCGGCGTTCATCATATTCAGTCCGCTCTGATAGGTTTGCAGAGTGAGAGTGGCGTCGAAAGTCACTCGGCATTCACCTTTCTTTGCGCGTTTGGTGGTGATGATGATTACGCCGTTGGCTGCCTGAGCGCCATATATTGAGGCTGAGGCGGCATCCTTGAGGACCTGGATTGACTCGACGTCATTGCTGTTGAGGATTGTGCCGGGATTCTCACGGGTCATCACACCGTCAATCACGTAAAGCGGACCGTTTGCATCGCTGCGGAATGAAGATGCACCGCGTATCGAGGTCCCCGTACTGAGTCCGCCGGGGGTGCCGTCTGTCGTAATATTCATACCGGCCACACGTCCCTGAAGGGCCTGTACGACGTTGCCGGTCGGGGTGTCGGAAACGTCTTTCATTTTAACGACCGAAACCGAACCGGTCAGGTCGGCCTTTTTCTCCGTTGAATAACCCACCACGACAACTTCATCAAGAAGTTCGGAGTTTTCGTCGAGATAGAGCTTCATCTCGGGTGTGGCTTTGACCTCAGCTGTTTTGAATCCGACATAGGTGATTTTTAGGAGGGCGCCCTCGGGGACCGAGATTTCAAAATTACCGTCGAAGTCAGTAGCTGTTCCCGCTTTGGTCGCCTCACATATGACGGAAGCTCCGATAAGCGGTTCGTCATCGGTTTTTGAAAGCACTGTCCCATGCACAGTGATATTCTGTGCCTGCACTGTGATTGCCATCAGCAAAGACAATAATGCACTGAGAATTGTTCTTTTCATTATGGTTGATTTTTGGTTTATGATTCTGATGCAAATTTAGGCTGCGGGCTGTGGATCAGCCTATAAAGATTGTTGCGCGGGCTATCAAATATCGGACAATGCACGATTATTGATAGTATATGCACGGTTTTTCTTTTGGCGGCCGACAAAAAACGCACCTTCATCGTCGACGATGAGATGCGTTTTATGTCGTTTTTTGTTTTTCGGTTTATTTCGTCAGTCTGTTTCTTACCTGTGACGGGGTTTCTCCGTAGGAGTCACGGTAGCATTTGGTGAAATAGGCCGGCGTAGAGAATCCTATATCGTAGGCAATCTCACCTATGGTTTTATCTGTAGATAACAGAAGCTCGCGTCCGCGTTGTAGTCGCAGCCGCCTTATGAGTTCGACGGGAGCGTAATTCGTCAGAGCCTTGATTTTGCGGTAGAACTGTGATCGTTCCAGTCCCATTTTTGAAGCAATCATATCGACGTTGAGTTCCGGGTTTCCCATATCTTTCATGAAAATATCCAGAAAACGATTATAGAATTCGTTGTCGATGTCATCGGTCGGGAGTGTTTCAGCGCGTGAGGACTTCCGTGGTTCCTCCTTCCTGACATTCGACGGACGCGAGAGCCACAGGTCCTTAATGCGTTTGCGGTTCACTATCAGGCTTGAGCATCTCGATTTCAGCACACTGCTGTTAAAGGGTTTCGAGAGATAGCCGTCGGCCCCGCTGTCATAGCCCTGCACGCGCTGTTCATCCATCGAACAGGCAGTCAGCATCAGCACTGGAATGTGTGATGTGGAAATTTCATTTTTTATATGTCTGCAACATTCCAGACCGTCCATGACCGGCATCATCACGTCACAAATAATCAGGTCGGGAATATATTTAGCCGCCATCCGGACGCCGTCTTTACCGTTGGGAGCGGTGATAATGTTGTAGTCAGCGCCCAACAGTTCACCTACAAGCTTCTGTATGTCTTTGTTGTCGTCAATTATCAGGACAATAGGTTTGTCTTCGTCAAATGTCCGGTTGTTCTCTATGGTTTCCAGTTCAGCCTCGACATCACCGTGTCCGATGATTTTATCGGAAGTGGTAGTGGTTTCGGCTACGTGTCGGATCGGCAAAGTCACTGTGAACACAGAACCTTTATTAACTGTGCTTTCCACGCTGATGGTGCCCCCGTGTAATTCGACAAAGGCTTTTGCGAGTGACAGGCCGATGCCTGAACCTTTGGGATGGACTCTGTCAACCTGATAGAACCGGTCAAAAATGTTGCCGAGGTCTCTCTCACTGATACCTTCGCCGTTGTCGGCCACCCTAAACGTGAGCGCGGTGTCACTACATTCATATGACACTTTTATTGATCCGTTGTCAGGAGTATATTTGAAAGCGTTGGACAACAGATTGAAAAACACACGTTCAATCTTTTCCGCATCAATGGCGACCGGCATAGGCCTTTCGGCATGTGGTGTTTTAATCGACAGCTTTATATCTCTCTTGCGGGCAATGGAGTAGAATGATTCCATCCAGTCGTGGATTGCCTGATTGAAGTCAAGCTCGGTCAGGCGCAGGTTCAGCTTGCCATTTTCATATTTCCTGAAATCAAGTATCTGATTTATAAGTCGCTGAAGAATTTTGACGTTTTTGTTGGCTATCTTTATGAGAGTCTGTTGTTGTGGCGTAAGATTATCGGCAGCAGCGAGTTGGGCAACAGGCTCCGAGATAAGTGTCAGCGGTGTTCTCAGGTCATGTGAAACATTAGTGAAGAACATCAGTTTTGACTGAGTCGCGTCTTGTAGCTGCTCGTTCAGCTGAGTCTGTTTATCTTTTTCTTCCTCAAGCAGTTTGTTCTGCGCCAGAAGCTCTTTCTGATGGCGGCTGCGCTGCCAGTAGGCTCTGAGCAAAAGGAAACCGACGCCAAACAACAGGATGATGATGGCTATGCTTGCATAGAACAACGATGTCTGTGATGAGTGTTTGGCCCAGTAATCATCAATCTGCGCCTTCAGCATTTTCATTTTCCCGGTTTCCTGTTTGAGCGTCTCATTCTGTAGCAGAAGGATATCGGCATTGCTCAGGTCGACGGCGGAGGAAACGGGCAATATTGTCTCTCGGTCATAGTGCTGATTTTTAAGTATGGCTAAAGCGGTCTGTATAAGACGATGACCTTCGGTGGGGTAGAGGAAAGTAGCGTCAATCACACTGTCGGCAACTGCCTGAATGCCGATATTCGGGGCAGCGTCGATTCCGATAATACGGATATCGTCACGACCCAGCTTGTGAGCGACCTCTGAGGCTCCGATTGCCATACGGTCATTGTGGGCGTAAATCAGGTCTACATCCGGGTATTTTCTTAAGAGAGAATCAACTACGGGTATGGCATCCTCCTTGTTCCAGTTTCCGGGGGCGCTCGCCAGCAGTTCTCCGCCCTTGTTCTCAAATTCCCTGACGAATCCGTTGTGTCGGCCCTCGGCCGGAGTTGAGCCTTTCAATCCGAAAATCTCGATGGCTTTGGCTCCTTGTCCGAGAAGATGGAGGGCGTAGTGAGCGGCAGATTTTCCGATACCCTCGTTGTCTACGCCGATTCGCGCTGTGTAGGAGTCTCCGTTTATGTTTCTGTCAAAAATAACAACGGGAATGCCCCGCTCATAGACCTCTTTTATAATGGGTGTGAGAGCCGCGGCTTCGTTGGGAGACACAATGATTATGTCAAAATTGTTGTCGACAAAGTATTTTATGTCGGCAATCTGTTTGGCGTTGCTGTCATCTGCCGAGCGTATTTCGACGGTGGCATCTTCATGAAACATGATTTCACGATTTATCTCGTCGTTCATCTTCATGCGCCAGTCATCCTGGCTGCACTGAGAGACACCGATCTTGTATGTTCTGCTTTCCGTGCAGGCCGACAAAATGAGCAATATTCCCAACAGGAGGCTATGTGATAAAAAACGGTTCATTGTCATTGGTAGATTAAGGTTTTGCAAAGATAATTATAATCCTATGAAAAAGAGTGTATAAGATATGAAAAATCAGGCGATACAACATAATTGACAGACTATGCACGATTTTTGATAACCTCTCTCTCAGCTTTATAGTAGTTTTGCGATACCGAAACGAGACAATGGTACAATATCTAATGTAAGAAAGATTTTAACCCCGATTGAATCAACAAAACCATATAAACCATGAATAAAATAAATAGTCGCATAACCTCACTGATGATGCTCGGGACTGTTCTGTCAGGTCCGCTGGCATCGGCTGCGGACGGTGTCGAAGTGAACCATCTGGGGGTCAACAACACGCTCGTCAGAGTCATCGGCGAGAGCAGATATCTCCTGCTTCCGGTCCAGGAGTCAAACGACGATGCCCGAATTGAAGTGCTCGTCGACGGCAAGCCTGACCGGACCATCTATGTCCGTCTCGCCAAAAGCAAGGTGGATTACAATGTCCCCTTTGACCTTTCGCCCTATAAGGGACACGATGTGTTGCTCAACGTCATCACCACTCAGAACAGGTCAAATATCCGCGAGGCCAAAGACGATGCCTGCTGGAACAATCTGGCTATAGCCGACACTTTAGACACAGTCAACCGTGAGAAATATCGTGCGGTCTATCATCACACTCCTCTTTATGGTTGGATGAACGATCCAAACGGCATGTTCTATAAAGACGGTGTCTGGCACCTCTATTATCAGTGGAATCCTTACGGGTCAAAATGGCAGAACATGACCTGGGGACACTCATCGTCGAGAGACCTCGTCAACTGGGAACATCATCCGGCCGCTATCGAGGCTAATGGTCTTGGCTCAGTCTTCAGCGGCAGTTCTGTGGTGGATGTCAATAATACGGCCGGTTTCGGTAAAGATGCGATTGTGTCACTTTACACCTCGGCCGGCGTAAGCCAGATTCAGAGTCTGGCGCATAGCAGGGATGACGGACAGACCTTTGAGATTTATCCCGGTAACCCTATTCTCACTCTTGAGAGCGAGGCACGTGACCCGAACATGTTTTGGGATGAAGCCCACAATCGTTGGGTGCTCTCGCTGGCACATGCTCTCGATCACGAGATGCTGTTCTTCACGTCGCCTGATTTGAAAGAGTGGACACTTCAGAGCGCCTTCGGTAAAGGTGTTGGAGCGCAGGGCGGAGTCTGGGAATGTCCTGATCTGTTTAAACTTAAAGTAGACGATACAGGTGAAGAAAAGTGGGTGCTCGTTTGCAACATCAATCCCGGCGGACCTTTCGGAGGAAGCGCCACGCAGTATTTTGTCGGCGATTTTGACGGCACAATGTTCAAGGCAGATACGGATGCCTCGGGTAATATCCCTACAAAATGGATGGACTATGGCAAGGACCACTATGCTACCGTCAGCTGGAGCAACGCTCCTGACAATCGGCGCACTCTCATAGGATGGATGAGCAACTGGCAGTATGGCGGTGAAGTTCCCACCATGCAATATCGAAGCGCCAACACTATTCCGCGCGAGGTCGGTCTGTTCAGGGGTGAGGACGGGCAGATTTATATGTCCTCGACGCCATCACCCGAACTCCTTAAGCTCCGGGATAAAGAAACCGTGAAGGTCAGCAATAGGTCTGTTGGCGACAAAGCCAGTGTATTCGCACTTCCGACCTCAAACGACGGAGTTTGCGAGATACTCCTTGACCTGGACTGCCGTAAAGCCGACACTGTTGACATCACGCTTGCCAACAAGGATGACGAGTCAGTCACCATGACATATAACCCTTCGGACAACACGGTCTCATTTGACAGACGGCGGAGCGGAATCGTCGATTTCAGTCAGGATTTCCCGGCTGTAACGGTCGCGCCGACTTTCCGAAGCGACGGAAAAGTAGCTCTGAGAATCTATATCGACAAATCGAGCATGGAAGTTTTCGGCAACGACGGCAAGTTTGTCATGACCAACCTTGTTTTCCCGACAAAACCTTATTCAACCTTATCAGTCTCATCAAAAGGCGGCAACGCAAAGATTGAAAGTCTGAAAATTTATTCGATAAAAGAATTATAACCCTATAAACAGCAATCTATTATGGCAATAACACAATCGCTGGTCACGAACCGAAAATCGTTCCTGCTCCAGATAATTCCTGTGATGCTGTGCTTTTTCGTCATGGGGTTTGTTGACCTCGTGGGAACCGCATCAAACTATGTTCAGAAAGATCTGAATCTCACCGACTCCCAGGCGAACCTTTTCCCGTCTCTCGTATTCTTCTGGTTCCTGATTTTTTCAGTCCCCACCGGGATGCTGATGAATAAAATCGGACGTAAGAAGACCGTCCTCATAAGCCTCATTGTGACCGCCGCATCTCTCTTTATCCCTGCATTTGGCGACAGCTACGCTGTCATGCTCATCTCGTTCTCGCTTCTCGGAATTGGCAACGCCATTATGCAGACATCGCTCAACCCCCTCGTAACCAATCTCATCAGCGGCGATAAACTCGCCTCGACCCTCACGTTCGGTCAGTTTGTAAAAGCTATCGCTTCATTTCTCGCACCTATCATTGCCGCATGGGGAGCTACCACGGCCCTCCCGACTTTCGGCCTCGGCTGGAGAGCCCTGTTCGTAATCTATGCCGTCATCAGCTTCCTTTCAATCTCGCTCCTTGCAGCCACGCCCATCGACGAGGAGAAGCCTGACAAAGCCACCGGCGTCGGCGAATGTCTCAAGCTGCTCGGACGTCCGTTCATCTTCCTCTGTTTCCTCGGAATAATGTGTCATGTGGGCATTGATGTCGGAACAAACACAACCGCTCCGAAAATCATTATGGAGCGTCTCGGACTCCCGCTGGAAGAAGCCGGCTTCGCCACAGGCATCTATTTCATATTCCGCACGGCCGGTTGTTTCCTCGGAGCATTCATCCTGCGGGCCATATCACCCAGGCTGTTCTTCGCAATCAGCGTCTTCATGATGCTTGCCGGTATGGTCATACTGTTCTTCGGCGAAACCCTCATGCCTCTCTATATCGGAATCGGACTGATTGGCTTCGGCAACTCAAACATCTTTTCTATCGTCTTCTCTCAGGCTCTGGTTTATACTCCGAATGAACGCAACGAGGTGTCGGGACTCATGATTATGGGTCTGTTCGGCGGCACGGTCTTCCCTCTGGCTATGGGATACGCTGCCGACGCTGTCGGACAGGCCGGTGCAGTCGCCATAATGACCGTCGGGGTGATATACCTGATGTATTACACCATGAAAATCAGAAAAATATAATAATTCAAAAATAGTTTTTTCAACATGAAAGACATTGTTGTAGGAATGGGCGAAGCCTTGTGGGACGTACTCCCCGAAGGTAAGAAAATTGGTGGCGCGCCTGCCAATTTCGCCTATCATGTTTCGCAGTTCGGTCTGCCGAGTTGTGTAGTTAGTGCTGTCGGTGGTGATGCTCTCGGCAATGAGATAATAGCTGTCTCTTATACACATCTGACGCTGCCG
>ENA-OYXU01000681-OYXU01000681.1-human-gut-metagenome-genome-assembly--contig:-NODE-681-length-13010-cov-4.441837_pt1 | contig 13010 bp, 8 predicted proteins | sample MGYA00243243_ERZ653435 | MGnify/ENA primary metagenome ERZ653435 (study PRJEB26926, sample SAMN06165113) | human gut metagenome | biome: ENVO:00009003; feature: ENVO:2100002; material: ENVO:00002003... | reverse complement strand
TACGAGATGCAGCGTAGTCTCGTGGGCTCGGAGATGTGTATAAGAGACAGGATTCAGGAAGTCAATGATGCCGTCAAGGCACTTACGGACAACGGAATCGATAGGGGAGACATCATTCTGCTGCACTGTAACACGCAATATCCGACACCGCCGGAAGATGTAAACCTTCTGGCCATGGAAGCATTGCGTACGTTGGGATGCGGAAAGGTTGGCTTCAGCGACCATACCCAGGGTGTGGCCATTCCGATCGCCGCTGTAGCCATGGGTGCGGAAATAATCGAAAAGCATTTCACATATGACAAGAATGCGGTCGGTCCTGATCACAAGGCATCGGCGGATCCAACAGAATTCAAAGCCATGGTGGACGGGATACGTACAATCGAGGTAGCCAAAGGTTCATCGTATAAACATATAACGGACAGCGAAAGGAGCAATGTGGAGGTGGCTCGAAAGAGTGTCGTGGCGCGCCGCCCGATAAAAAAAGGGGAGTATTTTACATTGGAAAACCTTACTGTAAAACGTCCCGGATCCGGAATTTCCCCTATGCGCTGGCATGAGATATTAGGACAAAAAGCCGTGAGAGACTTTGACACGGATGAGTTGATAGAGATTTAAAGAAACCGGAAATGAATAAAGGCTATTTCATTATAAGCAGTCACGCACCTATAAGGCAGGCGCTGACCATGTTGAACGAAGTGCATTCGCAGTCGATGACACTGTTTGTTGTCGATGACGATGAGCGTATGGTCGGGACATTGACTGACGGAGACATTCGTCGTGCCTTGATCGCGGGTGAGGATGTTGATAATGAAGTACGCAAAGCCATGCACCGCAGTTTCTCCTATCTGACCGGCCTTGATGAAGTCGCCAAACTTAAAACACTAAGGGACAGAAACATATTCCTGGTTCCTGTCTTAGACAATGATATGCGTGTAGTGGATATCATTGACCTGAAGGCTCGGAAATCGGCGTTGCCTGTCGATGCTGTACTGATGGCCGGAGGAAAAGGCGAGCGACTTCGTCCGTTGACCCTCACAATCCCTAAACCACTTCTGAAAATCGGAGACAAAGCCATAATAGACAGGAATATAGACGCACTTATCGATTACGGCGTGCGGAATGTGTCTGTAACAGTTAATTATCTGAAGGAGCAGTTGATAGACCATTATGCCGAGCCTCGTGCGAATGGTGTCAAGGTGAATTGTGTGGAGGAGGATCAGTTTTTCGGTACAATCGGTTCATTAAGGCTGATTAAGGAATTCGACAACGACACAATCCTTGTTATGAATTCCGATTTGCTGACTGACATTGATTACGAGGATTTCTTCCTGCATTTCCAAGAAAACGGCGCTATGATGTCGGCAGCAGCGATTCCATACACGGTTTCCATTCCTTACGGCATCTTCCAGTTGGAGGGCCACAACATCAAGGGTGTGTCGGAAAAGCCGGTTTATAATCTCTATGCGAATGCCGGAATATACTTACTGAGGCGTGATGTTCTTAGATATATCCCGGACAATCAGGTTTTCAATGCGACAGATTTGATTGATGAACTGGCTAGACAGGGACAGAAGGTAATTCGCTATCCATTAAGCGGACTTTGGATTGACATAGGCAATCCTCAGGAATTTGCAAAGGCGCAGGATTTAATACGCCACTTGCGGTAGAAGATAAGAGGCATGGATATGGGATATCCCCATATCCATGCCTCTATTTAACATAATAGCGATTATATGCAGTTTTGCTTATCCGTTAATTTGCTTGGGAAACATCTGCCAGGCAGTGATCTTTTATCGTTCAAGTTCGGCTTTCAGGAACTGCGTCGTCGGTGTATCGATGTTCACTATCTGTTCAGGGGTACCTGTTGCGATTATCCTGCCTCCGTCACGACCGCCACCAGGCCCGAGGTCAATGATGTAATCCGCACATTTGATCACATCGAGGTTATGTTCAATCACGACCATCGTGTTGCCTTTCTCAACCAACTTGTTTATGACCTTCAGCAATACACGGATGTCCTCGAAATGCAGTCCGGTTGTAGGCTCATCCAGAATGAACATCGTCTTTCCCGTATCGCGTTTGGCAAGTTCCGTAGCAAGCTTGACGCGCTGATTCTCGCCTCCGCTCAATGTGCTTGACGGCTGCCCAAGTTTCAGATATCCTAAACCGATGTCCTGCAGGACTTTGATTTTCTTGATGATGTTCGGTACGTTGGCAAAGAATTCAACCGCCTGGTTCACAGTCATCTCTAACACATCGGCTATTGATTTCCCTTTGTAGCGGACCTCCAGAGTCTCACGGTTGTAGCGTTTGCCATGACATTCCTCGCACGGCACCAGTACATCCGGCAGGAAATTCATTTCTATCGTCCTGTATCCGTTGCCTTTGCACGTCTCGCAACGACCACCCGAGACGTTGAACGAGAATCTTCCAGGCTTATAGCCGCGTATCTTTGAATCCGGCAACTCTACGAACAGTTTGCGAATATCTGAGAATACTCCGGTATATGTCGCAGGATTCGATCTCGGAGACCGACCTAAGGGAGACTGGTCAACGGTTACAATCTTATCAACGTTCTCAATGCCGATGATTTCCTTATAAGGCAACGGTTCCTGCAACGAGCGGTAGAACTGCTTGCTGAGAATCGGCTGCAGTGTGCCGTTGATAAGGGAGGACTTGCCGCTGCCGCTGACTCCCGTGACACAGACAAACATTCCAAGTGGCAGTTTCAGATCAACATCTTTCAGGTTATGTCCGGTGGCTCCTTTAATCTCGATGAACCTGCCATTTCCCGAGCGACGCACCGAAGGAACTTCAATCTTCCTGTCCCCGTTCAGGTAATCGGATGTAAGCGTATGTGTCTCAAGCATCTTTGCGGGGGTGCCTTGATATACCACTTCCCCACCGTTCCGGCCGGCTCCCGGGCCTATGTCCACTATATAATCGGCCTCAGTCATTATATCGCGGTCGTGTTCCACCACGATGATGGAATTGCCGTTGTCCCGCAGGTTCTTAAGGCTGTTGATCAGCCTGACGTTGTCTCGTTGATGCAGACCGATGGAAGGCTCATCCAGTATGTATAGTACGTTGACGAGCTGAGAGCCGATCTGAGTGGCTAATCGGATGCGCTGGCTCTCGCCGCCGCTGAGGCTGGAACTGCTGCGGTTCAGCGACACATATTCCAAACCAACATCCAGCAGGAACTTGAGGCGGCTTCGTATCTCCTTCAGTATTTCCTCAGCCACAAGACGCTTCTTCTGGTCGAGCCTGTCCTCAAGTCCCTGTGTCCATTCGTACAGCTCGCCGATATCCATACGGGCAACATCGGCGATATTCTTGCCGTCGATGTAGAAATGCAACGCTATCTTGTTCAATCTGTCGCCGTGACATTCCGGGCAGATGGCCTTGCTGAAGAACTGGCCGCTCCATTTGTTTGCCTCATATCCAGCATCCTCCTCACGTTGCATCTCGATGTATTTCACGAGTCCGTCATATGATGGCGCCCGGCCAAGACCCGTAGCATTCTGAATATCAAGACGGACGTCTGTGCCGTTCATGATATCGTCCATCACCTCCTGTGGCAGATCCTTGATCGGGGTCTTTACGGACACACCATAAAGGCTGCATATCGCTTCGATCTGCCAGAATATCATCGAGTTCTTATGTTTCCCTAACGGAGCGATCCCTCCGTCGTATATGGACTTGCCGGGATCCGGGATGACTTTCTCGTTATCGATCAGGTAGACTTCCCCGATTCCTTTGCAACGTGGACAAGCACCCTGTGGAGAGTTGAAGGAGAAGTTATGCGGGGCCGGCTCAGGATACGACAGACCGGTTTCAGGATCCATCAGCTGCATACTGAAATGCCTTATCTCGGATGTCTCCATATCCATCACCATCATCATCTTGTCGCCCTGCTTCAAAGCCGTATCAACTGAATCACGCAGACGCTGCGGATCTTCCTTCTTGACACGCAGACGGTCAACCACCAGTTCCACAGTATGGTTCTGGTATCGGTTCAGTTTCATGCCTGGAACCAGATCCTTCATCACACCATCGACGCGCACGTACAGGTATCCTTTCTTGCGCAGATTCTCGAACAGTTCCTTATAGTGTCCCTTACGGTTCTTGACCAGCGGCGTAAGCACATAGATTTTCCGGCCTTCATACTCATTGGTTATCATCTCGAATATGCGGTCCTTGGTGTACTTCACCATCGGTTTGCCGCTGAGATAACTACGGGCCTCCCCCATTCTGGCGAACAGAAGACGGAAGAAGTCATATATCTCGGTAGTGGTCCCGACAGTTGACCGTGGATTCTTATTGACGGTCTTCTGCTCGATGCTGATTACAGGACTGAGGCCGGATATTTTGTCGACATCAGGCCGCTCCATGCTTCCCAGCATATTACGCGCATATGATGAAAAAGTCTCAATATACCTCCGTTGTCCCTCGGCAAAAATGGTATCGAACGCCAGCGATGACTTGCCGCTGCCGCTCAGACCCGTAATCACCGTGAGTGTGTTATGGGGAATAGTTACATCTATATTCTTAAGATTATGTACACGTGCGCCGAAAACATCAACGCTTTCGGCCGCTACGGGAATCTGAGTGCTCATATTCTTCATTAATTATCCATATAGAATTAACAAAAGACGTGCCAAAAATGTAATAATTTATATTAAGTATATGGTCAGCCGGCATCCACTATGCATAAAGCAGAAAGATACTCAAATGTGGGTATTTGGCAGGTACTCGCTTGCCTGAGGCTGAATTTTGAGGTAATTTTGCATTGAATTAGCAGGAGTGCCTCCTTGGATTGACACATATTGCTTAAATTCTTGAATTAAGGTTATGAAAAATGGATGCACAGCAATCAATCGATATGACTAACGAGACCTGTAAGACCATCAGGACTCTATCGGAGTTGAAGCCTGGCGAGAAGGGAATCATAATCAAGATCCATGGGCATGGCGCTTTCCGCAAGCGTGTCATGGAGATGGGATTTGTACGTGGCCGAGAGGTAACCATGATACTCAATGCCCCGCTGCAGGATCCGATTAAATTCTCGTTGATGGGATACGAGGTGTCCCTCCGGCGTGCCGAGTCCGAGTTGATCGAGATCTGTTCCACCAACGAGTGGGAGCAGGACGATGACTCCCAGAAACAATCCGAGTCGCGCAAGATTAACGACAATGCCGACATATCCCGACGGGACAGGATCATCAACGTCGCTCTTATCGGTAACCCGAACTGCGGCAAGACCTCCATCTTCAATTTCGTCAGCGGAGCGCACGAGCATGTCGGGAACTACGCCGGGGTTACCGTCGGTGCCAAGGAGGGTACCATGACCTACAAGGGCTATAAGTTCAATGTCGTGGATCTGCCGGGGACATACTCTCAGTCCGCATATTCTCCCGAGGAACTGTATGTGATGCGTTATCTTCGCGAGGAGACCCCGGACGTCATCATCAACGTTGTCGTGGCCTCCAATCTTGAGCGCAACATGTACCTTACGACCGAACTGATCGACATGAACCGCTCGATGGTGATCTGCCTCAATATGTTCGATGAACTGAAACGAAGCAACGCCAAACTGGACTATGACGCGTTAGGCAAGATGCTTGGCGTTCCCATCATCCCGACCATCGCTTCCACCGGCTGGGGCATAGACAAACTGCTGGATACCGTCATCGATGTATATGAGATGAAGAACCAGGATGTGCGCCATATCCACATCAAGCTCAGTCCTCAGATCGAGACTGCCGTAAAGGAACTTAACGATTACTTCAAGAAAGATCCTACGATTTCCGAGCATTTCTCTCCCCGTTTCCTGGCCATAAAGTTCCTGGAAGGCGACCCGGAGGTAGAGGCCCAGCTCAAGGAGAACCCTGATTATCCGAAATGGGTGGAGATCCGCAAGAATGTGGAGAATACCGTACGCAAGGATATGAACGAGGATTTGCCCGAGGCAATATCCGCCGATAAATATGGATTCATTCAGGGTGCGCTCCGCGAGACTCTGGTGGGCGACACCGCACAGGACGAGAAAGCCACCAAGATAATCGACGCTTTCGTTACCAACAAACTGTTTGGTTTCCCCATCTTCCTGTTGGTGATGTGGCTAACGTTCTGGGCCACATTCGAGCTCGGGTCCTATCCCATGGGATGGATCGAGTCGCTTGTCAGCTGGATTTCCGGACTTGTAGGACGGTTCATGCAGGACGGTCCATTGAAGGACCTGTTGCTTGACGGCATCATCGGCGGAGTCGGTGGCGTCATAGTTTTCCTGCCCAACATCCTGATCCTCTACTTCTTCATCTCCTTTATGGAGGACTCCGGCTACATGGCGCGTGTGGCGTTCATTATGGACAAGCTGATGCATAAGATGGGACTTCACGGAAAGTCGTTCATCCCCTTGATCATGGGATTCGGCTGCAACGTGCCGGCCATCATGTCGACGCGCATAATCGAAAGCAGGTCAAGCCGTCTGATCACAATTCTTATCAATCCGTTCATGAGCTGCTCTGCACGTATTCCCATCTACGTTCTCCTGGTCGGGGCATTCTTCCCGCAGCATGGAGCCTGGATTTTCACCGGCCTATATATGTTGGGAATCATAGTGGCGGTGCTGACTGCCAAACTGCTCCGCAAGTTCTGGTTCAAGGATGACGAGACTCCCTTTGTAATGGAGCTGCCTCCATACCGTATGCCGACAGCCAAGGCGACTTTCCGCAATATGTGGGCCAAGGCCGAGCAGTATCTTAAGAAGATGGGTGGCCTGATTCTGATCGCCTCCATCATAATCTGGGCATTATCCTACTTCCCCCGCTACAGCGCGGAGGAGGTGCCTGAATCATTCGTTACAGAAGTGACAGCAGATATCCCTGATGAGACTCTGAAGTCGATGGATCAGGCACAGATAGACGGTCTTGTACTGAACGAGTATCAGCAGGGACATTCCATATTGGGATATATCGGCAAAGGAGTCGAGCCTGTGATGCGTCCGCTGGACCAAAGTTGGAAGGCTTGTGTCTCACTGCTGGCCGGCGTGGCCGCCAAGGAGGTGGTTGTCTCCACATTAGGGGTTCTGTATGTAGGAGATGACGACGCCGAGGCCCTCAGCACGAGGCTAAAGACACCCTCGAAACTGACTGGCAAGGCTCCGTTCACTCCGGCTTCGGCACTCGCCTTCATGGTGTTTGTATTGCTGTACTTCCCTTGCATTGCGACATTCTCCGCGTTGATCCGTGAATGTGGCTCCTGGAAATACGGTCTTTTCTCCTTCTTCTACAACACCGCACTGGCCTGGATTCTGGGATTCCTGACCTACAGGATAGCGTTGCTGTTCTGATTCATTGGATAATCAGGCCGTTTCATAGGATTTGTTTGCGCATATGCAGGGTTTGAGTTAACTTTGTGCATGCCTATCTCTAAAAGAAACCGCAAGAACGAGACACTGTGCTATGTGGCGCTGTGGTGTCTCGTTCTTGCTTTTTACATACTCAACGACATTAACTACAGCAACGACCTGGGCCGTCCTGCCGTCAGCACTAATCTTCTCTCGGATATCATCCGTACTTTCGGCACTTTCTTCGTGTTGTTTGTCATCAACAACTTCGTGTTGATTCCCCGACTGTTGCTCCGGAACAGATATTCATGGTACTTCCTCGCCACGACATTGTTGATTGTGGTGATATGGCTCTGGCAGGCCCATGACTTCATGACGTTTGTGAATAGTACACCAAAGCCGATCCGTCACGATAGGCCTCGTCCTCCCCTTGTTGCGTTTCCTCTGTTTCTCCACTTCGTGTACGACCTTCTAACCATTGGCATCAATCTGAGTACGGCATTGATATTCAGGCAATACGATGACCGTCTGGAACAGGAGTCATTACGCAAGGAGAATGCGGAGACCCAGTTGACATATCTGAAGGGGCAGATCAATCCCCACTTCTACATGAATATGCTGAACAATATCCACGGCATGATCGAGATCAATCCCGCACGCGCCCAGGATATGGTTCTTGACATGTCACGGCTGATGCGTTATATGCTCTATGAATCCTCCAAGCCAAGTGTCCCGTTGAAATCAGAGGTGGATTTTCTCAAGGACTATCTGCAGATCATGCGCCAGCGCTATCCGGAGTCGAGGGTTGAGATAAAGGCTGAGTTTCCGGATGCCTCCGAGACGGATGGTATCGAGGTGCCTCCTCTGATTTTCCTGGTATTCATCGAGAATTCTTTCAAGCATGGAATCACTTATTCCAGACATTCCTATGTGGATGTGTCCATCGCTGTTGATGAAGGCACAATCTGTTTCAGATGCGTAAACTCCGTAAATGGAGAAACGAAGGAAACCTCAGGCATAGGCCTTCATAACGTCAGGAAACGATTGGCATTGATATATGCAGACAATGCAAGGCTTGAAACTTCCAAAACAGAAGAATATTACACCGTAAATCTGACTATTATACCATGAAGATAAGGACTGTTATTATCGATGATGAGCCGATTGCACTGGCTAAATTGAAAAACTACGTAGAGAAGACTCCGTTTCTGGAACTTGTGGGTGAATATCCTTCGGCAGTCAACGCCATGGAGATTCTTGCCGAAGGCAACGTGGATGCTGTCTTCACCGACATCAATATGCCTGACATGGACGGCCTGCAGTTCATTGGGACACTAAGCAATCCTCCGATTGTCGTGTTCATAACGGCTTATAGTCAATATGCTGTTGAATCTTACAGATTATCGGCTATAGACTATCTGCTCAAGCCTTATGGCTTCTCGGATTTCCAACGTGCCTCCAACAAGGTGTTGAAAGCCTATAATGCCAGAATTCCTCAAGTTCAAATGCAATCCTTGGATAATTCTGACAGAAAGTTCGCTGAATCCATATTTATAAAGGTTGATTATCGGTATATTCGAGTCAACTTAACGGATATTCTCTATATCAAGGGATATGGCGAATATCTTCAGATATATATTGATGGCGAGTCACAGCCATTGCTGACATTGTCATCCTTTGCCGCAATCATGGAACTGTTGCCGGAGAATTTCCTTCAGATTCACCGCTCCTATATTGTCAACATGAACCGTATAGACCAGGTGGAAAAGGCAAGAGTCATCATCGGTCAGGAGCGTTTGCCAGTGTCCGATTCCTTCAAGCGTTCATTCCAGGAATATCTCGCATCACATAGTCTATAGATTCATCGGATGTTTCAAGCCGTTCATTGAACTTTTTTGCCATAATTCAAGGTGTGGCATAATTTTGCGGTATAATTGATTACCGCATGAACAGAAACAGAAATGCAATATTCACACTGATGGTTCTTGGTGCCGTCTCCGCCGTGAATGCGGAGATATGGACCTACGGCGACTGCGTAGAATATGCACGTTCGCATAACATCACGTTGCTGAAGTCCCGGTTGTCGGAGACTACCGCAGGCATCAACTTAGAAGAATCCAAAGCGGCCTGGCAGCCAAGTCTGGACCTCGGCATATCACAGGGATTCAATACCTCTCCGTTCCGATCCGGAGAAAAGGCAGGGTATACCAGCACTTACGGCTTGAACGCCGGATGGACCGTATGGGACGGAGGAGTACGCAGCAACGCCATAAAGCGAGACAGACTCAATGTCCGCATGTCCGAACTTGATACCGAATCACAGTTGCGCACATTGGAGACCGAGTTGCTGCAGGTATACCTCGATATCCTGTATGCCAAGGAATCCATAGCGATCTGTCAGGATGCCGTGGAGCTTAGTCAGGCGCAGGAGGAGCGGTCGCGACAGTTGATGGAAGCCGGGCGAGCGTCGCGTGTTGACTACGCTCAGTTGAAATCCCAGTGCGAACAGGATAAGTATGCGCTTGTGAACGCGCAGTCCACCTACAGCTCAAGGGTAATGGAACTGAAGCGTTTGCTGGAGTTAGGCCTTGATGCTGATATCGAACCGGCATCATTGGATTTTAGCGATTCGGTATTGTTGGCGGCTCTTCCGGATATGTCTGACTCATATCGATTGGCAATGTCGCTTGATCCGCAGCTGCGCAGTCTTGAGCTTGCCAAGGACGCTACGAAGTATGAAATAGAGATAGCCAAGGCTGGACGGCGTCCTCAGATTGGAATGACAGGAAATGTCGGGACCGGTTACAATACGCCAGAGGCATTCGGAAGCGGGTTGAAAAACAGCCTGGGTGCCAATGTGGGATTGAGCCTGAACCTGCCGATTGCCGACAACAAGAAGACCAAATCGGCTGTGGCACGCGCACGTCAGCAGCGGCTTGATGCCGACCTTGACATTGACCAACGTAGGAACGATCTTCAGCAGGAAGTCGAGAACTGGTACATAACCACACGTACATCGCAGGCAAAGTATAAGGCAGCTGTCCAGCAATTGGAGGCAGCCAAGCAGACAAATGAACTGACCAACGCTCAGTTTGAACTGGGATTGGTGAATCCGATCGAACTGATGACTGCCCACAACAATCTGCTGGAAGCGCAGTTCTCACTGCTGCAGTCAAGGTACATGGCCCTGATGGGGCTGAAGATGATTGAATACTACTGTACAGCAACAGTTTCTATCCAGTAAAACATTTCACAATGATAAAGAGAATAATTTCATGTTTATTGGTTGTGTTTCTGCTGGTGTCTTGTCACGAGGACAAGGCACCGCAGATCCAAACCGTGACTCCGACCAGAGGAGAATTGACTGAAACCGTAACGGCCACAGGCACATTGGAATCCGTGACCCAGGTCGATGTCGGCACGCAGGTTACAGGAATCATAGACAAACTTTACGCTGATTACAATTCGGTGGTCAAGAAAGGTGAACTGATAGCCGAAATCGAAAAGACACTGTTGGAATCGGATCTTCGTAGTGCCGAAGCCAATGTGGAATCCGCCCGTCTCACCTATGAATATAACGCCAAGAACTACAAGCGCGACAAGGCCCTGCATGACAAGCAGCTGATCAGCGACTATGAGTTCCAGACCACACAGAAGGAATATGAGGTATCACGCCAGGCTTATTCCAAGGCACAGGCTGATAAAGTCCGTGCCGCAAAGAACCTTAACTATGCCGAGATATATTCTCCTATCGACGGTATCGTGATCAGCCGCGAGGTAGAGGTGGGTCAGACTGTCGTGTCGAGCATGAACGTGGCAAATCTGTTTGTAATAGCCGACCTGGACCATATGCAGGTAGTCGGAGACGTCGACGAGGCAGACATCGGTCACGTCAAAGTCGGTCAGGATGTAGACTTTACAGTAGACGCCTATCCCGACGACACCTTCCATGGCACGGTTACGCAGGTGCGCCTCAACCCCACTACAACAAGCAACGTGGTGACATATGAAGTGATAGTGTCGGCCGAAAACCCGGATCACAAACTGATACCGGGCCTGACTGCCAATCTGACCATCTATACCTTGAGGGAAAAGAATGTGCTGATGCTTCCGGAAACCGCATTCAATTTCAAGCCTGAGGGATCCGACATGTCCGCGCTGCCAGCGTTGCCAAGCAATGAACGCCGCGTATATATTGTCAGAAATGGCAAACCTCAGGAGACTGTGGTTTTAACCGGAGCCAGCAACAGCATCAATACCGTGATACTGTCGGGCCTGACCGAGAAGGATAGAGTAGCCGTCGGATATGACCAGGACTCCGCCACATCCGATAATGGAGACCCGAAAGCACAGTCTCCGTTTGCTCCGAAACCCCCAAGCCGTAAAAAGAATTGAATATGAACAGTGAAGAAGATTTGATTAAGGAAATCGCGGATCTGGAAGTAGGTCGTGAGATAATCAAGGTGATGAACCTACGCCGTGAGTTCATGGTCGGAGATGAAAAAGTCAAGGCGCTTCGTGGCGTCAGTTTCACCATACGTCAGGGAGAATTCGTGACAATCATGGGCACTTCCGGATCAGGCAAGTCCACTTTGTTGAATCTGTTGGGATGTCTTGACACACCTACAAGCGGCGAATACTACCTGAACGGCACTCCCGTACAGAAGATGTCGAAGAACCAGCGTGCCGTGACACGCAACCGAAAGATTGGATTTGTATTCCAGAACTACAACCTGCTGCCCAAGACAACATCGGTCGAGAACGTGGAGTTGCCGTTGCTTTACAATCCCGATATATCAGGCACCGAGCGAAGGAAACACGCGATCAAGGCTTTGGAGAACGTCGGACTTCACGACCGTCTGTATCACAAGAGCAACCAAATGTCCGGAGGCCAGCAGCAACGCGTGGCCATAGCCCGGGCACTTGTGAACGACCCGGTCATCATCCTGGCTGACGAGGCGACCGGCAACCTGGATACGCGTACATCGTTCAGTATCCTGACACTGTTTCAGGAACTCCACGCTCGGGGACGTACCATCATTTTCGTGACGCATAATCCGGAACTGTCGGCCTATTCATCGCGCAACATTGTCCTTCGTGACGGCAGGATTGTCTCCGATACGATCAACGACACCCCGGCGTCAGCCAAGGCCGCATACTACGCCCTACCTAAAGAAACCGACTGATGAAATTCCTGAATCTTCTCAAGATTGCCCTTAAGGCATTAGGCAACAACAAACTCCGCTGCTTCCTGACGATGCTGGGCATAATAATCGGTGTGGCGTCGGTCATCACCATGCTGGCTATCGGCCAGGGCTCCAAGGACAGCATCAAGGAGCAGATTTCCGAGATGGGTTCCAACATGATCATGATCCATCCCGGCAATATGCAACGCGGAGGCGTCCGGCAGAGCGGCGACGACATGCAGGTCCTGAAACTCGAGGATTATGAGTCCTTGAAGGGGATGCCGGGTATTGCACAATTGTCACCATCCGTCAATTCCGCCGGTCAGCTGGTGAACGGCAACAACAACTATCCCAGCACCATCTACGGAATCAGTCCAGGTTATCTTGAAATCCGGAAGCTGAAGGTAGCCGAAGGTTCCATGTTTTCCGACCATGAGATCAGACTGGCCAGCAAGGTATGTGTATTGGGAAAG
>ENA-OYXU01000679-OYXU01000679.1-human-gut-metagenome-genome-assembly--contig:-NODE-679-length-13033-cov-6.653645_pt1 | contig 13033 bp, 11 predicted proteins | sample MGYA00243243_ERZ653435 | MGnify/ENA primary metagenome ERZ653435 (study PRJEB26926, sample SAMN06165113) | human gut metagenome | biome: ENVO:00009003; feature: ENVO:2100002; material: ENVO:00002003... | reverse complement strand
GCGTTACGCGGAGACTTTCCGCCTTTGCCAAGGGCTCCCCCTTTGGGGGAGCTGGCGCGAAGCGCCTGAGAGGGCAAGCCCGCTTCCGGCGAGACTTTGCCCCGGTTTAGATTGAGCTTACGATGGGGATGAACCTTCAAATCTCCCCCCTTTTCCCCAAAAAAAATCTCCTTATTTTGTACGCTTCAACAAAATCTTCTCTAAAAACTTGACAAATATATAGGGGGGGTAAGATGAGGGCCGTACAGCAAAATGGTGTTTCCCTGCGGAGCGCGGGGCCGTTTTGCGGTACGATTTTAAGGAGGGATTTATATGAAAAAACGGCTGGTCAGCCTGTTGCTGGCCTTCAGCATGATGCTGACATTCCTGCCCGTTGGGGCTGTGTCGGCGTTTGCGGAAGAGGGCGGCACGTTCAACGATGGAAGATTGAACTATACCGTTATCGACGAAACGGCGAAAACCGCAAAAGTCAGCGGCGTGGTGGATAAAACGCTGACGGAAGCGGACATCCCGGATGAATGCAAGGGCTACAGGATCACGGAGATCGGGAAAGAGGCTTTTAAGGGCTGTTCCTCACTGCAGTCCGTTACGATCGGCGCCAAGGTGGAAACGATCGACGAATATGCCTTCAGCGACATCGAGTCCTACCGGGATGCTTGTCATGCATTGGCGACGGTCACGTTTGCACCCGGAAGCTGCCTGAAAGAGATCGGCAAATGCGCATTTGCCGAGACCGCGATCACGGCAATCGAGCTGCCGGAGACGCTGGAGACGATCGGGGAGGCGGCCTTTATTTATACAAAACTGGCGGAGATCGTGATCCCCGCAAGTGTGAAAACGATGGCAGGTGGAACGTTTATTAGGTGTGAAAATCTGGAGAAGGTCGAATTTAAGGGGGATAAACTCAAAACAATTGGGAGTAATACGTTTGAGGACTGCACAGCACTCAAGGAGATCCAGTGGCCGACCAGCCTTGAGGAGATCGGGGATGTTGCCTTTTGGGACTGCTTGGAACTGGAAGAACTGGACTTCCGAGAACTGAAGAATCTGAAGAAGATCGGTTTTTGCCTGACTGCTCAGACTCCAAACCTGAAAAAGGTCTATCTTCCGGCAAATGCGTGGGAGTGCCTCGACCAAGCGGCATTTGCAGAGATGCTTCCCCTTCTTGTGGATAATAAGACGGTCACGGTTTACTATGCGGGCAGTGAGCAGGACTTTAAGGATAGGGTGCCGAATGGTTCGGACCCCCAGAGCTATTTTTACAAAGTACGTCTCATGGGGAGCACCAACTTTGAAAGGGGCGGTTTCTGGACGGTCAAGTTCAGCGAGTATGCAGTGACGTTTGAAAACGAGGACGGCAGTGTATACGCAAAGCGCGCCCTGTTTGAGGACGACACCTTTGGCGATGTGAAGAAGCCCGCCGACCCCACCAAGGCCGGTTACACCTTCAAGGGCTGGAAGCTGAAAGACAGCGACCAGATGCTTGAGGACATTGCGTCGGATAACGTACTGACCGCCGACATGACCTTTGTACCGGTGTGGGAAGAAAATAAGGCTCCTGCGAAGACGTACAGGATCGTCGTGGAGAACGGCACCGTCAACGGCAGTGCCAGCACCGCAGAAGTCGATGCGGGCGAGACTGTGACCCTGAAGCCGGGCGAAGCGCCGGACGGCATGAGCTTCCAGTATTGGGATATCCCGCAGGAGCTGATGGATGCGCTGGTTGCAGACGGCAAAGGCAAGTTCGACAACAAGAACCCGGACCTGACCTTCCCGATGCCTTCTGTGAAGGCGGGCGAGTACACCATTAAGGCGATGTTCGGCACCCCGGACACCGTGGACGACACCGATTACACCGCCCTCGGCATTGCCACCGGCGTGGTGGGCGGCACGGTCGTGGCCGGTATTCTCGGCTGGCAGGCATACAGCCTTGCAAGCCAGTCCTACTTGGAGCTGTTCCTGCCCTACATCCCGACGAACCGCGCCGAACTGGCGATCCTGCTGTGGGAGGATGCGGGCAAGCCGGAGACGGTCGCAGAAGGCTATGCGGACATCGATGCCGACAAGACCGAGCTGCAAGAGGCTGCCCACTGGGCCGTGGCCGAAGGCCTGATGGACGAGGCGGACCCGGAGGACGAGCACGTGTTCGCCCCCAACAGCGGCGTCAGCAACTGGACGATCATCAAGGCTTGGCATAAAGCCCAGAAACTGAAGAAGGGCTAAAAGCCAAGAACACAGCAAACGGAACAAAACCATGCCCCGCGATTCAGGCAGTCCGCCAAAAATCGCGGGGCATCTTGTGTTACGCTAAACTTTTACCGCTTTTTCGCGCGATTTCACTGGCAAAGAACTTTAACCTGTGGTATACTGTGAAAAAGACGTAAAATCAGAAAACCCGCGCATCGCGCTTTTATGGAGAACCCTGCTTTATGAAGACCCTCTACATCTTCCTGACCCGTTCGGGCACCTTGGTGTCGAATTTGGTGTACGCACTGACCGGGGCGGAGTATACCCACATCTCCCTCGCGTTTGACGAGGACCTGAATACCCTGTACAGCTCCACCCGGAAGAACGGCTACACCATGTTCCCGGCGGGGCCGAGCCGGGAATACCTGAACAAGGGCGTCTTCCGGCTGCGGGAGAACATCCCCTGCGCGCTCTATGCGCTGGAAGTGTCGGACGAGGCCTACGCCCGCGCCAAGCGCCGCGCCGAACATATGATGGCCCACGGCGAGCTCTACCGTTTCAACTCGCTGGGGCTGCTGCTCTGCGCGTTTCATATCCGCTGGAACCGCCGCCGCCATTATTTCTGCTCCCAGTTCGTCAGCGAGGTGCTGCAGAAGAGCGGCTCGCTGGACCTGCCCAAGCACAGCACCCTCATGCGCCCCAACGATTACGCCGCCCTGCCCCAGCTGAAATGTCTGTATCAAGGGAAGCTGGCCGGTCTGCCCCAGCGGCAGAGCATGGAGATGAGCGAGGTGGAAAGCGTCATCGGGCTGTATCTGGAGGTCTTCTTCGGCGCAGTCAAGAGCGGGGCGCGGAAGATGTTCTGATTTTTTGAAAAAACTTGAAATTTCCTGTTGACAAAACGCGGACTCCGTGCTAAAATAATCGAGTCGGGAGCGAACGCCCGATGCAAAATGGACGTATGGCCCGTTGGTCAAGCGGTTAAGACAGAGGCCTCTCACGCCTTTAACATCGGTTCGATTCCGGTACGGGTCACCATTTTTTAGTAGTAAAACGGCTCTGTGCCGTTTTATATAGATGCCTCTTTAGCTCAGTCGGTTAGAGCACCTGACTGTTAATCAGGGTGTCGCCTGTTCGAGTCAGGCAAGAGGCGCCAGCAAAGCGATGGAAGTTTTCCATCGCTTTTTTCTTTTGTTTTCACCCTTTTGTTGACAGAAAATTGGACTGGGGCTATACTTATCTGTAAGGAAAAGCATAAACATCAGAGAATGTTCTGCGGTCAGCATCCTCGCCCTCTCAGGCGCTTTCGCGCCAGCTCTCCCAAAGGGAGAGCTTTGACTGAGGAGGAAAACGTCTTGGCAGTGCGAAAAGCTCCCACTCTGGGGGAGCTGGCATTGCGAAGCAATGACTGAGAGGGCAAGCCCTCTGAAAGAGAAGGAGATTATTTATGAAGCAAATTATCCTGACCGGCGACCGCCCCACGGGCCGTCTGCATGTGGGCCATTACGTTGGCTCCCTGAAGGAGCGCGTCCGGCTGCAGAACACCGGCAAGTTCGATGAGATCTACATCATGATCGCTGATGCACAGGCGCTGACCGACAACGCCGACAACCCGGAGAAGGTGCGCCAGAACATTTTGCAGGTGGCGCTGGACTATCTGGCCGTGGGCATCGACCCCGCCAAGGCCCACATCTTCATTCAGTCCATGGTGCCGGAGCTGACCGAGCTGAGCTTCTATTATATGAACCTCGTCACGGTGTCCCGCTTGCAGCGCAACCCCACCGTCAAGGCGGAGATCCAGCAGAAGAACTTCGAGACCAGCATCCCGGTCGGCTTCTTCACCTACCCCATCAGTCAGGCTGCCGACATCACGGCGTTCCGCGCCACCACCGTCCCGGCGGGCGAGGATCAGATGCCCATGCTGGAGCAGTGCCGCGAGATCGTCCATAAATTCAATTCCGTCTACGGCGAGACCCTGACGGAGCCTGAGATCATGCTGCCCCAGAACGCCGCCTGTCTGCGTCTGCCGGGCATTGACGGCAAGGCCAAGATGAGCAAGTCGCTGGGCAACTGCATCTACCTCTCCGACGAGCCGGAGGACATCAAGAAGAAGATCATGTCCATGTACACCGACCCCGGCCACCTGCGGGTGCAGGACCCCGGCAAGGTGGAGGGCAACCCCGTCTTCACCTATCTGGATGCCTTCAGCCGCCCGGAGCACTTCGCCGAGTACCTGCCGGAGTACCAGAACCTCGACGAACTCAAGGCCCACTATCAGCGCGGCGGTCTGGGTGATGTGAAGATCAAGAAGTTCCTCAATGCCGTCATGCAGGCCGAGCTGGAGCCCATCCGCACCCGCCGCAAGGAGTGGGAGCAGCGTCTGCCGGAGGTCGTGGAGATCCTGAAGGAGGGCAGCGCCGTGGCCGAGAAGACCGCCGCCGCCACCCTCGCCGATGTCCGCAAGTCCATGAAGATCGATTACTTCACGGATAATAACCTGCTGAAGTAACAAATCGTAAAATATAGGTGCAAGAAAACAGCGCCGCTCTCCCGGTCATGGGAAAGCGGCGCTGTTTGTTTCGCATTATTTGTTGAATAAATCGCTGTGGCTGCCGGTGCGGGCCAAAGTCAAAACGAGCACATTGTCTTCGATGCGGTAGATGAGCAGCCAGTCTGGCTGGATGTGGCATTCGCGATGGCCGATCCAATCGCCGGTCAAAGCGTGGTCTCTGTTTTTCTCTGGGAGCAGTTCCCCACGCGATAAGGTGCGGATGATATTATCCAGAAGATCAACGTCGAGATGCCGTTTTTGAGCAAGTTTGTAGTCTTTTTTGAATTGGTTCGTCCAGACGATATCGCGGTTCATCGCTTCAACTCCCGAAGAGCCTCTTCTACATCAGAATAGTGCTTTACATTCGGGTCCTTTGCGATCCTTTCTGCCTCCAGCATAGCGGCCATGGTCTCCTTGTTGGGTTGATCCATTTTGATTTCAAAGGGGATGCCGCCATCCCGCAGGGACTGCCGGACGAAGATATTGAACGCCGTCGAAAGGTTCATGCCGAGTTCCGAAAACAAGGCGTCAGCCTGAGATTTCAAGTCGGAGTCCATCCGAATGCTGATATTGGTCGTTGCCATACAAATCATCTCCTTTACTATTATTATAGCGCTTTGCACGAAAAACGCAATACAGCGCACGAAAAATTAACAGATACAAAACAAAAAGAGACCGCCTCCGGCTGGAAGCGGTCTCCCTTTATAGGTTTTGTTCAGAACTTACGCATTGTAGCTGCGGTTCTTGATCTCGTCGGTCACCTTGGCGATGAAGGCGTCGAGGTCCATCGTGGTGGTCTCACCCTTGCGGTCACGGACGGAGATGTTGCCGGCCTCGGCTTCCTTGGCGCCCAGAACCAGCATATAGGGCACGCGGTCCACCTGCTGTGCGGCGCGGATCTTGTAGCCGATCTTCTGGTTGTCGTCGTCCAGAGCTACGCGGACACCGGCCTCCACCAGCTTCTCGGTGACGGCCTCGGCATAGTCCAGCGTCTTTTCGGAGACGGGCAGGACCTTGACCTGCACAGGAGCCAGCCAAGTGGGGAACTTGCCCTTGGTCTCCTCGATCAGGTAGGCCATGAAGCGGTCCAGAGAGCCGAGGATCGCGCGGTGCAGGACCACGGGGGTCTTCTCGGTGCCATCCTTGTCCACATAGGTCAGGTGGAACTTGGCGGGGAGGCAGAAGTCCAGCTGGCAGGTGGAGAGGGTGTATTCCGCACCAACGGCGGGCTTCACGTTGACGTCCAGCTTCGGGCCGTAGAAGGCGGCCTCGCCGATCTCCTCGGTGAAGTGGATGCCCAGCTCGGTCAGCACCTCACGCAGGGCGTTTTCGGCGTGGTTCCACATGGCGTCGTCGTCGTGGTACTTCTTCTTGTCGGCGGGGTCACGCAGGGACAGCACACAGCGGTAATCGGTGATGTTGAAGTCCTTGTAGGTCTCGAAGATCAGGTTGCAGACATCGGCCACCTCGCTCTTGATCTGCTCCGGGGTGCAGAACAGGTGGGCGTCGTTCTGGCAGAAGTGACGGCCGCGCTCGATGCCCTTCAGGGTGCCGGAGGACTCGTAACGGAAGTCGTGGGCGATCTCACCAATGCGCATGGGCAGATCACGGTAGGAGTGGGGATGATTTGCGTAGATCATCATGTGGTGGGGGCAGTTCATGGGGCGCAGCACGTAGCTCTCGCCCTCCATCTCCATGGCGGGGAACATGTTCTCGCGGTAGTGATCCCAGTGGCCGGAAGTCTTGTACAGGTTCACGGTGCCGATGCAGGGGGTCATGACGTGCAGGTAGCCGCGGGCACGCTCCTTGGCCTTGATATAGTTCTCCAGCTCCTGCCAGACGGTGTAGCCTGCGGGCAGGAACATGGGCAGGCCGCGGCCCACCAGGTCGTCGGTCATGAACAGGCCCATCTCCTTGCCGATCTTGCGGTGATCGCGCTCGCGGGCCTCCTGCTGCTCCTTCTCCCAAGCTTCCAGCTCTTCCTGATTGCGGAAGGCCACGCCGTTGATGCGGGTCAGCATCTTGTTCTCTTTGTCGTTCTTCCAGTATGCGCCGGACTGCTGGGTGATCTTGAAGGCCTTCAGCGCCTTGGTGTAGGTCAGGTGAGGTCCGATGCACATATCGATATACTCGCCCTGCTGGAAGAAGCTGAACTCGGTCTCGTCGGCCAGATCCGCCATGTGCTCGATCTTGTAGTTCTCGTGACGCTCTTCCATCAGCTTCACGGCCTCGTCGCGGGGCAGGATGAAGGGCTTGATGGCCAGATTTTCCTTGGTGATCTTGCGCATCTCTTTTTCGATGTTGGCAAGGTCTTCGTCGGTGAGCTTGGTGTCGCCCAGATCGACGTCATAGTAGAAGCCGTTCTCGGTGGCGGGGCCGAAAGCGAAGTCTGCCTCCGGGTACAGGCGCTTGATGGCCTGTGCCATCACGTGCGCTGCGGTATGGCGGATAACATGCAGTTCCTGATCCTGCGGGCACTCGTCCACATGGCCGTCTTTGTAGATGATCTTCATAATGAAATCTCCTTTTGAACCTGAAACGAAAAAATGTGAAAAACGAAAAGCGCTCCATCCCGCAGCAATACACGGGATGAAGCGCTTGAAAATTTCGCGTTCCACGGTTCCACCCGAATTGTGCGGCACGCCGCACCACTCGCTGTGCTGTAACGGGCGCACCCGGCAGAGGTTCGCCTCTGCACTCTGCGGTGGTAGAAGCTCTGGCTGCGCTGGGCCGCTTGCAGCACGCTTTTTATAAAAGCGGCGGCTTTCTCTGAAACGCAGGGGGGCAAAGCCTCGGTTTGTCCGCATCATCGTTTTGGACGGAATGAAACTACGCTGATTGTAGCACGTTGGGCGGCAAAAATCAAGGGCTGGAACGTCATTCCTCCTGATTTTTCACCTTATGCCGCAGTTTGTGGGACATATATTCGGACCGCAGCTTGTTGGTGACGAAGGTCTGGCTGCTGTACAGGCCGTGGTGGCCGGAGAGCATATAGCAGATGCCGCAGCCCAGCGCGATGAGCTCCAGCCCCGCGCCGCTGAACAGCTCGAACCCCATCAGGATGGAGGGGATGAGGGCGTTGGTCGCGCCGCAGAAGATGGAGACAAGGCCGACCGCCGCCGCAAACCCGGCGGGCAGACCCAGCAGTGGGCCAAAAACGCAGCCGAAGGTGGCCCCCACAAAGAAGCTGGGCACGACTTCGCCGCCCTTGAATCCGCAGGAAAGGGTCAGCGCGGTGAGGAAGATCTTGCACAAAAAGTCCCACGGCAAGGCCTCGCCCTGCTCCACGGCGGCGGTGATGACGCCCATGCCCGCACCGTTGTACCGGCCCACGCCGAACAGGTAGGAAAAGGCGATGACGGCCACGCCGCCCACGAAGACGCGCAGCCACGGGTTCGGGAGGAGCTGCGGCACCTTGTGCTCCATGAAGTGCAGCAGACCGCAGAACAGCCGGGAGACGGCGGCGCACGCGAACCCCAGCAGGATGACGAGGAAGGCGTTCCAGACCGTCAGTTCCGGGGCCGTGATGGCAAAGTGGGTGGGGGCGATGCCAAAGGCCAGCGAGCAGCCGTAGGCGATGAGGGCCGAGGTGAAGGCCGGGACAAAGGCCGAGGTAAAGGTCAGGCCCACGTCCTCCACCATCATGGCGAAGAGGGCAGCGGTGAGGGGGGTGCCGAACAGGGCCGAGAAAAAGGCGGCCATGCCGCTGATGGTGGCGGTGCGGCGGTCGTGATCCTTGAGATGGAGCAGGGTGCCCACGTTCCAGCCGATGCTGCCGCCCATTTGCAGCGCTGCGCCCTCGCGCCCGGCGGAGCCGCCGCACAGGTGGGTGAGCACGGTGCCGAGGAAGATGGCCGGAACCAGCAGGATGCTTACCGGCTCGCCGCTCTGCACCGCACGGATGACGTTGTTGGTGCCCACGCCCTCGCACTTCGTTGCCTTATATAAAGCAGTGATGAGAAGGCCCGCCGCCGGCAGCAGGAACAGCAGCCACGGCTGGTCGGCCCGCAGCTCGGTGACGCGCTCGACGGAAAGGTGGAACAAAGTGCCCACCAGCCCACAGATCAGCCCCGTGGGGATCGCGAGGAAAAACCATTGCAGGGCCACCCGGATGGCAGCCTTGGCCGCGCGCTGGAACTCGTTGAAATTGCTCATAGAAGAAAACTCCTGCACATTGGACATCCTAATTGAAAATCGTTCAGAACCGCTCCAAAATAACACAGCGGCGGGGGGGCTGTCAACTAAAAAACGGTTAAGAAAGCCATGTGATTTCCGTATGGCCGGTACAACAAAGCCCCCGCTCCCTTGTGCGGAAGGAGCGGAGGCTTTGTGTGCTTGGATTCAGAAAAAAGGAAAAGGAGAAAAAGGAGAACAGATATCTATCGCACGCCTTGCGGCGGGACAGCGGAGAAAAAGGAGAACAAGGGTGGAGCCTTACTCCACGTCCTGCAGTGCGGCGAAGTCTTCCTCGCCGGTGCGGATCTTGACCACGCGGGTCACGTTGTAGACGAAGATCTTGCCGTCGCCGATGTGGCCGGTGTAAAGGGCCTTCTTGGCGGCTTCGACCACGGAGTCAACGCTGATCTTGGAGACGATGACTTCGACCTTGATCTTGGGCAGCAGGGTGGAGTCCACGGGCACACCGCGGTACTTCTCGCTGGTGCCCTTCTGGATGCCGCAGCCCATCACCTGCGTGACCGTCATGCCGGTGACGCCCAGATCGTTCAGGGCGGTCTTCAACTGGTCAAACTTGGACAGCTTTGCAATGATGGACACCTTGTGCATCCCGGTGTCGTAGATGCCGTCGTGGATGACAGCGGGCTCCCGCACCACGGGAACGGCTGCATCGATCTGCTTCGACGATGCCTTGACGGGATCATCCTCGCCGAGGTCGGTATTTTCGTTGGGCATCATGGCCGCTGCGTTGGCGTCGGAGATGGAGAAGCCAGCGTAAGCGGAAGCAAGGCCGTGCTCGTGGATATCAAGGCCGTCGATCTCCACCTCTGCGGGGACGCGCAGACCGATGGTCTTGTCGATGATCTTGAAGATGAGGAACATCACGATGAGAACGTAGGCGTCCACGGTGATGAGGCCCAGCAGCTGAATGCCCAGCTGGCTCAGGCCGCCGCCGTAGAACAGGCCCTTGCCCACGCCGTCGCCGCCGTTGGAGAACAGGCCCACCGCGATGGTGCCCCAGACGCCGTTTGCAAAGTGGACGGAGACGGCGCCCACGGGGTCATCGATCTTGGCAATCTTATCGAAGAACTCGACGCTCAGCACCACGAGGACGCCGGCGACGAAGCCGATGATGAACGCGCCGAAGGGGGAGACTGCATCGCAGCCCGCCGTGATGGCGACCAGACCGGCCAGCGAGCCGTTCAGGGTCATGGAGACATCGGGTTTGCCGTAACGCAGCCAAGTGAAGATCATGGTCACGCAGGTGGCCACGGCGGCGGCAAGGTTGGTGTTGAAGCAGACGAGGCCTGTCAGGGTCATGGTGGCGTCGGTGGACAGGCTCAGGGAAGAGCCGCCGTTGAAGCCGAACCAGCAGAACCACAGGATGAAGACGCCCAGCGCACCGGCCGTCAGGTTGTGGCCGGGGATGGCGTGGGGGTTGCCGTCCTTGTCGTACTTGCCGATGCGGGGACCCAGCATGGCTGCGCCCAGCAGGGCGATGACGCCGCCGACGTTGTGGACCGCTGCGGAACCGGCAAAGTCATGGAAGCCCATGCTCTGCAGCCAGCCGCCGCCCCACATCCAGTGGCCGCAGATGGGGTACACCACCAGTGAAATGGCGGCGGAGTAGACGCAGTACGCTTTGAAGTTGGTGCGCTCTGCCATGGAGCCGGACACGATGGTGGCTGCCGTGGCGCAGAACACGGTCTGGAATACGATGTACACCCACAGCGAGATATCCAGACCCAAGTGGGAATAATCGCCCTGAATGAACGGGTCGAACCCGCCGATGAGGGCGCTGGTGCCGCCGAACATCAGCCCGAAGCCGATGAGCCAGTAGCACGGGGTGCCGATGCAAAAATCCATCATGTTTTTCATGAGGATATTGCCGGTGTTCTTGGCGCGGGTGAAACCCGCTTCACACAGAGCAAAACCCGCCTGCATGAAGTAAACGAGGAATGCCGCAACCAACACCCAGCAGGTGTTTACGGAGTTGAACATGAGATCCTACCTCCCCACGATCTTTGGCGGGCCGGACGCCAGTACCGGCCCTTAGCAAAACCCGCTGCTGCACCCCTCTATCTGCGCAGCAGCGCAAAATATGGAAAAACAAAAGACGCTGGCGGAATCTCTTCCGTCAGCGCCTTTGCTTTCGATGGCACGAGTATAGAGCGTTTTGGTCAAGGTGTCAAGTACCAGACTTGATTTTTGACGTTTTTCACAATCCGAGCGGCGCAACAACACACAAACTTTGGAAAACCCCGAAGCCCGCCTGCTTCATCATGGAGCCGCGTGCTGCCCGAACGGCCTGAGAGGTTTATTCTTTGTGCGCACCGCGCATCTCAATGTGGAGCAGAAGGCTCATCAGCGCCCGCAGCGCGAAGGTAGCCGCCAAGGGCACCACCGATTCCAGATTCTGCAGCAGGAACGTTTTGGCGATCTCTGCCGACATCAGAAATTCCAGCGCTGTGGTCAGGCCGCTGCTCATCTCGTGGTGGAAATCGAACCGCTCATGGAAAAAGAAGGTGCGGATATAGTGGTGGGTGGCCCGCGCAAGGCTGGTGACGATGATGAACAGGCCGATGACCTCGGCCAGCCCCGCGATCATGGGGACGGCGGACTCCAGAAATCCTTCCAGCGCCTCCGCGATCGCGTTGTTGAACTGATACAGCGCCCCCATCTTACAGCAGGGTCTTGACGTAGGCAGCCAGCTCTTCGTCCTTGCAGGAAGCGAAGAACAGCTCGCTGAATTTCTCACCGGCCACGGCACCCTTCAGCAGATCCTGATCGATGCTCTTCAGGCACTGGATCAGCGGCTTGAAGGTGGCGGCGCGGACACCGTCGAGGATCTTCTTGTTGCGCTGCTCCGGCTCCACCCGCTCCTTGGGGTAGCCCTGACCGTGGCCGAAGCCGAACAGCTTCTCGAAGCAGTATTCGAGGTTCAGTTCACCGCCCCAGCCGAAGCCCTTGGCAAAGGGCATAGCCACGGCGTTGCCGTCGTTGACGTGGGCAAAGGTGTAAGCGTCCACGGGATCCTCCACATGGCCGCAGATGACGCCGGGGAAGCTGTTCAGCGCCAGCATGGCACCCTCGCCGGTGCCGCAGCCGGTGATGACGTAATCGGCTGCGCCGCTGTTCAGCAGGATGGCGGCCAGAATGCCGCACTGCACATAGGTCAGCTGGGCTTTGTCGTCGGCGGCATACATGCCGTAGTTGACGACCTCGTGGCCCATGGGCTCCACGACCTTCTTCAGAGCGGCCTCGATGATGCCGTTCTTGGCGGCCTGACTGTTTTCGTTGATGAGAGCGATCTTCATGGAAAATTCCTCCTCAGAGTGTTCGGATTTTCCACCGCTTTCCAAAATAAAGTGGAAAACGGCGGAGCGTGTCAGAAACTGCTGCGTTTAGTGTATCCGGTCGGGGCGGAAAAGTCAACGGCGGAAGGTGTCTTTCCCCAATTTCCGCTTTTGCTGCCGGGCCATGATGGGCATCAGCAGCGGGGTGGGCACGAGCTTCTGGGCTGTGGTGGCCGCCCGCATCAGGGCCGACGGCACGATGATGGTCTTGTGGCGCAGCATCCCGCGCATAGCCTCGTCCACGCAGAGCTGGGGCGAAATGCCCTTGAGTGCGAAGACGACGTCGGCGCGGTCATTGAACTCGGTGTCCACCGGGCCGGGGCAGAGGGCGCAGACGTAGACCGGGCTGTGCTGCTCCCGCAGCTCCTCGGCCACGCCCCGCGTCAGGCTGACGACGTAGGCCTTGGAGGCGTAGTAGCCCGCCATATAAGGCCCGCCCGGCAGCAGCCCGGCGGAGGACGCCACGTTCAGGATGGCCCCGAAGCCCTGCGCCTCCATCTTTTTCAGCACGAACTTAAACAGCCGGTGCATCGCGAGGACATTGACCCGCAGCATGGAAAGCTCCTTTTCCGGGTCCGTCTCCAAAAAGCTGCCGCAGGCGCCGAAGCCCGCGTTGTTGATGAAGAAATCGATCCGCTCGTCGGCGAGGGCGGCGCAGAGCGCGTCGCACTCCGCATCGCTGGCAAGGTCGGCGGGGAGGACGCGGCAGGGGATCTGTCTCTTATACACATCTCCGAGCCCACGAGACTACGCTGCATCTCGT
>ENA-OYXU01000678-OYXU01000678.1-human-gut-metagenome-genome-assembly--contig:-NODE-678-length-13052-cov-5.215896_pt1 | contig 13052 bp, 13 predicted proteins | sample MGYA00243243_ERZ653435 | MGnify/ENA primary metagenome ERZ653435 (study PRJEB26926, sample SAMN06165113) | human gut metagenome | biome: ENVO:00009003; feature: ENVO:2100002; material: ENVO:00002003... | reverse complement strand
CGAGATGCAGCGTAGTCTCGTGGGCTCGGAGATGTGTATAAGAGACAGCTTATAAGCAACACCATGGAGTTTACGCTCAACCTGACGACCGCCGACATGGCTCGCGCTGTCGACTGGGCCGGTGTTAAGTCGGGTCGCAACTTCAATAAATGGCACGAAACCGGACTTACAGCAGTTAAAGGCGTCAAGGTTTCATCGCCAAGTATTGAAGAATCTCCGCTGTCAATCGAGTGCCGTGTCAAAGAGATTATGCGACTCGGCAGCCACGACATGTTTGTGGCCGATGTGCTCAATGTGCTTGCCGACGAACGATACATCAATCCCGAGACTAATGCATTTGATCTGGCGACAGCCCGCCTGATTGCCTATTCACACGGAGGATATTATCCGCTCGAGCCGCAAAGCAAAATCGGCGGATTCGGATTCTCCGTAAAGAAAAAGAAATAATAATCCCAAAACCAAATAACCACACAGTATAATGGAAAGAGACAAACAAATTTTCGACATCATCGAACGTGAGCATCAACGCCAGAAAAAAGGTATTGAGCTTATTGCATCCGAAAACTTTGTCAGTGATCAGGTCCTGCAGGCCATGGGCTCATGCCTGACCAACAAATATGCCGAAGGCTATCCCGGTCACCGTTATTATGGCGGCTGTCAGGTTGTAGACGAGGCTGAGTCACTTGCCATCGAACGTGTTAAGAAACTGTTCGGAGCCGCTTATGCCAACGTGCAGCCCCACTCGGGCGCACAGGCCAACATGGCCGTATTCATGGCCACAATGAAACCCGGTGATAAATTTCTCGGTCTCAACCTAAGCCACGGCGGTCACCTCAGCCACGGCAGCCCCGTCAACTTCTCGGGTCTCGTATTTCAGGCCTTAGAGTACAACGTCAAAGAAGACACCGGTCTCGTCGACTATGACCAGATGGAGGAAGTAGCCCTGCGAGAGCGCCCGAAACTCATCATCGGCGGCGCCAGCGCCTACAGCCGCGAGTGGGACTATGCCCGCATGCGTCGCATCGCCGACGAAATCGGCGCCATCCTGATGGTTGACATGGCTCACCCGGCAGGTCTTATCGCAGCCGGCTTGCTCGACAATCCTCTCAAATACGCCCACATCGTCACCTCGACCACTCACAAGACCCTCCGCGGTCCGCGTGGCGGCATCATCCTGCTCGGCGAAGACTTCGATAACCCGTGGGGCAAGAAGAGCCCGAAAGGCGAGATTCGCAAGATGTCGCAGCTCCTCGACTCGGCTGTCTTCCCCGGCGTGCAGGGCGGCCCGCTCGAGCATGTCATCGCAGCCAAGGCCGTTGCCTTCGGCGAGGCTCTGACCCCCGAGTTCCGCGAGTATCAGAAACAGGTCAAAGAGAACGCCGCAGCTATGGCTGCAGCCCTCAAAGACAAAGGCTACAAGATTATCAGCGGCGGCACTGACAACCACTGCGTCCTCATCGACCTCCGCACCAAATTCCCCGACCTCACCGGCAAAGTCGCCGAGAAAGTGCTCGTTGAGGCTGACATCACAGCCAACAAGAACATGGTGCCTTTCGACAGCCGCTCGCCATTCCAGACATCCGGCGTGCGTCTCGGCACACCGGCCATCACAACTCGCGGCGTCAAAGCCGACAAGATGGGCGAGATTGTCGAAATGATTGACACCGTTCTCTCTGCCCCCGAGGACAACGCCAAGATTGCAGCCGTACGTCAGAAGGTCAACACCATGATGGCAGACTACCCGATGTTTGCATATTGAGCCGCGTCAACGTGACCCGAAACATACATATTATTATAGTTGCAGCGGGCAGCGGGAGCCGATTCGGCTCCGCGCTGCCCAAGCAATTTTGTGAGCTTGACGGTCGGCCGGTGCTTATGCACACGATTGACGCCTTCCGCACAGCTTTGCCCGAGTCCTCGATTGCTGTTGTAATAAGCCAAGATATGAAAGATTTGTGGCTCCAACTCTGTGAACGCTACAGCTTTGACTCTCCGCAAATCGTTTTCGGCGGTCCGACAAGGTGGGCTTCGGTGGCCAACGCTTTGGCCGAGCCGACGTGTCCGCGCGATGACAGTGCGATTATCATGGTCCACGACGGCGCACGCCCGCTCATTGACGGCACGACGCTCCGGCGCATCTGCGAAGGATTTGACGCCACAGCCGACGGAGTTCTTCCCACTGTGGCCCTGTCTGACTCCATCCGCCGCATTGACGCCGACGGACGCAGCCATGCACTTGACCGCAGCACTCTCAGAGCCGTTCAGACGCCTCAGGCTTTCCGCGCCGACAAGCTCTACGATGCTTATCGTCAGCCGTATCGTCCGACATTCACCGACGATGCATCGGTGATGGAAAGCGCCGGCTATACCTCTCTCAGACTCGTCGAAGGCTCGGCTGAAAATATCAAAATCACCAACCCCGACGATATCGCCATCGCCTCGCTGATACTCAGCCACAGAGACCGCTGATGAACTCCCTGCGCTCGTTTGACATAAAATACCTCAAGGGTATCGGGCCAAAGCGCGCCGAACTGCTCACCAAAGAGTTGGGCATACGTAGCGCCTATGACCTGCTGCGTCATTACCCCAACAGCTACTTGGACCGCTCGAAGTATTACACTGTCCGCGAGCTAAATGACGAGCTGCCCATGGTGCAGGTCAAAGGCCGTTTCGTCAGCCTAAACGTGATGGGCGAAGGAGCCAAGACTCGTCTCGTCGGACTTTTCACCGACGGTACTGCCACGATGGAAGTCGTCTGGTTTCGCAGTGTCAAAGTAATCCGCCGCAATCTTACGCTCGGCAAGGACTATGTGCTCTTCGGCAAACCGACGAGCTACTTGGGCGTCAAACAGATGTCTCACCCTGAGGTCGACACGCCCGAATCGGCCGCCGCAACGACTCAAATCAGAGGCGTCTACCCGCTGACCGAGAAACTGCGCAGCGCAGGCATCGGAGCACGACAGATTTCGACATGGGTCAGCACTCTGCTCAAAACGCGAAGTGCCATCCGTGACTATATGCCGGCCGAGGTGCTGGCCGACAACCGTCTGATAAGTCTGAACGAGGCTGTCAACGAGATACATTTTCCGTCGTCAAACGAGAAACTGCAGGCCGCACGTCTGCGCCTTAAGTTCGACGAACTGTTTATGATTCAGGTCGACATGCTGCGCAAATCCTTTAAGCGTCGCAGCGCCTCCGTCGGCCATCGTTTCACTCGGGTAGGCGATACTTTCAACCGCTTTTACCGCGAGTGCCTCCCCTTTGACCTCACAGATGCGCAAAAACGTGTCATAAAAGAAATTCGCGCCGATGTAAACACAGGCCGCCAGATGAACCGTCTCGTGCAAGGCGACGTGGGCAGCGGCAAGACCCTTGTCGCTCTCATGTCTATGCTTCTCGCCTTAGACAATGGTTTTCAGACATGTCTGATGGCGCCGACAGAAATTCTCGCCACTCAGCATTACGAATCCATCTCCAAGATGCTCGAGCCCTTGGGCATAAATGTCAAGCTGCTTACAGGATCGACACGCCGAAAACTGCGCGAGCAGATTGACACCGAGCTGCGCGACGGCTCGCTAAAGATACTCATCGGCACACATGCCGTCATTGAGGACAATGTCGTATTCAGCAATCTCGGCCTTGTCGTAATCGACGAGCAGCACCGTTTCGGCGTCGCTCAGCGAGCCCGCCTGTGGAGCAAGGGCGACATCACGCCTCATGTTCTTGTCATGACCGCAACGCCCATCCCGCGCACTCTCGCCATGACCGTCTACGGTGATCTCGATGTCTCTGTCATCGACCAATTGCCTCCCGGCCGCAAACCGGTCGAGACTGTCCTGCGCTATGACGAACAGCGCCTGCAGGTCTACAAGGGTGTTTACTCCCAGCTGCGCCTCGGACGTCAGATTTATATTGTCTATCCGCTAATCGAGGAGAACGAGAAAATCGACCTGCGCAGTCTCGAGGAGGGCTACAAAATTGTCTGTGACACCTTTAAGGATTATCGCGTGGCCTATGTCCACGGCCGCATGAAACCCGCCGAAAAAGATTATCAGATGTCGCTTTTCGCCTCGGCTCAGGCCGACATTCTCGTCGCCACGACCGTCATCGAGGTAGGCGTCAATGTGCCCAACGCGTCAGTGATGATTATCGAGAACGCCGAGCGCTTCGGCCTCTCGCAGCTCCACCAGCTCAGAGGCAGAGTAGGGCGCGGAGCCGACCAAAGCTATTGCATACTCATGTCGCGCCGCAACATCGCCAAGGACACACGCCGCCGTCTCGAACTCATGACACAGACCTCTGACGGCTTTGTTATTGCCGAGGCTGATATGGAGATGCGCGGACCGGGCGACATCGAGGGCACGATGCAGAGCGGCATCGCCTTTGACCTGCATATCGCTAATCTTGCGTCAGACGGCCAGATTATTGCATTGGCGCGCAAATCGGCCGAAAAACTAATCGAGGCAGACCCCTCGCTGAACGCGCCTTCAAACACTGCTCTTGCACGCGAACTCGCGGCGGCACGTCCGTCGGTCGACTGGAGTCGCATTTCCTGAAATCCTTATACCTTTTATTAACGCTTGACCTTTTCAGGGTTGCGTGCTATGAATTCCTTCCAGCTGCTGCAGCTCTTGGGGCCGACCGGTCGCTGTGACTCATAGAAATGACAGAGCGCGGCAGCGAGGGCGTCAGTCGCATCAAGTTTGGCCGGCAAACTATCGGCCGGTATGTCAAGTATGCGCCGCAGCATCTCACAGACCTGCTCCTTTGACGCGGCTCCGGTGCCGGTAATAGCCATCTTTATCTTGCGCGGCTCATACTCGTGTATGGGCACATCGCGTGACAGAGCCGCGGCCATTGCCACACCCTGCGCGCGGCCTAACTTGAGCATCGACTGGACGTTTTTGCCGAAGAACGGCGCCTCTATCGCCATTTCGTCCGGCAGAAAGCCCTCGACGAGACCCAACACCCGGTCATAGATATATTTAAGTCTCAGATAATGACTGTCCTGACGGTGCAGCTCGATTACACCGAGCGCTATCATGGCCGGCTTACGACCCTTCACGCCGAGTATGCCGTAGCCCATGACGTTAGTGCCGGGGTCGATGCCGATAATGATTCGGTCCCACTGGCGCAGGGCGTTTTTGTCAGGCTGTGTTACAGGCTGCCGGCCCATCAGATTTCCTCCATCATTGTAGAGAAAAACAGTGCCTTCTCGCCCCAGCGTCGGTGCATGTCAGACTCTAATCGGCTTAGCTCGTCATGCGAGGTCCATTGCGCCACAGCCTCGGGGCTCTCGGCCTTGAGATGAAGTGCAAACGAACTGACGTCGCAACCGTCGGGCGACGGCGGCAGCATCAGGCGGCAGAGCATATGCGAGCTGAAAATGCCCGTGGCGAGCGCTGATTTGATATACTCGTCGCGCAGCCATTGCAGCAATTCGCCGGCCACAGACGGGTCGGCATGAAATGTGGTATTGTAGACAATCATTTTTCGGTGGTTAAATTACGTTCGCCGCGTTTCAGCTCCCTTTTGTGCCGGAAAAACCGCGGCACAAAACTCAGATGACGCAGCAGAGTGGGGAAGAAACCATAATAATGCGACATGATGCGAAAGCGCTCGACGAGCGAGCGACGGCGGTTGGCGGTCGTGGTCCCTTCGCTGAGAAAATCGGCTGTGACACATCCGGTATAAACGTTCTGACGCGAATGTTGCAGACAGCGTATCACCCACTCATAGTCGGCCGAAAAACGCCAACTGACATCATAAAGGGGCGTTATGCGGCGCAAAACAGCCATGGCCTGATGGCAGACCAACATACCCTCTGCAAACGATTTGAGCGAGAGCTGCTCCGGAGCCTCTAAATGACGTCCGGCTATCTTACGTCCGTCTTTATCTACAAGATCTGTCTGTCCGTAAACTATACCGGGATAATCATTGTCCATTATGGCCTTGGCATAGGTCTCTAACGTATCTGACGAGTGAAATCTGTCGCCGGCGTTAAGGAAGATGACATAATCGCCTTTGGCTCTGCTAAGGCCCTTGTTCATGGCGTCATAGATGCCCTTGTCGCGCTCGGATGTGACCTTGCGCAACTCGTTGGGTTGGGATTCCAACAACCTGAGTGTGCCGTCAGTCGACCCTCCGTCGACAAGCAGATGCTCGTACAGGCGGCATGTCTGGGCGTCGACACTCCTCAGGGTGGCCCCGATGGTGTCTGCTGCATTATAGCATACGGTGATTATTGAAAATAAAGGTGTCATCGGCCTATAAACAACATCGTTGTACTTTGTCCAACAAAATTAATCAAAATCGGCGATTTATCATATATAATAATACCAAAAGACTTCAAAAAGATACGACATTAGGCCGTTGCAGTTGCACGGCTGATTTAATTTATTTAATTTTGCACCTTGATTGGAGCAAGCCTCCTGTTCATGAATATTTTACAATAATAATGGAAATTGTAAGAACTATCGCCCGGCTCCGCGAAGCAGTCGCGGATGCACGCAGCAAAGGTCTCTCGGTTGGCCTCGTGCCCACAATGGGAGCCCTCCATAAAGGCCACATGTCACTCATAGAGCGTGCGCGCCGCGAGTGTGACGTCGTCGTTGTCAGCGACTTCGTCAACCCGACCCAGTTTAACAACCCGGATGATTTGCGCACATATCCGCGCACCGAGGAGGCCGACTGTCAGAAGATGGAGACGGCCGGTGTCGACTACGCGTTCATTCCCTCGGTCGAAGAAATTTATCCCGAGCCGGACACTCGTGTCTTTGACCTCGGTCCCGTCGCAGAAGTAATGGAGGGAGCCATGCGTCCCGGCCACTTCAACGGTGTCGCACAGATTGTAAGCAAGCTCTTTGATATCGTCACGCCTGATAAAGCTTATTTCGGCGAAAAAGATTTCCAGCAGATTGCCGTTATCCGACGCATGGTCGAGCTTATCGGCCGGGGACCCGAGATAGTCGCCTGTCCCATTTTGCGCGAGAACGACGGTCTGGCCATGAGTTCGCGCAACGTGCGTCTTTCGGCCGAGCAGCGCGCCATAGCCCCGGGTATTCACCGTGTGCTCGTCGACGCTGTCGCTTACGCTACCAATCACACCGCAGCCGAGACCGAGCGTTTCGTCACCGAGACAATCAACGCCATCGACGGCCTCGAGACCGAATACTTCAAGATTGTCGATGCACTCACCATGCAGCCGGTCGACCCGCAGATGCGCCCCGACGCATCGACTGTCGGCTGCGTGACCGTTTACTGCGGCGATGTCCGACTGATTGACAACATCAGATTTAAATAACTGAAATCTGCACTTATGACTATGAACGTCGAAGTACTGAAATCTAAAATACATCGTGTCACCGTCACCGAGGCGCGTCTCGATTATATCGGCAGCATAACCATCGACGAAGACCTGATGGACGCCGCAGGCATCATAGCCGGCGAACGCGTATATATTGTAAACAACAACAATGGCGCACGCCTCGACACATACACCATCCCCGGCGAACGAGGCAGCGGAGTAATCTGCCTCAACGGTGCGGCCGCACGTCTCGTGCAGCCAGGCGACATAGTCATCATCATGAGCTATGCCACTATGCCCATCGAGGAGGCACGCACTTTCAAGCCCTCTGTCATCTTCCCCGATACGGCCACTAACAGACTGATTAAATAAATCTTAGCCCAAACCATAAAGCCCTATGTTTGAAAAACTCAGCGACAGACTCGAACGCAGTTTCAAAATCCTCAAAGGCCAAGGCAAAATCACCGAAATCAACGTTGCCGAAACCCTTAAGGACGTCAGACGTGCGCTCATCGACGCCGACGTCAACTATAAAGTAGCCAAGACATTCACCGACACCGTCAAGCAGAAAGCCCTCGGTCAGAACGTCATCAACGCCATCAAGCCGAGCGAACTCATGGTCAAGATTGTCCATGACGAACTTACGGCTCTTATGGGCGGCAATGTTGCTCCCCTCAATCTCGAAGGCAAACCGGCCATCATACTAATGTCAGGCCTTCAGGGCTCGGGCAAGACGACTTTCTCAGGCAAACTCGCCAAAAAGCTTAAGAGCGAGAAAGGCATGCGTCCGCTGCTCGTGGCCTGCGACGTCTATCGTCCCGCCGCCATCGATCAGCTTAAAGTTCTCGGTCAGTCTATAGACGTTCCCGTCTACACTGAGGAAGGCAGCAAAAATCCGGTCGAAATAGCGCGTCACGCTATCGACTATGCGCGCACAAACCATCACGACCTCGTGATTGTCGATACTGCGGGCCGACTCGCCGTCGACGAGCAGATGATGGACGAAATCGAGGCCATCAAAAATGCCATCCGTCCGTCTGAAGTTCTCTTTGTAGTCGACGCCATGACCGGTCAGGACGCCGTCAATACAGCCAAGGCCTTCAACGAACGTCTCGACTTCGGAGGTGTTGTCCTCACTAAACTTGACGGCGATACCCGCGGTGGCGCCGCACTGTCGATTCGTTCGGTCGTCAACAAGCCTATCAAATTTGTGGGCACCGGCGAGGGTCTCGACGGCCTCGACGCCTTCCATCCCAACCGCATGGCTGACCGTATCCTCGGCATGGGCGATATCGTCTCTCTCGTCGAGAAGGCCCAGCAGCAGTACGACGAGAAAGAAGCCGCCGAGATTGCAGCTAAACTGCGTAAAAACCAGTTTACGTTCAACGATTTCCTGCGCCAGATTCAGCAAATCAAGAAGATGGGCAACATCAAAGACCTCGCATCGATGATTCCCGGCGTAGGCAAAGCCATCAAAGATATTGACATCGACGACAATGCCTTCAAGGGCATCGAAGCCATCATCATGTCCATGACTCCATACGAGCGCGAACATCCCGAGATTATCACAGGCTCACGCCGTCAGCGCATCGCCAAGGGCTCCGGCACGTCGGCTCAGGAAGTCAATCGCCTGCTCAAACAGTTTGACGATATGCGCAAGATGATGAAGATGGCCACAACCATGCGTAACCCCATGAAAATGATGCGCCAGATGAAAGGCGGTCGCAGATAAACTTATAAGCTATGACTATAATCGACGGAAAAAAAGTAGCGGCCGAGATCAAAGCCGATATAGCCGCTCAGGTAGCCGAAATGACAGCGCGAGGCGAGCGTCGCCCGTGCCTCGCAGCCATACTTGTAGGTCACGATGGCGGCAGCGAGACTTACGTTGCCAACAAGATCAAGGCCTGCGCCGAGTGTGGATTCGAGTCTCGACTCATCCGTTTTGAAGACGACATCACAGAGGGTGCGCTTCTTGCCGAAATCAAGCGTCTTAACGAAGACGATACGGTCGACGGTTTTATCGTGCAGATGCCGCTTCCGCGACATATCGACGAGCAGCGCGTCATCGAGGCCGTTGACCCGCGCAAAGACGTCGACGGATTCCATCCCATTAACGTCGGCCGCTTGTCAATTGGTCTACCTTGCTTCAAATCGGCCACTCCTGCCGGCATCATCGAGCTTCTCCGTCATTACAACATCGAGACCGACGGCCGCCACGTCGTCGTCATAGGCCGCAGCAACATCGTGGGCAAGCCCATGGCAGCCCTGCTGATGCAGAAAGGATATCCCGGCAACGCCACAGTGACCGTCTGCCACAGCGCCACCAAAAATCTCGCCGACATCACGCGTCAGGCCGACATCATCATCGCCGCGCTCGGCCGTCCCGGCTTTGTCACAGCCGAGATGGTCAAGGAGGGCGCTACAATCATCGACGTCGGCACGACACGCGTTCCCGACAGCTCGCGAAAAAGCGGTTTTCGCCTCTCAGGCGACGTTGATTTCGAAAATGTAGCCCCCAAATGCAGCTTTATCACGCCGGTGCCGGGCGGAGTAGGGCCCATGACCATCTGCAGCCTTATGATTAACACTCTGCAGGCCGCTAAAAACCGTAAATAACACGCCTCTTACGCGATGCAAGTCATCCCGCTATACGTCAGCCTGATTAGCCTTATATTAGGGTTAGATCAGGCTGAAATTGTATTTGTTGGCGACGCCATGCAGCATCAGGCCCAGCTTGAGGCCGCAAGACGCCACAGCAACAAATATGACTACTCGGGATGCTTTGACGACATCCGTCCCTATGTCGAGAGTGCCGACTACGCCGTCGTCAATCTTGAGACGCCCATAGGCTCGACTAATTTCACCGGCTATCCCTGCTTCAATTCGCCCGCATCTTATGTCGACGCGCTCGCCGACGCAGGTTTTGACCTCTTTCTGACAGCCAATAATCACACGCTCGACCGCGGCGACAACGGCCTCCACGCCACCATAGACAGTCTCGACAGACGCGGACTCGACCATATCGGCACATACCACAACCGCGCTCACCGCGACACCACAAACTGCCTCGTAAAAAACATCTCGGGCATCAAAGTGGGATTCGTCAACTACACATATGGTACAAACGGCATAAGCGTTCGCAAAGACGCCGTGGTCAACTATATTGACACTATGCTAATCAGCCGCGACATCGAGACGCTGCGCCGTGACGGAGCCGAAATAATTACTGTCGCGCTTCACTGGGGCAATGAGTATCAACTCATTAACAATCAGATCCAAACACGCCTCGCACATTATTTGGTCGACAAAGGCGTTGACCTCGTCATCGGCGGACACCCGCATGTCATCCAACCTATGGAGATTGTTGATTCGCCGTCGACCGGACGCAAATCGCTGATTGTCTATTCATTAGGCAACTTCATCTCTAACATGAAGACACGCGACACCCGTGGAGGTGCCATGCTTCGCGTCAAATTAGGCCGCGACGCTGACGGCCACGCGCAGCTCATAGACGCCTCCTATCGACTCATTTTCACTTTGCCCCCTGAGAATGGCAAAAATTTCCGCGTCGTCGACGCCCGTGACTATCTGATGAACTCTAAAGGGCTGTGGCACAACCGCTGCAAAGACTTCGTCAAATCCGCCACCACCATCTTCCGCACCCACAACAAAAACGTTACCGAAGACTAAGACTACTCCGAGGGAAATCAACCATTCTCTGAGTATTCGAAAATGATTTAGCTTTCAAAAAGTAGGAACGTTCCTTTGGCACGTAAAATTTAGCCACCAATCCATTATAAGCATATTATACATGCCGGCACGGTCTTCGACTGCTCTGGCATGTCCCTTCATTTCAGTTGGTTATACGTCAACGGAAGCGCCATCGGCGCGTCAGCGCTGCAACGCAGCGCCGTAGGTGAGCCTATGACAAGCTGACTGTAGGTCAGCGCAGTCATAGGTAATTAATCACAAATGATAATTCACCCTGTAGGGGTGACGCATCCTTCTAAATATCATCTATTTGAGCACCAAAACACTATACCCGTAGGGATTACATGCGGCCACAGCCCGCTCACAACCCCGGAATACGCTCGCAACGCGTTTTTGGGACTTCATACCATCCGTCTAACATGTTTCTCGAAGAGAATAAACTATTCCCCTCCATTAGACGGCTTGAAAATCTCGAAACTATTATCGGTATAAAAAACCATTATGCTCTGTATGCGCTTTGAGCGGTCTGCATTTAGAGTGTATGCCGACGATTTTGCAAAATCATGGATGTCTGCCTGATTTTCGCTCCCCAAACTCGGCTGAGCAGGCCTCTGAGCCCTCTCTCCGGTCAAATCGACGAGCTTAGATTTTTCCGACCCACTTTCAGTGAACTCGTCTGCAAAAAGAATATCGCTCGCAGTAGACTGATTTACAACATCTTCATCATCCGATAGAGATGAAAAGAGCCCGTCTTTCGGCTCTGAGGATTCAATATTTGAAACACTCTCCATCTCCCCGTCACCAAAAAGCAACCACATCACGTTTAGCTCAGGAAACGTATCATGAATCTTACGAATCAGGTCACTCGAGATTTTTTTTGCACCGTCACCCTGATTACGCCGACCATTCAGTAATTGCGAAAGAGTAGGGCGCGGTATCTGAGCTGCGTCTGCAAATTGAGAACTCGATAACTGTTTACGCTCCATAAAGGACTTTAAACGCGAAATTATGTTACTTTTATTTGTTTCCATATGGAAATTTACATTTTCATAACGATACGCAAATGTAATCAATAAAATCAAATTATCCAAATTTGCAATCACAAACGCTGCACCTAAATTCACTGTATGCAAACATAAATTATATCTTACCAATCACAACTTGGCTACAAATAATTTAAAGAATAGGTTTATTTTATCACATTATCATACTAATAATCAGAATGTTACGCATAATCAAATCGCAGTACTGTTCGGCACGCCATATATAGCGCTTAATAATTTAAACATACACTACAAAAATAACACATAATTAGTATGATTATCAGCTCATAACGGCTAATAATTACTAATGTTAATTACTTTCCCAAGCCTAAACGATGAAATTCCAAACCGTTCTAAAGTGTAAATTAGCGAAGTGAATTTGTATTTCGTTTCTTGAAAATCTTTAGTGAGATTATAAATCGGACCGGTAAATTTTCGTTTGCGATACTTAATTTCTCCTGTTTGCAATTGTAAAATTTGACTTTGAAAACATTCAAATTACAAATTCAAACCATTCCTATCTCAAAATTTCAAAATTCACTTACAGCCTCTAAGAACGTTTATTTTATAACAATCTCAGCGCGTTAAAGTATCAATATTTTAGAGCTAAAGTATCTGCATCTTTCATATTATTAACAATTTATAGAAACATTAGCTTAATTTCGATAATCCACCACAAAACACTCAGAAAAATCAATGCACCAAATAATCGCCTAAAAACACTATTAGCTAAGGTAATCAGCCCTCCTCATACTCATCAGAACGTCAGACTTACCAGCCCTATTAGACCCATCAGCCACCTCAGACCCGTCAGACTCATCAGACCCGTCAGACTCATCAGACCCATCAGACTCATCAGACACATCAGACACATCAGACACATCAGACTCATCAGACTCACCAGCCCCATCAGACTCATCAGACTCATCAGACTCATCAGACTCATCAGACTCATCAGACTCATCAGACTCATCAGACTCATCAGACTC
>ENA-OYXU01000676-OYXU01000676.1-human-gut-metagenome-genome-assembly--contig:-NODE-676-length-13076-cov-4.310959_pt1 | contig 13076 bp, 8 predicted proteins | sample MGYA00243243_ERZ653435 | MGnify/ENA primary metagenome ERZ653435 (study PRJEB26926, sample SAMN06165113) | human gut metagenome | biome: ENVO:00009003; feature: ENVO:2100002; material: ENVO:00002003... | reverse complement strand
ATCGTATGGTTAGTTTCAGATATATAGGGTTGTAGGTCAGACGGCAGCGTCCGTCAGCGCCGGGAGTCAGCTCTTTCAGAAGCCTGCGCGCGGCTGTGACGCCTCCGCGTGTGACAGCGTTGACGCCTGTCAGTTTGATGTGTCTCATCAGCTCATGCGGACTGTCAAACGTCATCGCTATGGATTCTTCCGTTATTTCGACGCTCTCGAAGAAGTCTGTGGCTATGCGGCGCCAACGGTCAGTGTCGGTGAAAGCGAGTGTGGGCGCTCCAAGGCCGCGCAGTTCTTTGTAGGTGTCAGGCCCGAAAGTTGAAATCAGGGCCATTGCGCCGGGACGAAGCACTCGTGCACATTCCTGGAGAAAATGTGACGGCGAGTTGAACCACTGCACTGTCGATGATGAGATAACGAGGTCGAGCGACGCATCTGGAAGTTTCATCAGATAAAGCTCGCCGTCGTCGCAGACAGCGTCGGGCAGTGAAGGCGAGATGTCGACAGGTGTTATGGAGGCCAACGGCAGACGGTCGTGGAGCATGGCAGTAAGCACTCCTGTGCCGCATCCGATTTCCACGACATCGCGGACGTCGTCCGGAACCATGGTGACGAGCCTTGCGGCAATCTCGTGCTGTACGGGTGCATTGTCGTCATATGTAGAGGAACAAGACCCGAATCGCTCTCTGACGAGTTGTTTGTCTACAGCCAGCGAGGCTATCGTGGCGGCGATGTCCGCGGGCAGATGAGGCCCCTCGGTGTCATGGATAATGGCGGCAGTTTCATCCCAGAACCAATGTTGATTCTGAGGCGGTATGATTCGGTCTTCAGACGATATATAGACATGGTCCCAGCGTCTGAAAAGCTTCCCGGCGCCCTCGCGACGGATGTTCTGAAGCTGATGCTTCAGCGAATCGATGTCGGCGGGTCCAAGACGCTCAGTGAAGTCGGCTCCTGCGCCCATGCGGCGTCTGAACTTCGTCAGACTGCGCTCACACAGGCCGTTGAGCGTTCCTTCGAAAATGGCTGTCGGTATGCCTCTGAGGTCGTCGGCGGGACAGAGTGTCGAGTTGAAAGCTATGGTCAGTGTGACCGGAAGTTCAGGATGGTCAGCCAGAAAACGCGAGGCAGCGATTGCTCCGAACGACCATGCCGCTACGACTATTTCACGGTATGTCGCCAAAGGCGAGGTCTCGAGTCCGAAATCGGCGTAATCCCAGACGACAATGACGTCATAACCGGGCACGGTCATATCTTCGAACGGACCGGCGTCACAGCTCCATCCGGTGAAGAAAACAACGGCCGCGTCAGAGCCTGACTGCGAGATTATCCTGCATTTCATGGTTCTTTCAGCTGTTTAAGTGCTTCGGCCAGACCGTTGAGCTCAGCGTCTGTGAGCGAGGCCGACAGTGAGATTCTGAGACGCTCGGTGCCTGCGGGGACGGTCGGCGTACGTATCGGGAGCACCTGATAACCACGGTTGCGAAGTTGTTCCGAAAACATGACGGCGCGGCGTGCGTCGCCCGCCATAAGCGGCTGTATGTGGCTCGGGTCGGCCTGACCGGTTACTTCAGCCAGACGTCGTGACAGCTCTTTGAGGCGGTCGCGTTCGGTGTCCATGGTCAGAGACGTCTCAATCATCAGACGGGTCCACTCGGCGGTCATCGGAGCCATTGCTGTGGAGAATATCAGCGACCTTGCGCGGTTCACCAGAAATTCGCGCAAATCGGCGGCGACGGCTGCGAAAGCTCCCGACGAGGCGAGTGCTTTGCCGAATGTGCCGACTATGATGTCAACGTCATCGGCTTTTCCCGACGCCATGGTCAGACCGAGACCGCCCGGACCTTCGACGCCGACGGCGTGGGCCTCGTCGACATAGAGAAGTGCGCCAGGTGTCATGCGCTTAATGTCGGCCAGACGCCCTATGTCGGCTCGGTCGCCGTCCATCGAGTAGACGCTTTCGACGATGATAAGTATGTTTTGCCAGCGCCCTTTTTCGCATTCAAGGATGCGTTCGAGATGGCCGTAGTCGTTGTGGCGGAAACGTTTGAAAGGAGCGCGTGAGAGCACGATGCCGTCGATAATCGAGGCGTGGACAAGTTTGTCGGCCACGATGAGGGTCGACGGCTGCGATGCAATGGCGCTGACTATGCCTGTGTTGGCGTGATAGCCGCTGTTGAAGAGGAGGGCCGGACGTCCGTAGAGGTCGGCGAGCAGCGTTTCGAGGCGGCTGAAGCTCGTCTGCTCGGCCGAGAGCAGACGCGAAGCTGAGGCTGTCAGAGGTGTCGGGGCGCCCTGTTGGAACGCGAGGAAGCGGGTCAACAGGTCATGACGGCGCGCCAGACCGAGGTAGTCGTTTGACGTGAAGTCCACAAGACCCAGTGTCTCACCTGACGGTATATGTCTCAGATTGCCCGAGGCCCGGAGTTCTTCGAGTGTCTCGCCAAAGGTCATTTCGATATGATTTCAATCATGTTGCGGGTCAGGGTGGTCAGGTCTTCGTCAGATATGATATACGGGGGCATGACGTAGACATTGCGGCCGAAGGGACGTATCCACACGCCGCGTCTGACACACTCTTTCTGAAATTCTCCGACATCGACAGGTTCTTTCATCTGGATGACACCGATTGTTCCGAGACATCTGACGTCGGCCACGTTGTCGAGTGCCCGCGCCGGTTCAAGCTGTTCTTTGAGTCTGGACTCGATATGGGCGATGCGAGCGGCCATGTCCTGAGAGTTGAGTAACTTGAGCGACTCGATGGCTATGGCGCATGCCAGAGGGTTTGCCATGAATGTGGGACCGTGCATCATGACGCCGGCTTCGCCGCGTGAGATTGTGTCTGCCACCTCCCGTGTGGTCAGGACGGCGCTTGATGTCAGATAACCACCGGTCAGGCCTTTGCCCACCATCATGATGTCAGGTTCAACTCCGGCATGTTCCCAGGCGAAAGCGCGTCCGGTGCGCCAGAATCCGGTGGCAATTTCGTCAAATATCAGATAAATGCCATATTTGTCGCATAGACGGCGCGCCTCACGCAGATATTGGGGATGATAGAACCACATGCCTCCGGCACCCTGGACAATCGGCTCGAGAATCATGGCGGCAATTTCGCCTGATTTATCTTCGAGTAGTTTTTCAAGCGGCTCGATGTCGGCGCTGTTCCATTCTCCGTCGAAGCGTGAGCGCGGCTGCGCTACAAAATATCTTATGGGAAGGGCGGGGCCAAATGCGCCGTGCATGCCCGTGACCGGGTCGCAGACGCTCATGGCGTTCCAGGTGTCGCCGTGATAGCCCGAGCGGATTGTGACGAAATTTGTGCGCCGGTGGTCGCCGGAGCGCGATATCGAAGCCTGTACTGCCATCTTCATTGCGACTTCAGTGGCCACAGAGCCTGAGTCGGCATAAAAAATATTATGCATCGAAGGTGGAGCCATCTTCAGCAGAAGTATTCCGAGCTCGATGGCCGGCTCGTGGGTAAGACCGCCGAACATGACATGACTCATCTTGTCAATCTGCTCTTTGGCGGCCCGGTTGAGATTAGGATTGTTGTAGCCGTGAATGACGGCCCACCATGACGACATGCCGTCGATAAGCTCCGTGCCGTCGGCGAGCTTTATGCGTACGCCCTCGGCTGAAACTGCCTTATAGGTCGGCAGCGGGTCAATGGTTGAGGTATATGGGTGCCACAGATGCTCGCGGTCAAAAGCGTCGTGGAGCACGTCTGTTCTATCGCTGTCTGTGATTGTCATCTGATTTGGTTTATGTCGCGCAAAGTTACTTAATTGTCGCCTATCAACCAACCCCGCCGCGCTCTGTTTTTGCGCCCGTGAGACAAAATCCCTAAATTTGCGGGTGATAAAAAAGTTTGACCCCATGACAAGACACCTGCTGACTTTCATTCTTCTGCTGGCATCGTCACTTTCCTACGGCCGCGAGCTGACCAAATGTGACATTCCATATGCTCCGCACCGCTCTGACAGCTATTCGGACGAACGTTGTCGGCTCGACATCAATTATGACGACACGGCACAGTCACGGCCGGTGGTGGTGTGGTTTCACGGCGGAGGCCTGACCGGCGGCTCAAAGGAGATTCCCGCTGAACTGAAAAAATCGGGTTATGTCGTTGTCGCGCCCAACTACCGGTTGCTGCCTAATGTCTCAATCAGTGAGTGTATCGACGATGCGGCTGCCGCCGTGGCCTGGACGTTCAGCAATATCGCCCGATATGGCGGCGACTCCCGCAAAATCTTTGTTGCCGGGCACTCTGCCGGAGGCTATCTGACGAGCATGATAGGTCTTGACCGCAAATGGATGGCAAAATATGGCGTCGAGGCTGATTCGATTGCGGCCCTGGTGCCCTACAGCGGTCAGGTAATCACTCATTTCGCACACCGCAAGCTGAAAGGCGTCGCCGAGACGCAGCCTGTAGTCGACGAATTCGCTCCGCTGTTTCATGTTCGACCCGATGCTCCTCCATATATCATAATTACGGGCGACGCCGAGCAGGAATTGTTCGGACGCTACGAGGAAAACCTTTATATGTGGCGTATGATGAAGCTTGCGGGTCATCGTGATGTTCAAATCTACAAGCTCGACGGCTACAACCACGGCGACATGGCGCGTCCGGCACACCACATCCTGAAACAGCAGATTTCGCGTATGACCCGCTCAGAATAACCATCCCGGGTCACATTCATGCCAGCACTTTTAGACCGACGATTGATAGTATTAAGGTTGTGATGAAGAAGAGCCTCCAGAATGTCGTGGGTTCGTGAAAGAAGAATATACCTACCAGCACTGCACCGACGGCACCGATGCCGGTCCAGACGGGATAGACAGTGCCGATAGGGATTTTTTCAGCGGCTTTGGCCATCAGAAACATACTTAGTCCCAGGGCAATCAGGAATCCGATCCACCATCCTATGAGATCGTTGCCCGTCGCTGTCTTGGTTTTGCCCAGGCAGAATGTGAAGCCGACCTCCATCAACCCGGCAAGTATCAAAATTATCCAGTTCATAATTTTACTTGTCCTAACGAGGGCTGCAAGAATATCTCGGCGTCTCCTTCCAAAGGATGTCGCAAAGTTACGAAATATTCCGAAATTCATATGACTGTGTGGAAGCAACAGAAAAAGGCGAGAGGCCGGGTCGCGGTGACACAGCCTCTCGCTTTGGTATTGTGTGGTGGGTTAGTCGGCAGCGTCGGGCAGCATGGATGACATTTCGTCATATTCGAGCCAGTCGGGGTCGTTTTCGCAGCTGATTTCGAGCGGTAGCTGCGGCAGGTCGGCCAGCGCCTCGTTGAGCTTGCGACCGAAGATGTGGGTCGAGGTGGTATAGAACACTAGGTCGCGTCGGTTGTCGCCGGTGTATATGCCGGTCATGACGGCCACCGGGTCACGGTCGAAAGTGTCGGCTAAGCGTTCGGTAACTTCCTCCATCAGCGCGGATGTCTCACCCTGAGGCATGCCTGTTGCGTCGCCGCTATAAGGCCATCCGATATTGACGCGTATGGAGTAGCGCGGATTGTTGCGGAAACTACCGACGTCGCGGCGTCCGGTTACGATGACGGTCTTACCGTCATCGCTTTCGGCGGGTGTGGTTGCCCAGACTCCTTTCCAGCTGTTCATTTGTCGAGGGGTTTGAGCTGGGTTTTAGGCTTCTTGATGCCGTCGCGCTCAAGCAGGGCGTCGATTGAGGGGTCCTGACCTCTGAACTGACGGTAGAGGCGTGCGGGGTGAACCGTGCCGCCCTTGCGCAGTATGTTGTCACGGAAAGCGTTGGCGCTTTCACGGTCAAATATGCCTTTCTCCTTGAACACCGAGAATGCGTCGGCGTCAAGCACCTCAGCCCACTTGTAGCTGTAATAGCCTGCGGCATATCCGCCGGCAAAGATGTGGCTGAACTGGGTGGACATGACTGCGTTGTCGACAGTCGGGAACATGGCTACGGACTCACCGGCGGCATTCTCGAAGTCAATCACGTCGGTATCGTCGGGGAGGGGCTGGCGGATGCCGTGCCAGGCCATGTCGATATAGCCGAAGTTGAGCTGACGCAGGCATGCGTAGGCGGCGCCGAACTGGGCCGAACGAATCACTTTGTCAAGCTCGGCGGCGGGAAGTTTCTCTCCTGTCTGATAGTGGCGGGCGAAACCGTCGAGAAATTCTTTCTGACGCATATAGTTCTCGTTGAACTGCGAGGGCAGTTCGACAAAGTCACGGTAGACGTTTGTGCCCGACAGTGAGCGATATTTTGTCGAAGCCATCAGTCCGTGGAGCGAGTGTCCGAACTCGTGGAGGAATGTCTGCACCTCATAGGGGGTCAGCAGGGCCGGGGTGTCGCCTGTCGGTTTGGTGAAGTTCATAACAATCGACACGTGGGGATGGCTGATTTCGCCGTTGTCGTCGCGCCACTCGCCTTTGAACTCGGTCATCCATGCGCCGGGACGTTTGCTTTCGCGCGGGAAGAAGTCGGTGTAAATCACGCCCATGTACTTTCCGTCGGGGTCAAGAACCTCATAGGCCTTTACGTCGGGGTGATAGACCGGAATCTCGGGATTGTGCCTGAACGTAACACCATAGAGTTTGCCGGCCAGGCCGAACACGCCGTCAATCACATTGTTAAGCTCGAAGTATGGGCGCAGCGATTCTTCGTCGTAGCTATAACGTTCGTTTTTCAGCTTGTTGGCATAGTAGCTGTAGTCCCACGGCATCAGCTCAAGGTCGGCTGAGCCGGCGTTCTTGCGGGCAAAAGCGGTCAGTTCCTTGAAGAACTCCTGCTGGGCGGGCTTGTAAGCGTCGCGCAGACGGTCGAGGAGGTTGTAGACGCTCGAGGGTTTCTCGGCCATGGATTCCTCGAGGTTGTAGTCGGCATATGATTCGTAGCCGAGCAGGTTGGCGATGGCCAGACGAGTGTTGGCTATGTCGCGGATGATGGCTGAGTTGTCAAATTCTCCCTTCATATTGCGTTCGGAATAGAGACGCCACATTTTCTCGCGCAGGTCGCGGCGGTCGCTGTATTTCATGAAGGCAAGATAGGTAGGCTGGGCGAGTGTGAACAGATATTCGCCCTTTCGGCCTTTCTCTGCGGCTGCTGTTGCAGCGGCGTCGACCGAGCTCTGAGGCAGGCCGGCGAGGTCATCTTTGGTCAGCCAGACCTCATAGGTGTTCAGCTCGCGGAGAACGTTCTGACCGAATCTGTTGGTCAGGTCGCTCAGATGTGAGCTCAGCTGACGGTATTTGTCGCGGTCGGCTTCTTCAAGCAGTGCGCCGTTGCGCGAAAACGATTTGTAGGTGCGCTCGAGAAGCATCTTGTCTTCTTCGTCGAGATTTTCCTTGTCGCGATTGTCCCAGACGGCCTTCACACGTTCCCACAGACGCGGGTTGAGTGTCACCGAGGTGGAGTATTCAGTCAGGCGCGGAGTGACGCGGTTGGTTATTGCAATCATCTCGTCGTCGCTGAGACACTCTGTCAGATTGAAGAAGACATTGGTCACGTTGTTCAGGGCGCTTCCGGCGCGGTCAAGGGCAACGATAGTGTTGCGGAATGTCGGTTTCTCGGGATTGGAGCAGATGGCTTCGATTTCTTCGAGACCGAGCTTGATGCCGCGGTCTATGGCTTCCTCATAGTGTGCGTGGGTGATTTTGTCGAATGGCACCGTACTGTGCGGTGTGTTGTATTCCGAGAAAAATGGATTCTGTGCGGTCATTGCTATTGCTGTTGTCAATGAAAGTGTCAGTAGTGGTTTCAGTGGTTTCATCTGATGGTATCTGTCAATATAAGGTTAAAGTTGTCTTAGGGGCGTGCCGTCGGCGGCGGAGCTGCTGAGGACATTGTCAAACACCAGCCCGGTCATGAAATCGTCAACCCCCGCGCGGCGCAGAACGGCGATGTCATCGCCGAAAGCCTTTGAGAACCGTGAGGTGTCGAAGTCCATGAGCGCCACGGCGCGGCGATAGTTGGCGATGGCGTCGTGATAGCGTCCTTCAATCATTTCAAGGTGTCCGGCGTTGAGACAGTCTTCGGCGCGCGGTCCGTCGGCCATGATTTTTTCATAATAGCGGCGTGCGCGGGCGGTGTCACCGGCCAGGAGCGAGGCCCAGGCAATGGGGCGGGCTGTCTTTGAGCTGTCGGGGTTGAGAAACTCGGCCTTGTAGTAGGATTTGAGCGCTTCGTCGGGTTGGCCGAGCTCGAGAAGACAGTGGCCGATGTTGAGGGCGACCGTGGCGTCGTCAGGGCGCATTCCGCCGATACGGTTGAAATAATCGAGCGCTTCGCGGTGATGTCCCAGCATTCGGTGACATGCGGCGAGACGGCGGAGCGTCCAGAGGCTGTCAGACTTGAGCAATTCGCTGCGCGAATAGTAGTCGAGAGCTCCCTCGATGTCGCTTGTCTGCTGTCGGCAGTAGCCCATCTTCTGGAATGTCTGGGGCGTGGCCGGGGCCATGTCGGTCAGTTTGCCGAAGAGCTCAAAGGCCTCGTCATAATAGCCTCTCTTGAAATAGAATTCGGCCATCAGCGTGACAGTCTCAACATCTCCCAACGGTCCGGCAAACAGATCGAGCGAGGCCAGGTTGACGGGTGTGGCGAAAAAGTCGAGAAACTCGCTCTTGCGTCTGAACAGTTTGAAGAAGCGATAGAGCGACTGCACGTAGCGGGCAATGAAGCCGGTGCGGCGCGCCGTGGTGGTGTCGGCCTGAGACTTGAATGCGGCGTTCATGTCGGCAGCCTGGGCGTTAAACTGGCTCAGGAACATCCCACGGGCGTGGGAGGGCATATGCTTGAGCGCGCATATCAGCGAAAATTTGTCGCTGTCACACAACACGGGCGCCTGACCTACAATCTCAGCCATCGCGCCGAATCCTTCCTCTTTCTCCATAGCCACGAGCGAATGGTCAGTGTAGAACGGAAGGAACCAGTTGGAGGCATCATTGAAAAACGAGAACGACTTCAGGTTGTTGAAAGTCGCCATCATGATGTCGCCGCCGTCCTGCTGTATCTCGGACAGCTCTTTGAGCTTATCCGAGATGCCCGATTTGTCGAGAATTTCCTGCCATTCGGGGTTGTCTTCGGGCGAAATGCTTTCGGGCGATACGGAGCCGGGGCCGAAGCGTTTCTCAATGTCGGGTCTGAGTTTCATCAGACCCGGAATGAGTTCGTCCTTGATTTTACGGTTGATGCGCTCAGTGTCGCGTGCGCGTGCCAGTTCAAAATAGACGGTCTTTACGTCGCGGTCCCATGAACGACTTTCGGTGATGGCCTCGAAGTGTGCGCGACAGCGGCGGCGCATGTGGCGGTCGCGGTGAACCCACAGCCCGATGAGCAGCGCGGTCAGGGCCTTGAGCGACAGTTCCTCGTCGCCATATCCGTTTTCGCCATATGTGTCGGCCAGCAGCGTCAGACGCCGTTCGTCGTGAAACTCCAGCTCGCCGGCCATCAGCGCTGAAACTAACAGATGCTTGACGTGTCGAGGCATGGCTTCGGAACGGAGAGCGCTACCGATGGCTTCCTCGTCATCTGACGTGAAGGGATGGGTGGTCCAGACACGGTTGAAGATGCGTCTGACGGTGTCTTCCATGACGAGACGTGCGGGACGGCCGCTGGTGGGGTCGGTCACCTCGGCACCCGAGCCGTCGATGACAGCCAGTGACATGAGGCCTGAAAGAGTCTCCGTGCGCTCAAGCAGCGAAGCGATGGAGTCGTCGTGCTGAAGGGCTTCGTAGCGTGCGGTCGAGTAGTATAGCGAGGCGTCGTCTTTCATGCGCAGGCTCCTGAGTGCAAGCCGGCTGAGCGAGCGGACAGACTCGGCTATGTCATCATAGAGCTGTTCGCGCGCCGGATCGGCCGCGCCGTCGAGGGCATAGCGCGACATGAGGGCGTAGTCCTCGCGCAGTCGTGTCAGTTCAGACGTGAAGCGCCATGACTGCATTGGCTCTGACGGCTTCAGGTTGGCGAGCGCGTCGAGCGCCGCCGAAACCCTGCGGCTGTCGAGCAGGCTGTCAATGTGGGCTATATGTCCTATAGTGGTTTCTATGTCCATCAGTTTTCCTTTCTTACTTTAGTGGCAAATTTACGTATTATTATTCAAATATCATGCCAGTTTGTCAGGGACGATTGTTAAACGAACGTAAAAGTCGCGTCGCCGACGGCTTTATTTCGCCGTGAGTTGCAATTGTTTAGGATTTTTAAGCTAACTTTGTAGCCGATTCTCGCGGCGCATTGTCATAAGCGCCCGGCAGTTCCCATCCAAAGAGATATATCATATTTTTAATCAGAATAATACCAACTCAAAAACATGAAGCAATTCTTTTCAATGCTGGCATTGCTGACTGTCGGATTCTGCTCATCTGTCTCAGCGCAGATTGTGGAAACCCGACCCACCCCTCTGCAGCAGTCGAGCAAGGATGTCGTGGTGGTTTATCATGCCGACCAGGGCAGCAAGGGCCTTATGGGACTCACGACAGGTGTGTATGCCCACACCGGTGTCATCACAAACAAAAGTAATGGTGAATGGGCTTATGCTCCATCGAAGTGGGGCGACAATGACCCGAAATATGCTCTGACATATGTCGGAGCCGACACCTGGGAGCTGAACATCGGCGACATCCGCACATACTACGGCATCACCGAGCCGGATGAGGTTGTCGAGAAGCTTGCATTTGTTTTCCGTTCGTCAGACTGCTCGAAAGAAGGCAAGACTGCCGACGGCGGCGACATCTTTATCGATGTCCACAACGATTTCGCACTCGAGCTGAAGTCTGACGCGTCAGACATTATGATGTCTCCCTCGACAGTGAATTTCACCGTAAGCACCACCGACAATGCATCAATCAGCCTGTTGGTCGACGGCACCGAGGTTGCCTCCGTTAACGGCACATCGCTGACTAAAGCTGTCGATATGAAGGAATATCGCAACTATGTGGTCAAGGCTGTCGCCAAAACCGCCGACGGCAAGAGTGTCGAGAAAGAGCAGACCTATCTGGTGGCACCCGCCTCGCAGCAGCGCAACTTCCCCGGCGGCACACCCAAAATGGGCGTGACCGTTGACGGCTCGAAGATAATCTTCTGTCTGGCCGCTCCTGAGAAAAAACACATGCTCCTCGTCGGCTCATGGGACGGTTATGCCAAACTCGCCGAAAACGTGATGTCATATCAGGATGTCGACGGTCAGCGCTACTTCTGGACCGAGCTTGACGGATATGACCCCTCGAAGGACTATATCTATTATTATATCGTCGACGGCACAATCAAGGTGGCCGACCCCTACAGCCGTCTTGTTCTTGACCCCTATAGCGACAAATGGCTGAGCAATAAGCTCGAAGGCGTTCCCTCATATCCCTACGACCTCTTCGATGACACTGTCCTCAGCGTATGGCGCGGCGACATGAACGACTATGACTGGAAATATAACGACTCTTACACTATCCCTGACCACGACCGTCTCGTGATTTACGAGCTTTTGCTCCGTGACTTCACCGGTACACACGGCACCGACGACGGCACACTCAAGGCTGCCCGCGGTCACCTTAGCTACCTGCGTGAGATGGGTGTCAATGTGATTGAGCTCATGCCTATCCAGGAGTTCAACGGCAACAACTCATGGGGCTACAATCCCAACTTCTATTTTGCTCCCGACAAGGCTTACGGTTCGCCAGCAGAGTATAAGGAGTTTATTGACGACTGCCACCGCCACGGTTTCTCAGTGGTGCTTGACGTGGTCTTCAACCAGAGCGACGGTCTGCATCCCTGGTACCGCATGTACGAGCCCGCTTCAAACCCCTTCTACAACGCCAAGGCTCCCCATGATTTCAGTGTCCTCAACGACTGGGCCCAGGAACATCCTCTTGTCGAGCAGCAGTGGGCCGATATGCTCCGTTACTGGCTGACTGAATATAATGTCGACGGCTTCAGGTTTGACCTTGTCAAGGGTCTGGGTGACTCTGACAGCTATGGCAGCGGCACACAGGCTTACAACGCGTCGCGCGTCGCGCGCATGAAACGTCTCCATGCCGTCATCTCAGAGGTTAAGCCCGACGCTATCCACATCAACGAGCATTTTGCCGACACCAAAGAGGAGAACGAGATGGCCGCTGACGGTCAGCTTCTTTGGAGCAATATGAACAACGCTTCGTGTCAGGTTGCCATGGGTTATCAGAGCGACTCGAACACTTCAGGCTTCTATGCACCCAACAATGGCGGACGCCTCGCCGGCTCGACTGTCAGCTACGCCGAGAGCCACGACGAGGAGCGCATGGGTTACAAACAGGCACAGTGGGGCGCCACCGAGCAGATCAAACGCGTCCCCGAAGTCAAGGCACGTCGTCTCGGCAGCGTAGCCGCCATGATGCTTGCAACCCCGGGCAGTCACATGATTTGGCAGTTCCAGGAGCTCGGCGCAGACCAGACCACTAAGAATGCTGATGGCTCAAACAACACCGACGCTAAAAACGTGGTATGGTGGCGTGCTTCAGACCCCGTCTGGTCCGGACTTCAGCAGTCATACAAAGAGCTGATTTTCATGCGCAACCATAATCCCGAACTTTTCGGTGCCGAAGCCTCGGTGACTATGAACTACAACGGCTGGGGCATTGGCCGCTTCATTCGCCTCAACAACGGCGACAAGGAGCTTGTGCTCATGGTGAACCCCGATGTTAATGACGCGACCATCAGCGTTGATGTGAACTCAATCACGGCTGACAATATGCAGATTCTCAGCGCAAGCCACGATTTTGCTCCTCAGGTTACGGCCGCTGACTCAAGACTCGCCTGCTCTATTCCTGCCGGCGCCTATGTAGTTGTTGCAACCGCCAACACTACAGGCTGCGAGGACATCACCGACGGTCTGACAGGCCGTGACTGCACAGTCTATGGAACCGAGGGCCGAATTGTTATCGAAGGCAGCTTCAACAGCGCGAGCGCCTACACACTTTCAGGTGTCCGCGTAGGTCTCGACAATCTTGCCCCCGGCATCTATGTAGCTGTAGTCGACGGCAAATCTCATAAAATCATTGTGAAATAAGTAGATTCTCAATAAACACAAAGGGGCTGTGTCAAAATAGGCGCAGCCTCTTTTTGTATCTGCTG
>ENA-OYXU01000675-OYXU01000675.1-human-gut-metagenome-genome-assembly--contig:-NODE-675-length-13090-cov-5.785501_pt1 | contig 13090 bp, 8 predicted proteins | sample MGYA00243243_ERZ653435 | MGnify/ENA primary metagenome ERZ653435 (study PRJEB26926, sample SAMN06165113) | human gut metagenome | biome: ENVO:00009003; feature: ENVO:2100002; material: ENVO:00002003... | reverse complement strand
AGCGTAGTCTCGTGGGCTCGGAGATGTGTATAAGAGACAGGGGCTACGGCGGGCGAGACAACCGGGTTCACGAAGATGCCCTCCTCGAGCAGGTCGTGGGTCACGGCAAATGTCTTGTAGTTGTCGCGGATGAAGAGCGGGATGATAGGAGTCGAGGTGTTGCCGATCTCCACACCCATCCGGCGGAAGCCGTCGAGGGCGAAGTTGGTGACATCCCAGAGCGCCTGCTGATGTTCGGGTTCCTGCTCGAGAATATCGATTGCCTTCAGCGCTGCGGCTGTCGAGGCCGGAGTGATGCTGGCGGTGAAGATATAGGAACGCGAGTGGTGGCGCAGGAAGTTGGTGATGGTCTTGTCGGTGGCGATGAATCCGCCGAGCGATGCGAGCGACTTGGAGAATGTTCCCATGATCAGATCGACATCGTCGGCCACGCCCTGCTCGAAGCAGACACCGCGACCGCCCTCACCGAAGACACCTACGCCGTGGGCCTCATCGACCATGACGGCGGCATTGTACTGCTTGGCGAGTTCGGTTATTCTCTTGACGTTGGCCACGTCGCCCTCCATAGAGAAGACGCTGTCGGTCACGATGAGTTTCACCTTGTCGGGGTCGCACTTCTGAAGCTGCTTCTCGAGCGAAGCCATGTCATTGTGCTTGTATTTGAGCGACTGGGAGAAAGAGAGGCGTCGTCCCTCGATGATCGAGGCGTGGTCCTGCTCATCCCAGAGGATATAGTCCTCACGGCCGGTCAGGGTGGAAACAACGCCGAGATTGACTCCGAAACCGGTCGAATAGATCATCGCGTCCTCCTTGCCCATGTATTCGGCAATTCTGGCCTCGAGTTTCTTGTGGAGATCGAGGGTGCCGTTAAGGAAAGGGGAGCCGGCGCAACCTGTGCCGTATTTACGGGTAGCTTCGATTGCAGCTTCATGGATACGCGGGTCATTGACAAGACCTGAGTAGCAGTTTGAACCGAACATGAGAACTTTCTTGCCGTTCATTCTCACCTCGGAATCCTGTTCGCTCTCTATGGCGCGGAAATAGGGATAGACTCCCGCTGCCTTGACCTTCTGCGGTTCCTGATAAGCTGAAAGCTTCGTCTGGAGTAACTTCATAATTGATATGTAGCTCTAAAATATTTTGTTATCGTAGTCTTTCATTCCTGCAACCTCCTTTACGGCAAGGACTTAGCCCGTCAGAGAAAGTAACATGAAGAATACTTGAACTGTCTGCGGACCGAAAGCCTGCAAACGCTTCCGATTTTACAGGCTGCAAAAATAATCAATTTTTCTCAGAAATTGGTTATATTAAGTAATTTATTTGCACATTTTTTTTACAATGTGCAACCGAATAATCTATTTTTTAATCGTGATTTTACATTCCTGATTTAAATCTTTAGAAAGTATTCCATCATCGTGTGCGTAATCTTTTTGTCTAAAATTTAGGCAGTTCTTAGCTACAGATTGATTCGGGTATTTTGGTGTACCTTTAGATCTGTATAATATACACATAGACTTAGAATTGTACTCGTTCCATTTATAATATTTACACATTTTACAATACCTTATAGACAATCCTGATTCCGCTAATTTATATAAAGCAAGATCAATATCTATAGGGTTGCGTGATTCAATACGGAAAATGGAATTTGCAATCTTCGGAGGTTTTGGCTTCAAACATTTTAAAGATTCATCTGGGAATAAGACATGATCTATTGTCGCATCGCTGAAATGAAAATAACCTCTTGCATCTATCCAAAACACATGATTATATGATTGATGCTCTTCATCAGGTATTTTTGATATGGTTTTGAAATTATAGAACTGGATTTTATCATTTTGCTTAACTTCTCCCCATGCTTTTCTTTGCACCTCGTTCTGTATAATTGAAGATGTATCAACTATCTGATCTATGTCTTCTTCATATTCAATATGTATTTCAATTATACGAAGACCGGAGTTCAGTTTTTCTTCAGTAGATCTATGCGTCACCCATATTTCTATAAGAATAGGTTCTCTATTTTTTATTTTACTATTGGAAATAAGTAGATCCGCCCTAAAATCATCTACTTGCTTTTCCTCTTCGCACTCATCATAATATTGTTTAAGATCGAAGTCATTTATGTCATTCCATTCGCATGGTTGCTTTGCTCCTAAGGGGCAATCGGCATTACACCTTACTTTGGATTGGTACTGGATCATGAAGTGAGCTGATTCGTTAAAGCATTCACAGATCCGTCTTTTAGCAATGTTATGCAAATACGTTTCATAGGAACAATTCTCAGTATTTGCTTTGTGGGCAAAGTGTTTCGCCCTTCTCTCACCTTGCTTCGGTATCATTATCTCTCCACAATTGGGACAACGATACTCGTTACCTTTTATCGCTTTTTCAGCACTGATTAGACGGGACTCGTTATCCAATGCGTAGGAATAATAATCTTGTTTTGGAGCCATATCAAATATCAACTAAATCAATTTTTTTACCTAACGAAGTCGCGATTCTTGATAAAACATCAATCCCGACAGAATATTTTCCATTCTCGATTCTGCTTAAATTGGCAGCATCAATATTAGCCAATTGTGCAAGATCACGCGCTTCAATGCCTCGTTCTTCCCTGATTTGTCGTATTCGGTTGCCAATTCGAGTTCGCTCAGATTGTCTGTCACCGGCTCCAATCCCCAGGAAGGAAATCCCGTTGGCAAACGCATCTCTCCAGATATCGTTAACCATCAGCTCTTTATCGTCAGAATAGTTCCTATCAAAGATTGCCTCTATTCTATGAAGTTCATAGTTTTGAGTTTCCTTACTTATGTATCTTCCAATCGGACACAACAATATGAATTTTTCACCATCCTGAGCCGTAACCTCAACAATTTTAGAATCTATGATTCTGGCTTTGGTTTTAAATTCAGTTTCTAAAAACCTTTTAAGTTCTTTATTCATTATTGATCAGCCGTATTTAAGAGTGTTGCCGCCACTTTAAGATTAAACACGGCAAAGTTAAAAATATAATTTTAAATTGGCAAATATACCAATCAAAAAATTCCATATAGTTTCTTGCGACATTTTACATTATATTTTTTTCGCTATATTTGTAACATTAAACCCCCTAATAATTCCAAGAGAGATGAAACAATTCATATTATTATTTATCCTATCACTTCTATCCTGCTCAAATATACAAGCAAAGAAATTATTCGTCGAGATGGAATTTCATAATAATTCCATTAAACTTGATGACGGATCTAACAAGAAACGACAACCTATAAAAGGTAAAGACGGGAAAGATTTGAAATTCACTTCATTGATTGGTGCTTTAAACTATATGTCCTTACAAGGTTGGGAATTAGTGGAAACAAAATCAGTAACATCAGGAAGAGGCTATGTTGGGGCCTATGGTGGTTCAAGTTCCACCAATACTAAAGTATATTACATCTTTTCAAAAGACGTCCCGGATGAAGAGTTAGAGCAAATTGTCAATAACAGTTACAAGGACAATTAAAAACGTTTTCCCCTAAAAATTATATTGTCATCGTACATATCGAGTCTATCAATATGGTTATGTTAGGGGAAAAGCCTGATGGACAAGTCCGTCAAGGACGTGCTATAATTAACCGGTTATGGAGCGAAGCGGAGTGACCGGACAAAGACTGCCCTATACCCTCGGCGTCCCGGAGGGATGCCTCAGCGGTGGATGCAATGTCCTGTACCACAGAATCGTCCCTCCGCGACTCAATTATTATATATCATTGCCTAACCGACCACTCCGCTTCGCTCCATGGCCGGTTACTTTCAGCGCGCCCTGACGGGCTCCGATGGGAAAACATGACATAGGTCTCTTAACTCAATCGCATTGATTAGTCCAATTTGACCAATTTTTACACCGGTGACAAATTGAAAGCAAAATCCGGTTTTAGCTTAAAATCTTAAAATAACACCCCTTTTTAATTCACACTTTTTAATTTCAAAATTTGGTGAAAAAAAATTATAGCTGACAATTTGCTCGTAAATGCAATAAAAATAGTGCATTACGCAACCTTAAAACGCCCAAAAGTTGCATTTGAAAATGTTAAAACCTGAAAATAAATGCTTTTAAGTGTTGGTTTGTTAAGAATTATTACTACTTTTGCACGGTGATTATCTCTTGGCAAGAGATATCTCCGATAGAATTTAACTCAATAGGTACAAATAAAAGCAAAGAAAGCCAACATTATTCCTCCCCCCGCATGACGGCAGCGGAGCGCCGGGCGCGCCTCGCCGCCAGCACAGATTATTCCAATCAATCATATATGTCTAATTAAATTTTTAGTATGAAAAAGCTGTTTCTATTACTCACAGCTATCGTGACCTTAGCGATGAGCGCCATGGCGCAAAACCGCACCTATACAGGCACGGTGCTGAGCTCGGCCGATAACGAACCGCTTATCGGCGCGACGGTAACGCCCATCGGCGGCGGTCATGCGACGATGACCGACGTCAACGGCCAGTTTACGCTTTCGGTTCCCGCTTCCGTGAAGGAAGTAAAGGTGACCTACGTGGGCATGTCGCCCAAGACAGTGGCCCTGAAAGACGGCATGAAGATCTTCCTCGACAACTCGGCCACCGTTCTTGACCAGATCGTTGTCACCGGCTACGGCTCCGGCAAAAAGCTCGGCTCTGTCGTCGGCTCTGTAGCAGTGGTGGATAACGAAGTCCTCGAGAACACTCCGGCCACCACATTCGTTGACGCCCTCCAGGGACAGGTCGCAGGTCTCGCAATCTTCTCCAATTCGGGTGACCCCTCCAGCGTGGAGAACGATGTGATGATCCGTGGTGTCAACTCGCTCAACGCATCGACCCAGCCTCTGTATATCATGGATGGCGCGCCGATTTCGCAGACAGTGTTCACCACTCTTAACCCTACTGACATCGAGAACATCACCGTGTTGAAAGACGCCGCTTCCGTGGCCATCTACGGTTCGCGCGCCGCCAACGGTGTCATCGTGATCACAACCAAGAAAGGTAAATATGGCGAAAATGCCCGTGTGACAGTCCGCGCCAATGTGGGCTGGGGTACCAAACTGCCCTCACATCTTGAAATGATGGACTCCAAGCAGTTGCTTCAGTTCGGTGAGATGGTTGGTCAGCCTTTCAGCCAGGAAATCTATGACCTCGTAAATGACTATGGTATAAATACAGATTGGCGCAAAGAGCTTTATCACACAGCTCTTACTTACTCTCTGGAAGCAGCCGTTCAGGGCGGTAGCGACCGCAGCAGCTACTTCCTGTCACTCAACCACTATGATCAGGACGGTGTTATCGCCCAGTCTGGCATGCACCGCGAGACTCTCCGCTTCTCTCTTGACTCAAAAGTAAAGGACTGGTTCCGCGTAGGTATCCAGAGCAACCTCGGTTTCACCAAATACGAGACCAACGGTTATGCTCAGGATATTTACGATGGTAATGCAGGCAACAACCTGAACAACCCGGCCATGATGCAGTATTATGCCCGTCCTTGGGATTCTCCTTATTATTATACTTTCAATGACAACGGCGATATCATTTATGGTGAGAAAGCCGAATATCTGCACTACACCGGAATGATGAAACCTGAGTATCTTGCAAGTTTCGCTGATTATTATCGTAATAAAGTAACTGTCAATGCCGGTATTTATGAACAGTTAAATCCCATCAAGGGTCTTACGTTGCGTGCACAGCAGAGTGTTGATGCTTACGAGACCCGTCTTTACAACCGTGCAAATCCCCGTCTGATCAAGCTCAGCCCTATGGGCGATATATATCCCGAAGTGCAGCTCCCTGACGGTTCTTTAATGCAACCCGGAGAATACTCAACCGGTCTGTCACAGCAGTCAATGAGCCGCTATTATTCATTCACTTATACAAACACGGCTGAATACCGCTTTAACATAGCTGAGAAAAATCATTTTGCAGTCCTGCTCGGTCAGGAAGCAATAATCACCAAGAGCCATGGCTTTGGTGTTTACTCAACCGGATTTACTGATAGACGTAAAATGCTTCTTTCTCAGGGTACTGATGTGAAAATAGGCAATCTCTCTGAGAGCAGTAGTAAAACCGTGATGAACTCCTATTTCGGAAATCTCACTTACGATTTTGACAACAAGTATTTCGTAGAAGCGTCAATCCGTCGCGACGGTAGCTCGAAGTTCGCTCCCGGTCACCGCTGGGGTACATTCTATGCAGTCGGCGGCAAATGGGTTGCAAAGAAAGAATCATTCCTCCAGCCTGTGACATGGCTGACCGACCTCAGCCTCCGCGCCAACTACGGTGAAATCGGTAACTCAGGTATTTCAAATTATCTCTATTTCGATGCTCTCGGCGGTTCTGCAATGTATGGACCGGATGATGTTGCAGGTAACCTTGTAAGCAGTCCCGGTAGCCCCCGTCTGACCTGGGAAACCACAAAATCTTTCGACCTCGGTCTTAACTTCCGTATCTTTGACCGCGTTACAACTGACATTGACTTCTATAAGAAGAAAACCGTCGATATGCTTATGTCAATTCCCTGGTCTTATACCACAGGTTTCGGTTCAAACTGGAACAATGCAGGTGCAATGACCAATACAGGTGTTGAAGTTGATGTGAAGGCAGACCTCTTTAAGAATAAAGACTGGTACGTAGGAGCCCGCGTTAATTTCGCCTACAACAAGAACGAAATCACAGAACTCTTTGACGGCATGGACGCTTATACCGTACCCAATACCGGTGTTAGATATGAAATAGGTAAGTCCTCTACCGACTACTATTATGCACAGTACTTAGGCGTAGATCCTCGCGATGGTAAACAGATGTGGCTTTCACCTGCCGGAAATATCACCAAGCAGTTTAATGAAGAGGAACTCGCCCAGTTCTTGGGCAAAAACTTCGTTGCTCCATGGAACGGCGGTTTCGGTTTCGATGTACGCTGGAAAGGTCTGAGTGCCCGCGCCGACTTCAGCTGGTCGGCCGAGAAGTATCTGATGAATAACGACCTCCGTTATGTCCGGGCAGTCGATCTCTTCCTTCAGGGTATGAACCAGACAACTGACATGCTCAACATGTGGATGAAACCGGGTGATATAACCAATATCCCTGCAGCAAGTGAGGAAATCCAGTTTGACTCTCGTTTCATTGAGGACGCTTCATTCATGCGTCTCAAGAACCTGACTGTAGCTTATTCACTGCCCAAGTCAATCCTTGACAAGATGTATCTCCAGGGCTTGACATTCCACTTCACCGGTCGTAACCTCTGGACTCTGACAGGCTTTACCGGTGAGGATCCCGAACCGTCAGGAAACCTCATCCGCTTCTTCTATCCGAATACCCGTCAGTTTGAGTTCGGTTTCGAAGTTTCATTCTAATCCTCAAAGCAGATTTTAATTATGAAAAAAATACTTTTAAGTTTATTCCTCGCCGGGTCATTGCTCACTTCATGTGACATGGACACAACTCCCGACGGCTCCATCCAGCTTGAAGGTGGAATCCAGAAGATGACCGACATAACAGACCAGCGCACCGGTCTTTATGCTGCATTGCGTTCACGCTGCGGCGGATCCTATACCGCATTGTCTGATTTGCAGACCGACCTGTTTATCGGTACTATGAACAACGGTAACTACTACACCGCCTTCTCAACCGGTAATATGCTTTCAAACAACGGGGATATTGTTAGTTTCTGGTCAGCACCTTTCTCCGGTATCATGCAGGTCAACTATTTCCTTGAACAGGTTGATGAATTCCTTTCAAAGCATGAAACTACAGATGCGCAGAAAGCCACAATCGAACTTTATATAGCCGAAGCTAAATTCATGCGTGCATATTATAATTATATGCTTGTATATTATTTCTGCGGTAAGTATGACGCCGCTACCGCTACTGCTCCGGCAACCGGTATTCCAATCTGTCTGAAATACGTACCAACAGAGAAACGTGACGAATATCCCGGACGAAACACCTTGGCTGAGTCATATACCCAGATAGAAAAAGACATTGCTGATGCTATTACCGGTCTTGAAAAATGGGAGGAAACCGACAAATCTGCACTCAATGCCATGGGTGGTGGCGGTTATCTTAATTCCTACGCAGCCAAGGCTCTCAAATCGCGTGTCGCTCTCATGAAGGGTGATTATGCCACTGCCGAATCGGTATCAAAGGAAATCATCGAGTCTCAGATGTTCCCTCTCACTCAGATTGCCGATTATGCCAATATGTGGAAAAATGACACCGGCGACGAACTGATTTTCCAGCCTTTTGCGGATGCAAAACAGAGCGGATCCGTTCCGACGCCGGGTGGAATATATTTTGGCGTAAATCCTCGTTCTGTAAACTGGATTCCGGCAGCAAATGTTATCTATGACTACATAATTTTTAACAATCGTCAAGTCCGTGATGTCAGACTGAACGCATTTATTGCTGAGACAAACGATATTTATAACGGAGGCCAATATACCACTCCTGTCTTCTATAAGTATCCTGGTAATACCAAGTTCAATTCCGGTAACACTAATGCTCAGAAAAATCTGCCCAAGCCGTTCAGAACCTCGGAGCAATATCTGATTTTGGCTGAATCGGCAACACAGTTAGGACATTTTGCCGATGCAAATGCTGCACTTAACGAACTTCGCGCAGCTCGTATTCAAGGCTTCAGTGATTTGAATTACGGCAGTAAGGAAGCTCTTATGAATCAGGTAAAACTCGAACGTGCAAAAGAGCTTATCGGTGAAGGCTTCCGTCTTGGTGACCTGCGTCGCTGGGGTGATGGCTTTTCCCGTGATGGTGATTATGAGTCAATTGGCTATGACCTTAACGGTTATATTATCAATTCGGCAGTTCAAGTAAGCTTTTCACCTAATGACTACCGTTATGTATGGCCTATACCTTCTGCTGAAATGATTGTCAATCCTCAGTTGAAAGGCCAGCAGAATCCGGGCTATTAATAGTAATTATTAAACAAGATTACAGTTATGAAATTAAATAGAATATTTGCCATCGCGCTGGCTGCTCTGACAATGACAGCATGCTCGGATGATGACGATACAGATTTCAATACCGCATCGGACGTGACTGTCAATATGGAGGCCGCCACCATGACCATTCCGGAAGATAATAACGGAATGTATAATGTGCCTATTACCGTTACCGGCAAAGCAAACGGAATGATAAAGGTGACGGTAGAAATGCAGGAAGTCGGAAGCAATCCTGCAAAAGCCGACAAGCATTATATCGTTACATCAGACTACGTCTATATCCCCGCAGGTGATGAGACTGGTAATATAGAGTTCCATGCAACCGGTGACGAGGAAATCAACGAAGACCGTACATTCTCAATAAAAATAGTTAAAGTTGAGGGAGCGAAGATTGGAACCGAAACCACCACAACTATTACATTGGTGGATGATGACCATTTGATTCCGGACGCATTGAACAAACTTCAGGGATCTTGGATTGCATCAGGTACATATCTTTGCACAATAGAAGCATATCCTGACGGAGATCCGAATCACACCAAGAAAGTTAAACTTCTTGGACTTGGTGGAGATCCTGACTTAAATCCAATTATCTGTGATTTCAAGGTGGATGGTGTTACAGAAAAAATATCTCTTGACATTGAATGTCCTCAAACGCTTGATACAAATGTTAATTTTGGTACCATTGGAATATATGATATTCTTGCACTGCCCTATAGCGGTGGATTGTACCTCTCCGGAACAATAAGCGCACAGTCAAATGGTGATGCTACATTCTTTGGCTTTGACGGCGGTATCTATGCTTGTCTCTTTACTCCTGGAGATTATTCTGCTGGTGGTTTCAGCGGTTATACATACTTCAAGATACAACAGTTGACTTTGTCAAAGTAATGATTCGAACTAATTAATAGATACAATAAGTCCATTCTATAATGTGGCGTGCGTTAAGAAATCTTGGCGCACGCCACTTGATGATTTTTTCAATAACTGATCTCTCTTCATCAGCTCTCCTTTGAATTCTCTCCCGCTCTCCGATGATTTCTCTCCTTTTTTAATTTGAAAATCCAATACCAACAGATATATGAACAGATCTTTTCTTACAATCATCCTGACGGCCGGGGTCGCTATGTCGGCATCGGCGCAGGACAAGATAATTCCGGCAGGACGCATGCTGCTCCAGGAATTCAAGGAAGCCAAGTCCCATCCCGGCGATGGGAACAAGTGGTTCACCATGAGCAACCCCGACGAGGCTGAGGTCCCGGCTATAGTGGCGCTGACCGGAGGCGTGACCGCCGACAGGCTCCGCGACGAGGGATTCACCGTCACTGCCGATCTCGGCGACATGGCTGTCATCAGTCTGCCGCTTGCCCGCGCGGAGTTTCTGGCCTCGAAATCGTGGGTGAGAAGCATGTCGTTCGGACAGAAGGCCACTCCGATGCTCGACCAGGCGCGCCCCACGGCCGGAGTTGACCGCGTGCAGAACGGCTTCGACCATAACGGCGAGACCATCAGCTTCGACGGTTCGGGCGTGGTCTGCGGAATGATGGACATAGGCCTTGAGGCGAACCATATCAATTTCAAGAACTCCGACGGCACCTCGCGCATATCGCGCCTGTGGAGAATTTCGCTGGATACATCGACAGGAAAAGTGTCGCAGCAGGAATATACTCCGGAGACTATCTCTTCGTTCTCGACCGATACCCGCTCCGAGAGCCATGCCACTCATGTGGGCGGAATTATCGGCGGTGGCTACAAAGGCGACGGACGATACATCTATGTCCCCAATCCGGGCAACGGCAGCGGCTGGCAGGACCGCGACAACTCGCCGATACCCTATTACGGCGTGGCTACAGGTGCCGATCTGGCTTTCAACTGCGGAGAGCTATATCTTGCAAGCATCATACAGGGCGTCTCAAACGTGATGGACTATGCGGCCCAGACAGGCAAACCGGCCGTCGTCAACCTGTCGCTCGGGCACACCACCGGTCCGCATGACGGCACCGATGACTACTGCCGTGCTCTCGCCGCTCTGGGGCAGCGGGGAATCATCTGCATCTCGGCCGGTAATGACGGAGATACGAACATGTCGCTCGTAAAGGACTTCACCTCAGGCACAACGGGAAAGAGAGTGATGACGACAATAAAGGACAACACCGCACACGGCACAGTCGATATATGGAGCAACGACAATCAGCCCCTGACGGTCACCATAGGCATCTATGACATGAAGACGGGCGACAAGGCGCTTCTGTCCGTCGATGCAGCCGGGCAGTCGCTGAGTTCCGCCAGCAATCCCGAGTTCGCTGCCAGTTTCTCCGGCTCCGTCAGGATCTCGTCAAATATAGACGTGAACAACAACCGCTACAACTGCTATATAAATTTCTCCAATGTGGAGCCGAAAGCCACTGCTTCTGACCGCTATATCACTCTGAAAGTAGAGGGAAATCCCGGACAGACGGCCTACATCTACGGTAGTTCGACCATCACATTCTCGAAGAGCGGGCTTAAAGGGGGTTATGTCGATGGCAATCCAAACAATTCGATCAACGACGGCGCATGCGCCGAAAATGTTGTTTCTGTGGGTGCCTATACGTCGCGAAACGTGTGGGGACAGTTCAACGGAGTCTATCAATACGGCAATATCGCGCAGTATCCCATAGGCGAAATCTCCCCGTTCTCAAGCTACGGCCCTACGTTCCAGGGCAAGCAGCTCCCGCTTGTTTGCGGACCGGGAGCGAACATCGTTTCAAGCTACAGCACCTATTATGTCAAGGATAAGGGCTTGGAACAAACCATGACCGTCTCGGCAAAAAGCGGCAACGACACCTATTACTGGGGCACGATGCAGGGAACGTCGATGTCGTGTCCGTTTGTGACGGGAACGATCGGCCTGTGGCTTCAGGCGTGTCCGGAGCTTGACTTCGACAAGGTCATGGATGTTATCGACAATACTTCCGTGGCCCAGACGCAGGAGCCTCAGCGGTGGGGAGCCGGGAAAATAAATGCGTTGGAAGGCATCAGGTATATCCTGCAGAAGTATGCGGCCAACGGAGCCGTATGGGAGGATGACGACCGGCGGCTCCTGGTCAGCTTCAACGGCTCGGGCTACGACGTGACCATGGCCGGAGAGGCGCGGTTCACCGTGACGGTCTATGATATCCAGGGACGGCCCGTGGCCACGGCCCGCGGACTCGACGGACAGGCCTCGGTTACGACCTCCGAGCTGACCCCCGGCGTCTATGTGCTCGCCACTCAGGGAGCCTCCTCGCGCCTCACCCGCAAAGTAACCGTCCGCTAATAAATATTGAAAATCTTATAGGATTCTAAAAAAATTGCGTAATTTTGCATCGTCAAAACCCCATTTTTTCTGACTCCATGCAATCATCTATCCATCCAATCAAAATTTTCGCCGGAACGGCTTCGCGCTATATGGGCGAAGAAATCTGCAAAGATCTTGGAATAGAGCTCGGCAAAATGAATGTCCAGCACTTTGCCGATGGCGAATTCGAAGTGTCCTTTGAAGAAACAGTCCGCGGCTGCGAGGTTTATCTTGTACAGTCAACATTCCCCAACAGCGACAATCTCATGGAGCTGTTGCTGATGATCGATGCCGCCAAGCGCGCCTCGGCTTACTCGGTCATAGCCGTGATCCCTTATTTCGGCTGGGCCCGTCAGGACCGCAAGGACAAGCCCCGTGTGTCAATCGCCGCCAAACTCGTGGCCGATCTTCTGATGGCTGCCGGTGTGAACCGCGTGATCACCATGGATCTTCACGCCGACCAGATCCAGGGATTCTTCAATGTGCCTGTCGATCATCTCTATGCCTCTTCGGTGTTCATTCCTTATATCCAGAGTCTTAAGCTCGAGGATATGGTGATAGCGACCCCCGACGTGGGTGGAGCGAAACGCGCCAATTCCTACGCCAAGTTCCTCGATGTTCCTCTGGTTCTCTGCCACAAGCAGCGCGCCAAGGCAAATGTCGTGGCTACGATGACAGTGATTGGCGATGTCAAGGACAAGAACGTTATTCTCGTCGATGACATGGTCGATACGGCCGGAACTATCGCCAAAGCCGCCGATCTAATGCTGTCTCTTATACACATCTGACGCTGCCGACGATAAGGCTC
>ENA-OYXU01000672-OYXU01000672.1-human-gut-metagenome-genome-assembly--contig:-NODE-672-length-13171-cov-3.877859_pt1 | contig 13171 bp, 10 predicted proteins | sample MGYA00243243_ERZ653435 | MGnify/ENA primary metagenome ERZ653435 (study PRJEB26926, sample SAMN06165113) | human gut metagenome | biome: ENVO:00009003; feature: ENVO:2100002; material: ENVO:00002003... | reverse complement strand
CAGGGCCGGAAGCTGATAGCACAGCGATTTGCCGCCTCCCGTGGGCATGAGCACAAAGGTGTCATGCCCTTCAAGCAGGCTTGAGATGATGGCTTCCTGGTTGCCTTTAAAGGTGTCAAACCCGAAATTTTCTTTCAGCGCTCCGTAGAGCTTTGCGTTTTTTCCCGTTGCGGTGGTAGTCATTGATTCAAGGAATGTGAGGAAAAAGGATTATGTCCGGACTTTTTCAGTCTCTGGCGTAGTCGGGAAAACTGCCGGTTTATTGGTTGTTGAGATGGGTCTCGAAGTTTGCTTCGATCAGTTTGCGCTGTGCATATTCAGCCGTTATTTCAAGCTCCTTGGTGTCGCTTGACGGCGTCTCGAACATGGCGTCGATCATGATGGTCTCCACAATCGAGCGGAGTCCGCGGGCACCGAGTTTATACTGTATGGCCTTGTCTACAATCAGGTCGAGCGCATTGTCCGTGAATTTGAGCTTGACGCCGTCCATCATGAAGATTTTCTCATACTGACGCACGATGGCGTTGCGTGGCTCGGTCAGGATACGTCTGAGGGCGTCGCGGTCAAGCGGGTCGAGGTGAACGACAAGCGGCAGACGGCCGATTATCTCGGGGATGAGGCCGAAGGATTTCAAATCCTGTGGAGCCACATACTGGAGATAGTTGGCGGTGTCGATGCGCTCGCGGTTGTTGTTGCCCGCATATCCCACAACATGGGTGTTGAGCCTGTGGGCTATCTTGCGTTCGATGCCGTCAAAGGCTCCGCCGCAGATAAACAATATGTTCTTTGTGTCAACGGGAATCATCTTCTGCTCGGGATGCTTGCGGCCCCCTTGCGGCGGAACGTTGACGATTGAGCCCTCGAGCAGCTTCAGCAGACCCTGCTGAACGCCCTCGCCCGAGACGTCGCGCGTGATTGACGGATTGTCACCTTTGCGGGCTATTTTGTCGATTTCATCAATGAAGACGATACCCCTCTCGGCTTTGGCCACATCATAGTCGGCGGCCTGAAGCAGACGGGTCAGCAGGCTCTCGATGTCTTCACCGACATATCCGGCCTCGGTCAGAACCGTGGCGTCGACAATCGTAAACGGGACGTCGAGCAGACGGGCAATACTTTTTGCCAGCAGCGTTTTGCCGGCGCCTGTAGGACCCACCATGATGATGTTACTCTTCTCGATGTCTACGTCGTCTACATTTTGGGCCAGTCGTTTGTAGTGGTTGTAGACGGCCACAGAGAGGTATTTCTTGGCCTCCTGCTGTCCGATGACATACTGGTCGAGAAAGTCCATGATCTCACGCGGCTTCGGCACGCTGTCCAGGCTGATGTCCTCGGGCTTTTCGCTCCCGTTGCCCCCTTTGCGGTAGTCAGCGAGGAGCTGATGGAGCGTCTCGATACATTCGGCGCAGATATACGAGCTGTCAAGCGAGCTGGGCATCATGGCTTCGGTCATGTTGCCCGGTCGTCCGCAGAAGCTGCATGATGGCATTTTCTTTTTTGCCATTTACTTGTAATTTGGTTATGCGTTAAGTCTGATTATGTCTCAGATGTTATTTCCCGGCGTTTGGCGTCAGGACGTTGTCAATCATTCCGTAGGCTTTGGCCTCGTCTGCGTCCATCCAGAAGTCGCGGTCGCCGTCGCGCTCGACTTTCTCAAAGGGCTGGCCCGAGTGGTTCGATATGATTGTATAGAGTTCTTTCTTATATTTCAGGATTTCGCGGGCAGTGATTTCAATGTCACTGGCCTGACCCTGCACGCCGCCTAAGGGCTGGTGAATCATGACGCGGCTGTGGGGAAGCGCGAATCGTTTGCCTTTCTGACCTGCCACAAGCAGAACGGCGGCCATCGAGGCTGCCATACCTATGCATATAGTTGATACATCACTCTTGACAAATTGCATGGTGTCATAAAGACCGAGTCCGGCGCTGACTGAGCCGCCCGGCGAGTTGAGATATATCGAGATGTCTTTGCCGGGGTCTACAGAGTCGAGATAGAGCAGCTGGCCCTGGACCACGGTGGCGGTGTAGTCGTTGACGTCTGTGCTCAGGAAGATGATGCGGTCCATCATCAGACGCGAGAAGACATCCATCTGCGCCACGTTGAGCTGACGCTCTTCGATGATTGTGGGTGAGATATAGCTTGAATTGACTGCCGAGATATATTGATCGAGTGCAAGTCCGTTCATGCCGCGGTGTTTGACCGCATAGTTTCTGAAGTCGTTGTTCATATGATTTGTATTCTTGTTTCTGCTAATTGATAATTCAAAATTACAAAGATTGTGCCAATTATACAAGTAAAACCGACTATCGGGTCAAAAAAAATATTAAAAGAGCGTTGCGCCGCCGTGCCCGTCTGTCGGGGCATGGCAGCGCAACTTTTATGATTCGGAGTCCCGGATGCCGCTCTTCGTCGGTCCCGGAGGAATGCTGTCTCAGAGTTTGGCAGCGATTTCCTTGAACTCGTCGAGGCTTACTTCCTTGTGGTCGAGAGTTACGTGGTCATGGATAGCCTGGAACAGCATTATCTCGCTGAGCTGCTGCACAAGGCGCTGACGGTTGTTCTTGTCAGCCAGAGTCTGCTTGGCGTAGTTGGTGATGATTTCGTCGTCGAGGTTGAGCATGCCGTACTGAGCGAACTGCTGGGCGGCATATGCCTTGGCGAAGCCGAGGAGGCTCTCTTCGGTTATCTTCAGGTCAAACTGAGCGGCAATCTTGTCGCTGATAATCTGCCATTTCAGTCCGGGGAGCATCTTGGTGTATTCCTCGTCGATGTTCTCCTCGTTGAGACCTTCGTTACGGTTGATGAGCCAGCGCTTCAGGAGGTCGTCGGCGAAGTGGAGCTGGCTGTCAAATTTAGCCATGATGTCACGCTGTGCCTCGAAACGGAATATCATCTGACTGTTGCGCGAGAGATCCTGAGCCACAATGGCCTTGACGGCTTCGCGATATTCCTCCTCGTTGTGGACTTTGTCCTTGCCAAAGGCGGTGGTGTAGTATTCTTCGCCGAGTTCGGCGGGTTTAACAACGATGATTTCGCTGATTGCGAGCTCGAAGTCGCTCTTGACGTCAGCGGCGATTGATTTGTCGAGGTGGAGCATCGATGCCATTTCGGCAGGGTCACCCTCGCAGCTCTTCCAGGGGTTGAAGACTACTTTGTCACCGACTTTCTTTGAAGCGAATTTCTCGGCTTCCTCTTTCGATTTGAAATATGCGGGATAAACAATACCGTCGGTTACCTGGATAGCGCCTTCCTTGTCGTTGATCTGCCCGTTCTCGTCAAGCTGCATCATTACACCCTTGATGAGGGCATCGGGAGTTGTCTCCTCGCCCGGCACCTGTGCGCCGTAGCGTTTACGCATGCCGTTGTCATATTCGTTTATCATCTCGTCGGTAACGGTGATATCATAATATGGCACGTGAATGTCGGCGTCAATCTTGAAGTCGCCTTCGGGAGCGAGCGCCAGGTCATATTCAAAGGTGAACTCTTTCTGGTTTTTCAGGTCAAGTTCTTTGACTTCTACGGGAAGCGGCTCGCCGAGAATCTCGACTTTGTTGTCGCGCATATACTCCATGACAGCCTTGTAGACGACATCGTTGATGACATCTGAGGTGACATGGATGCCAAAGCGGCGCTTCAACTCTCCAAACGGAACATGGCCCTTGCGGAAGCCGGGGATGGCGTGGGTTGTGCCGATTTTTTTCAGCTCGGCTGTGACTTTGTCCTGGTAGTCGTTTTCCGAAACCTCGACGGTCAGACGGGCTGCTACGTCGCCGGTTTTCTGCATTGTTACGTTCATGACAATCTATTGTTTTTTCTCGTTTTTGGTTCCTGTTTATTGTTTTCCCACAGACGGTGTCAGCAGAGAGGCTGTTTCGTGCCAAGGGCTAACGGGTTGCAAAGTTAACAATTTTGCGGGGATTTATGTTAAAGCCCCGCCCATATTTTCTTTTTAGGGCTTTCGCTTCTCCCCCAAACATCAGCCACATCCGTCACATAAGTAACATCAGTCACACCCTTCCGTCAGTATTGCAGATAAATGAAAGGCACAATGTCGCTCTGACGCACCTGAATTATCAGCAATATAACTATCGCTAACACTATGGCCTGAGCCCAGAACGGAAACGAAGTCCATTTTTCTCGTGCGGCAATCGTCCAGCGATGAGGCATAAAATGCATGAAATAACCGAGCATCAGAGCAAGCACTATCGCGAAGTAGCCGGCTATAAACTGTGGAGCGATGGCGGGATGAAAGTCATAAATTATCTGGTGAGCCATCTCTCCCGCCTGATCGAGCGACCGCATGCGGAAGAAGACAAACGTCAGGGCGATCAGATTGAAGGTAATGAACATGTTGGCCGCCACGCGCCACCATGCGCCTTTCTTGTGGGCCGGAAGCGCAGGTGTGATTCCCTTCAGCATCTTGTGACCGACGAGCAGGAATCCCTGAAGCGCGCCCCATATCACATACATCCAAGACGCTCCGTGCCATAGGCCGCCGATGACCATCGTCGAGAACTGGTTGAAGTGGGCGCGTGTCTTTGAGCAGCGGTTGCCGCCCATCGGTATGTAGACATAGTCGCGCAGCCATGTCGACAGCGAGATGTGCCAGCGACGCCAGAACTCGGTTGGGCTCTGCGATTTGAAGGGTGACATGAAGTTGTCTTTGAATCTGTAGCCCATCAGCAGCGCCAGGCCTATGGCGATGTCCGAGTAGCCCGAGAAGTCGCAATAGAGCTGAATGAAAAAACCATACATGCCCATCATGTTCTCAAATCCGCTGTAGAGCGACGGATTGTCAAAGATTCGGTCAACAAAGTTGCCGCTGATAAAGTCAGCGACAATGACTTTCTTGATAAGTCCGGCTATTATGAGGAAAAGACCCTCGCTGACCATGGCGTGTGTGGCGACGGGATTCTCCTTTATCTGCGGAAGCATATCCTTGGCCCTTACGACAGGTCCGGCCAGTAGCGGGGGGAAGAATGTCAGGAAGAAACAGTAGTCCAAGAAGTTGCGCGATGGCTCTATCGTTCCGCGATAGATGTCTACTATATAGCTGATTGACCTGAAGGTGAAAAACGATATGCCTGCAGGCAGTATGATGTCAAGAGCATCGAATTTTGCCGTCGAGAAGTTGTTGATGGTGTCTATCAGAAGGTTGAAATACTTGAAGTAGACCAGCATCCCCACGTTTATGACGACATTTATCCACACGATGAGCTTTCTGACCGCACGTTTGCGGGCTCGTCCCATCCATGTGCCGAGGAGATAGTCGCTGACACAGACGCCAAGCAGTATGAAGCAGTAGCCAGCCGACGATTTATAGTAGAAATAAAGCGAGAAAAGTATCACGAAGACCATTTTCACTGTCCTCGAACCTCTCAGCAGGCGATAAATGCCTATGAAGGCCACAAAGAGCAGCAGAAACAGTCCGGTGTTGAACAGAAGCGGGCTGGCACTGTCATATGCCAGCACGCCTGAGAGTTTGTCAAAATCTATCGGGAGCTTGTCCATCAGTTGCTTGGTGGTAAAACTTGTGTCGGCGCCTTTTATCCGGCCCGCACATTTCGGCTTGGTTTTATGTGATTATTTGTTTGTCGAGGTCAGAGCGTCAATCAGTGCGTCATAGAGCAGACGTCCCTGAAGATGATAGCCTTTGCCCGAATGGTGAATGCGGTCTTTGCTGAACAGTCCGTTGGATATCCATGTGTTTGACGCGCCGTTGCCTCCGGCTACCTCATACCAGTCAAGAACGGCGATGCCGTTGTCGGCGCCATATTTCAGAATCTGGTTGCGAGCCTGGGCGATTTTGTCGTTGGGGCGATATGACCGAGTTGTTGTCGTCACGGTGCGCATAGTCGTACGCGACTTGCGGCGCTTGCCTTTTTTCGTCCTGCGGGCGCGGGTCTTCACGGGGACCTTCTTGCTGACTTTCTTCGAATATGATTTCTGACACTCCATGGGAGTGGTCAGCAGGATCTGGGCATTCGGGTTGGCCGACCTTATGTTCTGGACAAGACGGTCGATGCTGCGGTAGAATGAGTCATTGTCGAGCCGTCCGAAAGCTTCGTTAGTGCCCAGAGAGATAATTACGAGGTTGGGATCAAGTGGAGCAATACCCTGCCCCATTGTTCCGATGCGGTTATATGTAGCGTAGGTGGCGCCGTTGTTGCCTATGACGTGATAGAACACACCGGGACGGTCGCCCGAGAGCGAGACACCATAGACGGTCAGGTCGCCTTTTGACGAGAAATAAACTTTGACCTGCGTCTCCTGCGAAGCCATCACAACTTGTGTGTAGTCGCGCGACGGGATGGCCTTATAGTGCACACGGTAACCGTCGGAACCCACGACGCTGTCAATCGTCAGTTTGCCTCCATGAAAAATGGTGAATGACGAGAAAGGATTGTAGTCGTCTGAGGTCTTTGTGCCTATCGTCAGCGACGAGCTGTTATAGCCGGGATGTATCGACGTGCCTGTGAATCCCATGGGATATGACCATGTGCGGCTCATGAGTTTCACAGGGGTCCAGTTGTCGTTGCTTGAGAATATATAATCGGTGGGCTGGTTGGTGCCGCTCATTTTCAGCGGAGTGATTATTCCGCGGCCGCTGTTGCCGAAGTCATACTGCAACAGCTCGCGTGTCGTGGCTCCGTTGATGTCGGCCTGTAGGTGGCTATCGCCAATATGGACTATTGACACCGGTTTTTTCGAGCTGTTGGCAAACGCACGTTTCAAGGCCATCCAGTCCGCGCCGTTAAATGTGATATGGTTGGCGGCTTTGTTGATGAACGACGGCACGGGTATGTCTATGTCGTCGCCGTCGATATCGATGACAGGGTTCTCACGTATATCCTGAGTTGAAGCTTCATCGTCGTTTTCTTCCTCTTCAGTCTCTTCAGACTCCTCCTCGTCGTCAGCTTCCTGCTGTGTCGGCTGCGGATTCTGCGCCGTCACGGTGTCAGCCGTCGAGATAGCGGTCAGCATAATCAGAGGCAGCCCCAGTGTCAGTATCGTCTTTTTCATTTGAGCTTCTGTTGGAGTGCGTTATAAAGACGGGTGGCGAGTTCCGCGCCTCCCGAGTGGGTCATGTGTATATAGTCTTTGTTGGCTTTACCTTCAGATGCCCAGCGAACAATGGCTCCTTCGCCGCCCATGGCTTCGCGGGTATCCCAGAAGAGACAGTGGGCGCGGCGGGCAGCAGTGCGCTGCGCTTCGACCATAAAAGGTGCCGTGCTCATTGATTTGACCGCACCGCCCGATTTTTCGCCGCGGTCGCCTATGCCCATCAGCAGGATGTCTGCGCCGGGATAGCACTGACGGACATGGTTGATGACTTTGACAAGCTGATTGGAGTAAACCGTATAGTCCTTTTGCTTGGCTGTCATGGCGTTGATGCCGAATTCCAATATTATCAGATCATAGTCGACATACTGTGCCATCTGGCGGCAGAGGTCGACATCGAGTTTATTCAGCGTTATGCCGCTGTAACCGCGCGATGACATACAGTCGAGCGCTACACCTTTGGTGCCGTCAAGCCATACTCCGAGTCCGATGAGGCTGCTCTCCGAAACTTTCACATCAAATTCGGGCGTCTGACCGTTGACGGTGATGGCCTGGACTTTGTCTGACCCTTCGACGGGATGTTCAACCCAGTCGCCCGTCGTCTTGACAAGAATTGTTGTAGGCTTGGGAGATATGAACAGAAACTGTGATACGTTCCAGATTTGGGCATGCGCAAGCGTAGTCACGCCGTGATAGGTCGACAATGCTGTACCCGAGGGCATGAAGTAGTGCTCGCTGAGTCCGATATATTTGGGATTGCCTTTCTTTGTGGCTGCAAATTCCTTCCAGCCGTTGCCACCCTGCTTGACAGAGCGGCGAAATCCCGGAAAGTCGCTATGCATATTGACATATCCGACACCTGCACCTCCGTAGGTAGCCTGAAGTTTCTCGCGAAGGTCCTGAGTGAAGATGTCACCTTCGATATAACTGTCGCCGACTACGGTTGCGCGGGCGAGTTTGCCTGACTTGAGGGCCTGCTTGAAATGAAATAGGCCCACTTCGCCGATAGTGTAGTCTTCGATGACCACAAGGTCTCCCTGACGCGAAGGCTTGACCTCTCCCATGATTGTGTCGCTGTAGACGGGCTGACCGTTGGCGTCAAGTTGCTGTGCAACGGCCTCCGCGTCTTTCTGGGCCTTGAGCAGTTCGGGGTCAATCGGTTCACCCGACGATGTCGAATCGGATTTAAGCAATGAGTCGGGCAGAATGTCGCTCAGCAGATTGAAATCTTTGATGGCTCCGCCGCTCCATTTTTCGAGCGGCAGGAATGATATGCCGAAGACAATGGCAACGGCGATTACGGTTATGAGTGCTATTTTTCCTGTCTTGTTCTTTTTATCCATATTCAGCTTTCTTTTGCGGCTTGGTTATCGGAAACTTTCCCTTTGATGATTTCGTTGAGCGGCCTGACCTTCGAGACTGCCTCGTCCCATTCGTCGGCCGCTGTGGATTCGGCGGTTATGCCTCCTCCTGAATATATATTATAGGTGTAGCCTTTTTCGATTTTGGCAGCCATCGCACACCTGAGGTTGACATAAGCCATAGACGCCCCGGGAGTGATTAGTCCCACGAATCCGCCGTAACAGAGTCTTTCGTGGGTCTCGCTGACAAATATCTCGGGCAGTGCTTTTTCTCTCGGAAAACCGCCGACTGCCGGTGTCGGGGACAGCCGTGTCAGGAATTCACGCCTGTCTTTGCCGTTGAGGTCGAGTTTGGCTCTGATGGGAGTACACAGATGTTTGATGCTGCCGAATTTCAGTTCGGAGGTCTGAATGTCTTTGTCAATCTTCGCACCGGCTTTTGAAAGACACTGGAGTATATATCCGACCACAAGATTGTGCTCATCGAGGTTTTTCTGGTCCCATTGGCGGCGTGACCGTGTTTTCATTGTCCCGGCCAGAGCCATCGTCTCGATTGAGTCGTCAGATATACGGGCAAGTATCTCGGGAGTGGCACCGAGCCACAGTCCAGTCTCCTGTGTGAAACATAGATAGCGGAATGTGTTGGGGAAAAGTTCGAAATACCCTTCGGCCACGTCGGTTATGTCGCGCTCCGACTCGACTGTCTCGATGCGTGAGAGGACGGTCTTGCCTCCGTCGCGTTTCAGCCGCTCGATGACGCCGTTCACAACGGAGATATATTTGAATTTCTCAGTCTGACGCTTCTGCAATGGTGTCCATGTGGGCGGAAGCATTCCTTCGAGACTGTCGGCAATCTTCAGCACGCCGTCGGCCGAAAGCTCGGCGCGTATGCCCGCGGTGTATTCTTCGTCGTTGGCGAAAAAATTGATGATGAAGCCGCGCCAGTCAGGATTTTTGCTCTCCCAGACGTTGCGGTAGTCATCGTCTGTGTCGGGTACTGACGCAAAAAACAGCGGGGTGTCGTCGCCGGGCAATACGGTCAGCGCAAAGGGCAGATTGATGTCGATGCATCTGTCTATGGCCCGGCGTGTCTTCTCGTCAATCTTCATCTTCGTCCACGGTGTGGCCCGTCAGCTCGAAAGCTGAAGCGCCGGTGATTTTTACTTTGTATATGTGACCGCGAATCAGACGTTTGCGGCCTTTGCCGGGCTTGACAATCACTTCGGGGTCGACATCAGGCGAATCCCACTGTGTGCGCCCCACCCATTCTTCGCCTTCGCGACGGTCAATCATGACGGGCAGCGTCTGTCCTATCTTGGAGGCCTGTATTTCTTCGGAAATTTCCTGTTGCAGGTCCATGAGCCGGTCGAGACGTTGCTGTTTGACCTCTGCAGGGATGTCGTCATTGAGGTGAAGCGCGGCATATGTGTCGTCTTCCTCGCAATAGGCAAACGCGCCCATACGCTCAAACCGCTGCTCTCTGACAAAGTCAAGCAACTCCTCGAACTCTTTCTCGCCCTCGCCCGGAAATCCGGTCATGAGCGTTGTGCGGATGTGCAGCTCCGGCACACGGCGGCGCATCTCGGCCAACAGCTCTCGAGTCTGACGTCCGTCAATGTGGCGTCTCATATTGCTGAGCACCAGGTCGGAGATGTGTTGCAGAGCGATGTCGATATATTTGCAGACATTGTCGCGCGAGGCCATCACATCGAGCACGTCGAGCGGGAAGTCTGACGGATAGGCATAGTGGAGCCTTATCCATTCAACCCCTTCTACGTCCGAAATGGCTTCGACGAGTCGTGCCAGATGGCTGCGTTCGCCTTTAGGGTAGATGTCATTGCCATAGTTGCTGAGGTCCTGAGCGATGACATTGAACTCTTTGACGCCGCGGCTGACCAGGAGTCTCGTCTCGCTGACAATCTCGTCAATCGGGCGTGACTTATAGCGTCCGGTGATGAGCGGTATGGCGCAGAAAGCGCAGAAGCGGTTACAGCCTTCAGCTATCTTCAGATAGGCGTGATGTGACGGCGTGGCGATTACACGGTCATAAGGCGCCGTGGCCGGACGTTTGCGAGCCAGGTCTGTGACCAGCTTTCCCCAGTCGCGCTTTCCATACCAGGCTGTTACTTCAGGTATCTCGGCTTTCAGTTCGTCCATGTAGCGCTCGCTCAGACATCCCATGACACGCAACTCAGAAATACGGCCTTGTTTGAGAGCCTCTCCCCAGCGCAATATCTCGTTGATCGATTCTTCTTTGGCGTCACCGATGAAGCCGCAAGTGTTGATGACGACGATGTCGCCACGACCCGCTCGTTTAGGCTCGTGCACGGCGTCATAGCCCGCATCTCTCAGCTGGCACAGCAGACGTTCGCTGTCAACAAGATTCTTGCTGCAGCCCATGGTGATGACGTCGACTTTTGGTCTTGACATCACTTGCCGAAGAGCGATTTTACGAATTCACGTTTGTTGAATACCTGTAGGTCATTAATGCCTTCGCCGAGACCGATATATCTTACAGGTATCTTAAAGCGGTCGCTGATACCGATGACCACGCCTCCCTTGGCTGTGCCGTCGAGCTTGGTGACAGCCAACGAGGTGACCTGAGTGGCGGCTGTGAACTGACGTGCCTGCTCAAAGGCGTTCTGTCCCGTTGAGCCGTCGAGCACGAGAAGTACGTCGAGCGGCGAGCCGGGTACTACCCTGTCGACGACCTTGCGTATCTTTGTTAGCTCGTCCATGAGCCCCTTTTTGTTGTGAAGACGTCCGGCCGTGTCGATGATGACAACGTCGGCGCCATCAGCCTTGGCGTGCTCGAGGGTGTCAAAAGCCACAGCCGCAGGGTCTGCGCCAATTTTCTGCTTGACTATCGGCACTCCGGCACGCTCGCTCCAGACGTCAAGTTGCTCTATGGCGGCCGCCCTGAATGTGTCGGCTGCTCCGAGTATGACCTTGTTGCCGGCACGCTTGTATTGCGCGGCGAGTTTGCCTATGGTGGTGGTTTTGCCCACACCGTTGACGCCAACTACGAGGATGACATAAGGGCGTTTGGCGTCGGGGCTGAGCTTGAAGTCTTCGGTGTCGTCTTCTTTTTCGTCTCCGACGAGCATGTCGGTGATTTCGTCGACGAGCATACTGTTAAGCTCCGATGTGCCGACATATTTGTCGCGTGCCACACGCTTCTGAAGCCGGTCGATGATGGCCAGTGTGGTGTCAACGCCGACATCGCTGGTGATAAAGACCTCCTCGAGATTATCGAGGACATCATCGTCAACCTTGCTCTTGCCGGCTATGGCGCGGGTTATCTTTGAGAATACGCCGGTCTTGGTGCGTTCAAGACCTTTGTCAAGCGTTTCCTTCTTTTCTTTGCTGAAAAATCTGCTGAATATGTTGCCCATTTTCCATTCACTTGAAATAAGAGTGCAAAGTTAGCAACTTTTTTCGGTATCCAAGGTGTCAGGCTCAGAGTTTCTTTCCGCCGTTTACCGTCAGTTTCTCCCAGGCGCGCTCGGCTTTCTCTTTAGCCTTCCCGACGGTTGTGTCGGTGGCGAGTATGACACCCATGCGGCGGTGGCCGTTGATTTCAGGTTTGCCGAAGATGCGCATGTCTGTGCCTTCCTCCTCAAGCACATGCTCGAGATTGTCCATCTCAATCTGTTTGGTGTTGCCTTCCACGACGATTGCGCGCGAAGCCGACGGTCCGTAAAACTTGATTTCAGGTATCGGCAGACCGAGCAGAGCGCGTGCATGAAGACCGAACTCGCTGAGATTCTGTGATATCATGGTGACCATGCCTGTGTCGTGCGGGCGCGGTGAAACTTCAGAGAAAATGACTTCGTCACCTTTGACAAACATTTCGACGCCGAAGATGCCGTAGCCGCCGAGCGCGTCGGTGACTTTGCGGGCTATCTCTCGTGCCGACTCGAGAGCTTTATCGCTCATGGGCTGGGGCTGCCATGAACGGCGGTAGTCGCCGTCAATCTGTATGTGTCCTATGGGTTCGCAGAATTTAGTGCCTGAGATTGACCTGACTGTCAGAAGGGTTATCTCATAGTCAAAGTCAACAAAGCCCTCCACGATGACACGGCCGGCCCCGGCGCGACCTCCCTCCTGAGCTATGGTCCACGCTTTCTCGATGTCTTCGGCTTTCTTTATGACCGACTGGCCGTGGCCCGACGAGCTCATCACGGGTTTGACTACACACGGGATACCGATTTCTTCAACCGCTCTGAGGAATTCCTCTTTGGTCGATGCGAAACGATAGGGAGATGTCGTGACACCAAGCTCTTCGGCTGCCAGACGGCGTATGCCTTCACGGTTCATGGTCAGCCATGCAGCGCGTGCTGTCGGGGTTACGTGGTAGCCCTCTTTCTCAAGCTCCACAAGCACGGGTGTGGCTATGGCCTCGACTTCAGGGATGATGTGGTCAGGCTTCTCAAGTTCGATGATACGGCGCAGCTCATCAGGGTCAAGCATGTTGAATACGTGTGAGCGGTGAGCGATCTGCATCGCAGGCGCGTTTGCATAGCGGTCACATGCTACTACTTCCACTCCAAGACGCTGAAGTTCTATTGCTACTTCTTTACCTAATTCGCCACTGCCGAGCAAGAGTGCCTTGCGGCCAACCGGTGTCATCACCGAACCTATTTTTGCCATTGTCAAGAAATTATTTTGTTTCCGGCCACAAATTTACTAATAGGTATAGGCGGTTGATGCGCCCAAATGAAAGATAATCGCTACTTTTGTAGCA
>ENA-OYXU01000671-OYXU01000671.1-human-gut-metagenome-genome-assembly--contig:-NODE-671-length-13179-cov-5.373362_pt1 | contig 13179 bp, 16 predicted proteins | sample MGYA00243243_ERZ653435 | MGnify/ENA primary metagenome ERZ653435 (study PRJEB26926, sample SAMN06165113) | human gut metagenome | biome: ENVO:00009003; feature: ENVO:2100002; material: ENVO:00002003... | reverse complement strand
ATTGTGGGACATCTACTACGAATACGCAGAGGATTGATTAAATTCTTTTTAAGGCTTGGATTCTTCAATTGAGTAGAACAAGAGTTACACTTTTTCTACCGAATAACCATGCCTCCATTACATTTTCCAAACGAATAACCGAGGATGTACTACACTTTTTCAAACGAATCAATAATGACCTCGTATCGGCCGTTTGCACATCTTAGTTAAAACAGCTATCTTTGCGGGTACAAAAACACAGGCCCGGGAGGGTCTGAAAATGCGATTTTCAGAAGGTAAAAACGGAGCATTTCCGGGCTTTTGTACCCGAAGAATTGCAATCCATTGAGCGGCAAGATGTTCTATGCACTGCATCGGCAAGTAATGCTCTGCTATTCAATAAACTGTTTTAAAAATATGAATATTCTTTATGGTAAACGAAGGCAGATATAAGGAATTTGAGCGGTATCTTGCTTGCGGGGAACCGGGAGTGGAGGAACGTGTGCGTAACTGGTCGATGGCCATTGGTTTGCAGGATGTTAAATCGATATTAAACAATATGAGATGAGCGAATTTGACGAATATATAGTCCATGGTGAACCGGGGCAGAAGGAGAAGGCTGATGCATGGCAGACGGCGATTGGCCTTCAGGATGTGGATGGGCTGAAAGTTTCAGCTTATCTGCTTGACACTGCGCGTCAGCATATTGAAGGCGACATATCCATTGATGATGCTCGTGAACGCATCAAGGCGTATTATGAGACTAAATCCGAACATGATGCCGTGGATGAGGAGGGCGACAAAGTCTCCGCTAACATCGCTAAGATTATCATGGAGCCGACCTTCGCATTCTCGTTTATCGGACTGACTTCTATTCATCGACGCATATTTGAAGATTGTTTCAATTTCGCCGGGCAACTCAGAACAGTAGAATTGTCAAAAAAAGAGTGGGTACTGGGTGGTGAGACCTCGGTTTCATATCAGCCATCTTTTGACATTCGCAATGCCATAGAGTATGACTTGGCAAAAGAAAAAGAATATGATTACTCTGATAAGCCAATTTCGGAGGTGATTCAACATTTAGCTCGTTTCACTGCTGATTTGTGGCAGATACACCCTTTCAGAGAGGGTAATACTCGCACAACTGCCGTTTTTCTGATAAAGTACCTTCGGTCTATGGAGTTTCCGGCAACTAACGATATGTTCAAGGAGCATTCATGGTATTTCCGTAATTCTCTTGTCCGTGCGTCATACAAAGGGTTAAACATATCTCCTACGACAGAATTTATAGAGCGATTCTTACGTAATATGATTATAGGCGAAAAGAATGAGCTTCGCAATCGTGATATGCTTGTAGGGGCACCCCTGCCTTATCCCTCTGTTCAAAGTGCAACCGACGATAGCCCAAAGAGCAAATTTTGCACGTTTAATTGGACTTTGTAGGAAACCGCTATACTCCGCTGCATCGAATCTAATCCAAAAATAACCCAAAAGGAAATGGCATCAATCATCCGCAAGTCGGAACGAACAGTTAAAACCATCACTTCTGCCCTCGTTGAAAAAGGCATCATCATCCGCCGCAACGGTCGTCGTAACGGCTGGTGGGAAATCTTGTCAAGAGAATAACAAAGAGTTTGATATGAAAGCATTGACGTATACTGCGCCGGGGCGGTTTGAACTGATTGAGAAACCAAAGCCGGACGTTTTGGACCCGAAGGATGCCGTGGTGCGGGTTACTCTGTCGAGTATCTGCTCTTCGGACCTTCATATTCTGCATGGGGCTGTGCCTCAGGCCAAGGTAGGCATTACCGTGGGACACGAATTAGTTGGCGTCGTGGAGGCTGTCGGTTTGGAAGTCTCCAGAGTGAAGCCGGGCGACAGGGTTGCTGTGAATGTCGAGACGTTCTGCGGAGAATGTTTCTATTGCAAGCGTGGCTATGTTAATAATTGCACCTCCGGCGGCTGGATGTTGGGCTGTCGCATAGACGGCGGTCAGGCGGAATATGTCCGGGTGCCGTATGCCGACAATGGCCTGACTCCGATACCTGATAACTTGAGTGACGAACAAGCGCTGTTCGTAGGCGACATTCTTGCCACGGGCTATTGGGCTGCCAAGATTTCTGAAATTTCCGAGGAGGACACTGTGCTTATCATCGGTGCCGGACCGACAGGGTTATGCACTCTCGAATGTGTGCAGCTATATCATCCCCGAAAGATTGCCGTTTGCGAGGCTGATGAAAGTCGCCGTGAATTTGTACGTCAGCATTATCCGTATGTCGATGTAGTCGAGCCGACAAAATGTCTTGAAGTCCTTAGCTCATTGACGGAGGGGCGTGGCGCCGACCGCGTGATTGAGGTTGCCGGTGGGGTGGATACATTTGAACTCGCATGGCGTTGCGCCCGGCCAAATGCCATCGTCTCGATTGTTGCGCTGTATGAGAAGGAACAGATATTGCCTCTGCCGTGGATGTATGGCAAAAACCTGACGTTCAAAACCGGAGGCGTCGATGCCTGCGACTGTGACAAAATCATGCAACTCATCTCCGAAGGGAAGATCGACACAACCCACCTGATAACCCACCGCTTTCCCCTAAGCCGCATTCAGGAAGCATACACCCTCTTCGCCAACCGCGCCGACAACGTCATCAAAACCGCCATCTATCCGGATTGAAGAACATAATCGGGAACTCCATAAACAGAAAGACAACGGCATCTCGTTTGCCAACAAGACGCCATTGATAATGTTGATGCTTATTCTGCTTCAAGTTGCTCGCGGATTGCCTTTGCAGTCTCGCGCTTGAAGCCGAGACGACTGTATCGTTCGCCGGAGCACATCTCACAGCTGCATGGTTGTCCAGTGGTTCGATACACCTGACACCATTTCACCGTCTGAAGTTCTTTCCATGTTTCGGCTTCACGAATTGTTCCAGTTGCGGAATCTTCAACGTATGCCGATGAAAATGCTCGGAAGATAATGCGTAACCGATTACGCCATATGCGTTTCTTTTGGATGCATCGCCACGCACGAATTGATGTTCTGTCCATCGTCACGTTCGATTATTGGTTTAAGGAACGTGATATTTACAGACGTGTGAGCGTTGACGTTATTCGTATGTATCAGGATTTCAGGTGTGTCAGTCTGTTAGTTTTGTGGTCAAATGGGTATTATTGCTCATTGTCCATCGAGTCCCAGTAGTCTGTATCCATCTTCATGACTTTTAGGACTTTTTCGGTTTGTAATCCTAAGCCATAGTCGTAAATGTATTCAGTGAGTTGCTGACCGTTTATCAATATAATCGTAGGAGAGCCGTTAAGACTTTCGACATATTCCATTGCGCCTTTTGTAAAATCGGAAGTTGTGATGAAAACACCTTTCTTTGACGGAGTCCCTGCCACAGCGCCTACAAAACTTTGAACTTCGTTTCGCATTACGTTATTATTCAGGGCGTATCGTTTTGCCTGAATTGAAATGTGATTGAACCCCAATATATCTTCTTTAATAATTCCATCGATGCCTCCATCGTTTGACAGTTTTGTAACGATACCTGAATTTTTGATTTCTCCGCCATATCCCATAGTTTGCAGGAGTTTTACTACCAGTCGCTCAAATTCCTGTGGACGTTTGCTTAATATGGTCGTGAGGATTTGAGACTGAATGTTTTGTTTTATTCTGCCATATGAATCACCTAAGTCTTCCTCGGGAGTGCGTTCATTGTCATTTACATTATGAGGGGAGAAGAATTTTTCTCCCTTATTTTTTGATTTTTCCCGCGTTTTGGCATTTACAGTTGTTTTGATAAATTCGTTTATTTGCTTCTCCGTGCACGAAGAAAGCATAGACAATCCTTTTTCGCTGATTTTATAGTCGCCACGTTGAGGTTTCTCTACAAGGCCTGCAATAAAAAGATAGGATAATGCCCAAGAAATACGGTCTGAGAATATCTCGCCATTGCCGGAGGGATACCAAGCATTCATTTCTTCTTGCGTCAGATGGAAGTGTTTGGCTAATAACAGTCGGAGGTCCTTGGCTCTCATAACTGCTCCGTTGCTTAATTCTTTTAGAACCTGTATGCGGATTTCTTCAAATTGCGGTATCATAGACAAGGAAAAATTTAGACGTTTGACTCATATCTGCAAAAGTAATAAAACTTTTGTCGTGATGATAAAATTAATTTAAAGTTGTAACTTTAGAGTCAAAATTACAGATGATGCAAAAATTTGCAGGCACGAGGTATAATTCGCGTTGGGACGGGTCGACGTGGTTTATGGTGGCTATTGTAGCGGCGTGGTGCGTTGTTCCTTGCTTTTTGGATGACGGCCTGTGGGCTGCGGTTATCTGCTTTGTAATGTTAGCTTTTGTGTTTGTGACCTTAATCGGCATCTATTACCGGATTGACGGTGACAAGTTAGTGGTGTATACTTTTTTCAGGCCTTCGGTTTATTCAATAAACAAGATTAAGGAGATTAAACCGACAAAGAGCGTGCTTTCGTCACCGGCGACGTCGCTGTCGCATCGTCTCGCAATTACTTTCACCGACCGCAGCGTCCTCAAAAGCACGATGCCCCTTATCATCTCACCTGTCCGGCAGGAAGAATTTATCCGCCAATTGCTGGCAATCAATCCATCTATTGCTTGCTGAAAGATATTTTTGTAAGTAAGTTGTTTTGGATGAGACGATTAGAAAATTAATTAGGTTTCTATAGGGTTTTACCAAGGTGTAAGAATCGAGGTCGACTATTTTTAGCTGTATAAATAATCTATGACTATGGGGTAACAGCGGGCGTCGGCAGCGGCCCAGTCTAAGGAGGGCAGCTCTGCGGGCGTGCACCAGCGGATGGCGTTGTGCTCTAAGCATCGTGGCGGCGACGACGGTGTCGCGGGGTGGCAGACGCATATTGTCATACGCAGGATGAAGTCGGGATATTCGTGCTCGATTTCGGGCAGGAGTGTATCGACCTCGACTGCGTAATCGAGTTCTTCGCGGATTTCGCGGCAGATGGCTTGCTGCGCGGTCTCGCCGGGTTCGATTTTTCCTCCGGGAAATTCCCATTTCAACGATTTATAGGCTACGACTGAGTATGGCCGTTGAGCGACAAGCACCTTGTCGCCATCAATGACAGCCGCTCCGACAACACGTATCGTCTTCTTTCCGCCGGTCATAGCTTAAACTGTGAGTAATTGTCGCAATATCAGTCCGTAATGCCTCTGATGGTACCTTTGCGAAGTTCCTCCTTAAAGGTTTCGTAGACATAGGCCGGGCTTTCGATATACATATCCGTCATGTGCTCGCTGAGTTTGTCAAACGTTTCTGAGTTGTGGAAGGTCAACAGTGCCTCTTCAAGCCCTATTTTATGGTCACGCATGATCCACTCGACAACTTTTGCTGTAATGTACTCAATCAGGAATTCAAAGTTGTTATCAGATGTCTTCATACAGGCTTATATAGTTAAGTGACCGTTCAGTCGCAAAGAAATATTGAGAATTGAAATCTTTATAAATCAGTCCTGCGACCACTGCATCAAGGTCGATGATTTCCATATCATAGAGTCCGAAGAGACGCGCCATTCGGTCATCGGCAACCGGACCTATGACGATGTCATAATCATGTCGAAAATCATTTCCTCCTTGTTTGCGATTGGCCATTACGAAGAGAGCCCACTCTTTGTCGGGCTGCTTAAATATCTTCACATTAAGTTTATCGCGCAGTGCTGCGTCCATATCAAACTCATACACTGTCACAGTCGGAACGCCCCCGAAACGGTCTGAAATTCGTTTTGACCAATATGTGGCCTGCTCTCTTAGATGTGTGGTGTAAAAGCCTTGCCCGAAGTCTTTATATTTCTGTCCTTTAGACAAGTCGATATGCCTTATAGGCTGATTTGAACCGTGATAAAGTTTCATTATAAGGCACCTCCGTTTTTACGGCAAACCGCAGCCATATCATCGGCACAATCGCTTAATGACAGCTGATGCTCAGCCTCATAGTTATTAATAGCAAATTCAAACCCCTTGAAACGAGACAAATAATTACATGCCTCTTTCTTTGAAAGTTTATGCTTGCGGGCGAAGGTCCCGAGACACATCACGATATAGTGGATTATGTCGGGCGTCTTGACCGGTGCAGGTCTGAGCCTTACCTCAGCCTCTACACCTAAGGCCTTAGAGAGTTTATTGATAGTGGCGAAGGTTATCCCCCGGCCGTTCTCAATCTTGGAAATCTCTGATTTGGTCACACCGACCTTATCACCAAGTTGTTGCTGAGTGAGGCCAAGTTCTTTCCTTCGCAGAAGAAACATCGTTCCTATTTCATCAAATCTATTGGGCATAGTACTTTTTAATTCTATTTGCAAAGATAAGAAAAGTTTCTAATATTAGAAACAATGTGCAGCCGATATAGTTTATTTCTTCCCGCCGGTCATAGCTTAGATGGCTTTGGCGGATTCTAAGATGAAGCCGGGAATGGGCTCGTGCATGTCCCATACGACGTTCATCGGGCACTCGCCATGACTCGAGTGGAAATCCATCTCGCCGAGACAGTAATATCCGTTGGTCAGGCCGTATTCATCAGTCTTGGAGTCTCTTACGAAGAGGATGTATTTCCATCCATTCTGACGCTGATTGATTATGCGACGGCCTTCTTCGCTATCTGCCTGCGTCTTGTTCATCGACTGCCAGTGGAACTGATGCTGCGATATCGCATAGTCCTCGTAAAGCGTTGAGGGCGAGTATTCTTTGTCTGATTTATTGAGAGTCACGAAGACCATCGCAAATTTCTTGTCACGGTTATACTGAGTGCCCAATACCTGCCAACGACCCGGTTTGTCTTCTAAAAGCAGATGTATTTCGTCAGCTGAATAACAGCCGTATAGCTCGATGGAGGCATCATCTGCCACATCAAACCATCGTGTGGTTTTGCTGAGATTTTCAAGCCGCAGGTCAATCAGAGTCTGCAGATCTTCGACTATCCAGCGATGCTCACGCAGCGATGAGACGGCTTCAGCAATCGACGTAAACAGGGTGCTGTATTTGCTGTTGACTTTTTCAATCGGGTCGAGCCACACTGTATAATAGAACATCTTGGCGAACTTGCGTTCTCTCTCATTTGCCGCATCAAGGCTAAAGCCATTAGCAATAAGCGAGTCGATGAATGTAAGGTAGTCGTAGCTGTTTGTGTGATATAGTCGTGACAGGCCGCCCTCAAGCAACTCGATATACTTTGAGTCGGCGTTAAACGATGCATCTGCTTTGCCGACAAGCGACTTTAGGCGCGACCATGACCTCGAAGTCTTGAATATCGTGCGAATGTTGAGCCCGAAATTATCAAGAAAATTCTTTAGAGTCAGCGCTCTGCCGGTATTGTGCTCGAAACTTCCGACCTCTTGACGGAGACGACGGAGATTGAATATAGCCTCGTTAATATTCTGAAGAATATATTCCTGAGCCTGCCGCTCCATCGTAATTGAGCAGCCTCGAGGAAGGAACTTAAAGCCATGCGTGATTTCGTGCGAGATGCTTTTGGTCGTGCGTCCGACAAGTGCACGGAATCTTCTCTCGTAGTTGTAATTTTTATTAGCCTGTGCTACAAAATCGAGTACCGTGAGACATGTTTTGCCGTCGGCAAGACGTAGTCCGCGGCCTAATTGCTGCAAGAATACCGTCAACGATTCGGTGGGGCGCAGAAAGAGCACGGTGTCAATCTCGGGGATGTCGATGCCCTCGTTGAGAATATCGGCGACGCAGAGATAATTTATCTCGCCTCGGGCTAATTCGCCGGCAAATCGGTCGATGTCAGAGCTGTTTCGCGATGTGACCGACTTGGCTTTATATCCGGTCCGGACAAACATCTCTGCCATTAACTCGGCGTGCTCGATGCCTGCGCAGAAGCAGACGGCCTTACATTCATGAGGATTAGTCACGTAGTTTTCCAAAGCACGCTGTATCAAACTGAATCGCTGAATGTTATGCGTCTTATATAGCTGATTAAGTACTACCTTGTCGTAAGTGTCGCCATTACACGGCACTAACGACAGGTCGACGCTGTCGTCTGTGATGCAGAAATAATCAAACGGCGAGAGTAACCTTTGGTCGAGGGCTTCCTGAAGTCTTATTTCGGCGGCAAAGCGATTGTTGAAGTCGGGTTTGATTTCGCGGCCGTCCATTCGCTCGGGAGTTGCTGTCAGACCAACGAAAATTTCAGGGCAGAACCGTGAGAAAACCTCGCGATAAGAGCCGGCCTGACTGTGATGGACCTCATCGATTACAATATAGTCATAATAGTCAGGCCCGAGCCGCTCAAACGTGTCCCAATTATTGTTCAGTGTCTGAATGGTCATGAATAATTGGTCAAGGTTGCCGGCAGCACTTGGCGAGATGCGTCCGGTCCAAATCTCACCAAAATTGGCGTCGACCATTACAGAGCGAAAAGTAGCGCGGGCCTGCTTCAAAATCTTCTCACGGTGAGCGATAAACAGCAGTCGGGCTTTGCGACCCTTTTCAGTCAGACAAATTTTGTTATAATCTTTGAAATCAAATGCAGAGATGGCTGTTTTACCTGTGCCCGTCGCTGCTATGATGAGGTTTTTGAATGAATGCATATGATTGCGCTCAAACTGCAGCTTCTCGAGCACCTTTATCTGGTGTGTCTTGCGCTCGAAGCGTATCAGGTACTGCGATTTGTCGCCGCTGTCCGAGCCGCCGCGGTGAGTCTGCTCCCATATCGCATTTTCAAACGCGTTCAAGCGCTCCTCTGTATCTATCGGCTCGAAGTCATCGCTGTTCCAATAACTGTCAAAGGTTGCCTTGGTCTTATTGATAATATGCCCGTTCTCAATTGAGGTAATGCGCATGTTCCATTCCAGACCTTTCGTGAGTGCCGAGCGCGACATATTGCTCGACCCGATGTATGCCGTGTCAAAGCCGCTGTTGCGTGAGAAGATATACGCCTTGGCGTGAAGGCGCTCCTGATTGTTGTTGAACGAAGCACGTATCTCGACATCTCCGTAATTTTTAAGGTCATATAACTTTCTGATTGCCTTTGGGTCGGTCGCACCCATGTAGGTAGTTGTCAGAATACGCAGACGCGCTCCTTCTCGTCCAAGGAAATCCTTGAGATATTGATATATAAGCCTCAGACCCTCAAACTTAATAAATGACACGACAAAATCTATGCGGTCAGCTGTCTGTATGTCGCGCTTTATCTCATCGTCAATTGAAATATCGTTGCCGCCGGTAAACAGACTACTGACGCGATAGCCGGAGAGCGGATGGTTCTTGGCCTGCTGCGCTATCTGTTCGTCAGAATACCCTATTTTACTGTATATGCCCCTGAGGAAGCTGAGTTTGCTTTCATCGCTAAGCTGATAATCAGCGGTGGCGACGTTGTCGTCTTTCCACTCTGATTCTATGAATTGCAGAACGCGGTTGACTACCTCGACCTGAGCCGAAATCGATTTCGACGGATTCTGGTCTCTGAAATAATTCTTTAAAATCGCACAAATCGCTTCGGCGAGATAATCGGCGAGCATTTTGCACGACTCGGCGCTATCGATGTCATTTTTTTTAATCAAGAATTTATCAGAGGGTAACGACGACAGTTTGCGCTCGATCGCCGTGCTCACCAACATTTCGTAGACACCGGGAACTATTTCCATAAACCTTTCAAATTATTCATCATGCTTCAGGCATTTTGACAAAGGTAATGAAGCACGGGCAAATTAGCAATAAATAGCGGGGAGAATATGACAAAAAACGGATTGCAGAATTTTGACGTGAGGAGCTTCGTCAACGTTCTGCAATACCGTTTAATCGAAAGTCCCGGGGATTTTAACCGTGGCTGTATGATGCTTTAGTTCTGCCGCGCGGGCGGGTTAGAAGTCTACGTCATCAAAATAGTTGGCGCTTAATTCGGGTGCGGGGACTGAATTGATTTTCCCGAAAAATTTCATGCGGCAACTGTTCTCGCGGCGGAACATTTCGGCCGTGTCCTCATCGGTAGTCTCAAATGCGAGGTGATTGTTGATTGACATTGACTTCGCCACTGCCTCAACGTCCTGATTGGCGCCGATATAGGTGAAGACCCAGTTCTGCTGCTTCATCGTCTCGACAAGGGCGCGTATGGCCGCGCAGTCATATTCCTGCGAGGCATTTTCGTAGCCGTCGGTTATAATCGTAACGAGGACTACGTCGTCGGGCGAGACTTCGGCGCGCAGTTCGGTGATGGCGCGTCCCATGGCGTCGTAAAGCGGAGTGCAACCACAGGGTTGGTACTGCTCGGCGGTGATATCCGCGGCCTGTGCGGCGGCCGTGTTTTTGTAAATCTGATTGTAGTGTGTCGAGTCAAAAGCAATCAGCGTGACAAAGTGCTCCTGATTGGCGTGCGCGTTTTGCGCCGAACGGATGGTCTGTAAAGTCTCGTTGACACCGGTCAGCGCGGCGTGATAAATAGACTGCATCGACCCGCTCTCGTCTAAGATGATAAGGTTATGGACGGGTCGTTTGGCATTGTTTTCGGGCATTAGAGTCGAATTTTCCATTTTAGAGTTCATGTTTTGGTGAGAGATTAAATTTTTAGTGATGTCTTCATGGTATATAGCATTCAGCCCTGTGGTATTATATCACAAAAAGCGCCCTGATGTAAACAGCAAAATCAAAAAAAATTGCCCGCGGGGCATAAATCTGGTGTGGAATATTTTAATATGCTTAAGGAAAACCTCGGCGATGAATTCGAATATGTCCTGTCGACCGAAGATGACGAGTTTGACTGCATAAACTATGACGCAATTGATGACAATTGTGATTGAGATGATTCCGGCAGGAAGAATTTATCCGTCATCTGCGGGCCGTCAATCTCGCGATAAAGGCGTGAGGGTCGATTTGTAGTTATCAAAAATCAATTTGTAGAAATTAAAATAATTGGCTATATTTGTATCATAATAATATCAATATTATGATACAAGGCTCTGATAGTAATAATATATTGTCTGTATTAGATAACTATGCGTTGGATAATGCAGATGATATCGCACGGCAGGTTGCAGAGAGCTTTCGACGGCGGCGAGTGGAGAAGAATATTACCCGGCAGCGCATTTCCGAACTGTCGGGAGTTCCTTTGTCTACAGTGGCACGCTTCGAGCAGAAAGGGCTTATAGCATTTGAATCGATTATCAAGTTGGCCATGGCATTAGGCTATACATCAGATATACGCAATCTATTCGGCACATCCAAGTTTGGAACAATGGAGGAGCTTGACATGATTCGCCGTAAAAGCGGAGATAAAAGAGCATACGCTAAAAATAAGAAGAGATGAGAAAGACCGAAAAGCTTAAAGTCATGTTTCGCGAGCATGCGGTCGGCACATTGTCGCTTACGCCGGATAACCGTATGAATGTCTTTGAATACGATAAATCTTGGCTCGCCAACGGGTTTAGCATATCTCCGCTTGAACTACCGTTAAAGCCCGGCGTATTTATTGCCAAGCCTCGGCCGTTTTATGGAAATTTCGGTATTTTCGAAGACAGTTTGCCTGACGGCTATGGTCGTTATCTCCTTCGTAAAATATTGCTGCATAATGGTATAAGCGATTCTGATTTGTCGTCGTTAGACCGTCTTGCCATCGTAGGGGAGAATGGTATGGGTGCTCTCACATACCGTCCATCGATTAATATTGAGCCTGAAGAAACTGTAACCGATTTTGATAGACTTCAGCAAATAGCTCTTGAAGTATTGAGAGAGCAGCAGGACAACGATGCCGGACTGCTGCTCTACAATAGTGGCAACAGCGGCGGGGAACGTCCGAAGGCAGTTTTTTCGGATGCCGAGGGACACTGGATAATCAAGTTCAGACATACTTACGACCCAAATGACATTGGAATTCAAGAATACAGATACAATGAAATCGCACGGAGGTGTGGAATCATTGTGCCCGATTTCCGCCTTATCAACGGACGCTATTTCGCATCCCGAAGGTTTGACATTGACGTTGAAGGCAAACGTCTCCACACCGCAACGGCAGGTGGCCTGTTGTGTATATCGCTTAGAGAGCCATTTATGGATTACTCAAATCTTCTCGCACTCACGGGTTATGTTACACAAAGCCGTGATGATGTCGAGCAGATGTATCGCCGCATGCTTTTCAATTATCTTGCAGACAATAAGGATGACCATTGTAAGAATTTCAGTTTCTATGTGGTCAAAGATTCCGTTAAGGGGACGTGGCGATGGCGTCTTGCGCCGGCTTATGACCTCACGCTATGCACAGAGGGGTATAACGGCGAGCATGCGACGTCAGTCAATGGCACCGGTCGTCCGCGTTTATCTGATTTTATATCAGTTGGCACAAAAATAAAGTTGCCGGAAACAAGATGCCGCGAGATAATAGATGAGGTTATCAGCGATTGCGGGGATTTGATGCATTATGAAATAAGGTAATAATTCTCTGTTTTAGCTTGATATTTAGCTGAATGCTTTTAGTTCTGTAGATTATCAGAGGGTTAGCGGGTGTGGTGGCGGGAGGCGGGTTCGCCGGGGTACCACCAGCCGTAGCCATGGTCGATGGCCGCCGAGCCGTCGGCGGGGTATTCGTAGCGGACGTCGTGCTCAAATTGCGAGATTTTGTCCATCCACGGCGGTATCTCGCTGCTGATGCGGTTGCCGAAGCACCAGAATATGCCCAAGCGGGGGCTTTCGTCAAGGTCGAGTTTTTCGAGCTCATTGTTGAAACAGCTGATGACGCTGACGAACGGAGAGCCGCGCAGGTCGAGCTCTTTTATATGGTTTTCGTAACAGTATACATGTCTGAGATTGTTGCGGTGTGGTATGACGAGTCTTGTCAGTTGGTTGAAAGCGCAATGCACCTCTTCAAGCACAACGCAGCGGCTCAGGTCTATATCTGTAAGGTTATTGTATTCACATCTTAACTCTTCGAGTGTCGTGCACCATCCGACTGAGATGTCTGACAGTGAGTTATATCCGACATAGAGACTGCGTAGCGACAGGCAGCCGTCGACATTGATTTTGGTAAGTGAATTGCTGACAAAAGATGCCTCCTCGAGCAGCGGACAGCCGCTGAGGTCGACTTCGGTCAGTTCGTTTTTCGAGGCACGTATGCTGACGAGGGCTTTGCAGCCCGAGAGGTCGAGTTTGCCTTTGAGGCCAAGTTCGCCAAGGATTAGTTCCTGTCTCTTATACACATCTGACGCTGC
>ENA-OYXU01000667-OYXU01000667.1-human-gut-metagenome-genome-assembly--contig:-NODE-667-length-13225-cov-9.735383_pt1 | contig 13225 bp, 10 predicted proteins | sample MGYA00243243_ERZ653435 | MGnify/ENA primary metagenome ERZ653435 (study PRJEB26926, sample SAMN06165113) | human gut metagenome | biome: ENVO:00009003; feature: ENVO:2100002; material: ENVO:00002003... | reverse complement strand
GCCTTGTCGTAAACACTGTCGTGGGTGCCGTTGTTGAAAATCACGCAGTTCTGCAGAATTTCGCACACGGAGGCTCCCTTGTGGTTGTAGGCTGCCTTCAGTATGTCGATGGTGCCCGGAGCGTCGGTTGCAACGGCACGTGCAAAGAAATGACCGCGTGCTCCGAAGCACAGCTCTGCCGGACGGAACGGATCCTCTACGGTGCCGTAAGGGCTCGACTTGCTCACAAAGCCGCGGGGACTGGTGGGAGAGTACTGTCCCTTGGTGAGTCCGTAGATGCGGTTGTTGAGCAGAATCATGTTGAGGTCGATGTTGCGGCGGTTGGCGTGGATGAAGTGGTTACCGCCGATGGCGAGACCGTCGCCGTCGCCGCTCACCTGCCATACAGTGAGCTTAGAGTTAGCCACCTTGGCTCCCGTGGCAATCGCTGCGGCACGTCCGTGGATGGTGTTCATGCCGTAGGTGTTCATATAGTGGGGCAGACGGCTTGAGCAACCAATACCGCTTATAACTGCTGTCTCGTGAGGCGCAACGCCTATCTCTGCCATTGCCTTGTGGAGCGATGCCAGGAAGAAGTGGTCGCCACAGCCTGGGCACCAGCGCGGCTGACCTTTTTTGAAATCGTTAGCTGTATATTCCATTGTCTTGTTTACTTTTTAAGGATGTTTTCAAAAGCCTCCACCAACTCGCTTACTACGAATGGCTGACCCTTTACCTGATTGAACTGGCATGGCACGAATCCGTCTACCTTCATGCGCAGATAGGCGGCGAGCTGTCCCATGTTCTGCTCTGCCACAACCACTTTCTTGTATTTCATCAGTACCTCTGCCGTGTTCTTCGGCAGCGGGTTGATGTACTTGAAGTGAGCCATTGCAACTTTCTTGCCTGCGGCGCGCATCTCGTCCATGGCAGCATGCAGATGTCCGAATGTGCCTCCGAAACCTACGATGAGCAGGTCGGCATCGTCAGCGTCGCCCATCACTTCAAGGTCGGGCACAGGAATGTTGTTTATCTTGTCCTGACGCAGACGGGTCATGAGGTCGTGATTCTCAGGATTTGTTGATATAGCACCTGTCTGGCTGTCCTTCTCCAGTCCGCCGAGGATGTGCTGGAATCCCTCACGGCCGGGCACAGCCCAGTAGCGCACTCCCTCTGCGTTGCGGAGATAGGGTGCCCATGTGCCCTTCATTTCCTCGGGCACGTAGGGAGGATTGATGGCAGGATAGTCGGCGAGGTTAGGCAACTTGAACGCGCCCGAGCCGTTTGCCACGAACGCATCGGTGAGCACCACCACGGGAGTCATGTGCTCAAGTGCCATCTTCGATGCCATGTATGCCGTGTCGAAACAGTCGGTCGGCGATGTTGCGGCAAGCACGGGCATTGGGCTTTCGCCGTTGCGTCCGAAGAGTACCTGCAGCAGGTCGGTCTGCTCGCTCTTTGTTGGCAGACCGGTGGCAGGACCTCCGCGCTGTACGTCGAGCACCACTAATGGCAGCTCCATGATTACGGCAAGGTTCATTGCCTCGCTCTTAAGGCAGATGCCGGGACCCGATGTTGATGTCACGGCAAGCGCTCCTGCAAACGAAGCTCCCAGCGACGATGCGCAGCCTGCAATCTCGTCCTCACACTGCACGGTGGTTACGCCGAGCGACTTGTGCTTCGACAGTTCGTGGAGCACGTCGGTGGCGGGAGTGATGGGGTAGGAGCCGAGGTAGAGCTTCAGCCCGGCTTTCTCGGCAGCTGCTATGAATCCGTAGGCAGTGGCCTTGTTGCCGGTGATGTCCATGTAGCGGCCGGGCACCTTGTTCTTTGTCTCCACGCGGTAAACGTTCATAGCCGAGGAGTGGGTGTTGTGACCGTAGTCGTAGCCAGCCTGAATCACCTTTATGTTGGCGTCGGCAATGGCGGGCTTCTTGGCAAACTTCTCCTTCAGGAAGTTGAAGGCGATGTCGAGGTCGCGGCTGAATAGCCAGCACACCAGTCCCAGGGCAAACATGTTGCGGCACTTGAGCATTGCCTTGTTGTCCATGCCGCTGTCGGCAAGACAGTCCTTCACCATCTGCGTGATGGGGCATGCCACCACGCGGTCGGGGTCGATGCCCAGCTCGCCGAGATAGTCGGCTGTGGCAAACTGTGCCTTCTCAAGGTCTTTGGGACCAAACGCGTCGGTGTCGATGATGATGGTGGCGTTTGGCTTGGAGTATTTCAGCTGAGTCTTCAGGGCTGCGGCGTTCATTGCAACGAGCACGTCGCACAAGTCGCCGGGAGTGAACACCTTGCCTGCGCCGATAGCCACCTGAAAGCCGCTCACTCCGGTGAGCGAGCCTTGTGGGGCGCGGATGTCCGCGGGATAGTCGGGGAATGTAGAGATACCGTTGCCCACGGTTGCTGACACCGTGGAGAAGATGTTTCCGGCAAGCTGCATGCCGTCGCCGGAGTCACCGGAGAAACGCACGACCACTTGGTCGAGTTCCTTGATTTCCAATTTTTCTGCCATAATATATTTCGTTATGTTTTGTATATGCGATATATAAAATTTCGTGCAAAATTACACAAAAATTGACATATACCAAAACTTTTTGCAATAAAAGTCAAAAAATCTATATTTATTTTTGCTTTACGGCATTTGTTCCAGAAAAAAGTCAGTTGACTTAAATGGCGGGTATCTTCACCTCAGCATCCTGGCTTTTCCAAAAATCCATGCTGCCCCGGTACGTTCCATTATCATGGCAATTGCCAGACTGCCGGCAACGGCAATGCATATTGTCACCAGCGTGAAGAGTATCTCGCTGGAGTCGAACGCAAAAAGCGGATGATAGAATTTTGCAGCCATTGTGAAAATGGGGTGAAACAGATATACCGGCAGGGTGTTGCGTCCGATATACAGACAGGCATCCTTTATCCTGCCGTCCCTTATCCTCGGATATATCCAGAGGAGGAATGACAAACTGTAATATACTGCACACAGCAGGAGAATGTCACGCCATTCATTATACTCTTCAACAGAGCCAATGAGAATTACGACAAATATGCTGAAAAACGACGGTTGGAAGGCTGTTGAAAACCGTATGTTCAGCCTGCACAGAACTACGCCGATGAAATAGTAGACCACCGAGTAGACATCGAACGCCGTTGACGGATAAATCTGACATATTGTAAACAGCAACAGCAGGAGGGCTCCTAATTTGGTCATTTCATTTCTTACGTTCCGCAATGCAGTGAAACAAATATAATATGCCCCCCCACATGCAATAATGGTAAGCAGAAACCAATACGGACCTATTGACGTGATAAACAGTTTGTGACATATCGCCTGCAACGAAAGCTGTGTGAGTCCGTCTTTTGTCGGAATGAAATATGATATTATGCAATATCCCGTTACCATTATCATGTAAGGCAATATAAGCCTAAGCATATACAGGCTGAATTGCCTTGCCGGCTTCTTTATGTTTACCAGATAGCCCGTAACCAGCAGAAATGCCGGCATCAGAAACTTAATGTTCCATCTTATGCTCGGGTATGTGTCGCAAAAATAAGCGATGTGCCGCAAAACTACCAGCACTATCAGGACAAACTTAATGAAATCTATCGATTGGTCTCTTTGTTTCATATTATTTTAATTGCATGGTGCAAAGGCAGTTAAATGATGTCAATTATTCTAACTCTATGTTCCAGTCTTTGATTGTCTCCGCCATGTCGCCCACCAAAGTCCTTAACTCTGCCGGACGCTTTACATAGTTTACCAAAAGGCTCTTTGCCAACCCCATGCGCACTTCACGGTTTGGAACATCGAGCGTGTAGACTTTCGAATAGCGGGAATAATCCTTGATAGTGATATATCCGCTTTGATAAAACAGGGGCGTGATATCAGTAATACTCTGTCTTGTCTATGTATATACAATTCTCCTCCCGGATTTTCTCGAAAGTCTGCATTCCAATCGGATAATTTAGCTGCTCTGCTATACACATCTTAATTTAAATAATTAATTTTCTTTGCAAAGATAGTGCAAATCGAGCGCAGAACAAAATATAAAATGCAATTTTAATATTTTTTATGCCGAGATGCAGCCTATCTTATTGAAAGATAGTGCAAATTACTTCATTCCATATTTTTATTAATTGCCAAGTTCCAGTTGATTCTTCACTAAGTTATAATATGCGCCTTGCTGTTTGATGAGCGATGCGTGATTGCCTGTTTCCACCACACTTCCATGGCTCAACACCACTATCTGGTCTGCATTCTTCACAGTGGAGAGCCTGTGTGCCACTACTACTACGGTACGTCCCTTGTAGAACTTGTCAAGGTTCTCAACTATGCTGCGCTCATTGTTGGCGTCAAGAGAGTTGGTAGCCTCATCAAGAAAGATGAAATCAGGGTTCTTGTATACGGCGCGGGCTATCAGTATGCGTTGCTTCTGCCCCTGACTAAGCCCTACTCCGTCACGCCCTATCTTCGTGTCATACTTCAATGGCAGTGACATCACATACTCGTCTATGCTGGCTATGCGGGCGGCATTGTGCAGCCGCTCCGTGTCTATGTCATTGTCATCAACGGCGATATTCCTTGCTATCGACTCCGAGAATATCACACCGTCCTGCATCACAACCCCGCACTGTCTGCGCCACCATTTCCTGTTGAGAGAGTTTATGTCGGTTCCTCCTACAGTTATCATGCCTTCCAACACTGGATAGTAACCCAGCATAAGGCGTATGAGAGTCGTCTTTCCGCTGCCCGATGCTCCTACTATGGCGGTCACCTTGCCCTCAGGGATATGTATGCTGACTCCGTCAATGGTCTTGCGGATGGAATGAGGGTCGTATTTGAACATGACATCCGTAATCCTTATACCGTCACTACCGTCATCAACAGATGTATGCAGCCCATGCCTTCCATTCTCGTCTTCCATGTCGTGAATCTCATTGATGCGCTCAAGACTTATCCTAACATCCTGAAGAGAATAGAAGAAGTTCATCAGCTGCTCCACCGGAGAGTTCAACTGTCCTATTATGTATTGCACGGCAAGCATCATGCCGAGCGTCATCTCACCATGTATGACAGCCGTTGCCGCCACCACCGTAATCACGATGTTCTTCACCTCGTTGATAAATATACTTCCTGCCTCTTGTGTCTGTTGCAGCCTCAGCGACTTCATCTGCACTCCGTACAGGTCCTTTTGCACATGCTCCCATTCCATTCGCTTTCTGCGCTCACAGTCCTGCAGCTTTATCTCCTGCATCGAGGTGATAAACTCGTATGTCCTGTTGCTGTTTATAGCCTGCTGCTCAAACAGCTCGTAGTCAATCACCTTCCTGCGGTTAAGGAACAGTGTCAGCCACAATCCATACAGAATACTTCCGGCAAGGAAGATAAGGAACACCACCTTATTATATATAAACAGCACTACGGAGAACACCATGAAGGTCAACATGGCAAAGGTGATGCTCAGCGCCTGTCCTGTAAGGAAGCTGTTCACCCTACTGTGGTCGTTCATCCTCTGCATCAGGTCACCCATAAGCTTGGTGTCGAAGAACGACATCGGCAGTTTTAGCAGCTTGATGAAGAAGTCATTAACGAGAGATATGTTCACCCTCATTGATATGCGAAGCAGGAGCCACCGTCTGGCAAAGTCGATGGCTGTGCGGCTAACGGTAAGCATAAGCTGCCCGAGCAGAATAAGCCACACAAAGCCGATGTCCCTGTTCCTGATACCCACATCCACTATCGACTGTGTGAGGAACGGCAACACCAACTGCAACGCACTGCCAAGCACCATTCCAAGCACTATCAAAATGAACTGCCTGCGGTATTTACGCACATAGCCGGCAAGGAACTTCAGTGACCTCCGTTCCTTGACGTTATCCTCGCTGTCTGTGTTCATTGCATAAAACTCAGGCGTTGTCTCAAAAAACATGGCAATGCCTTTTCCTTCCCCGTCAGAAGTGGTGCTTATCCAATGGCTCTCAAATTCCTCACGACTGTATGTGATAAGCCCCTTTCCTGGGTCGGCTATATAGAATTTCTTTCCATTTTTTATCTTATATAACACGACAAAGTGGTTCTGGTTCCAGTGAAGGATGCAGGGAAGTTTAGCGTAATACAACTCGTCCACAGTTACCCTGCCAGAAACGGTTTTGAATCCCAAATATTCTGCCGTTTCGCAGATACCAAGCATGGAAACACCCTCTGTTGTAGCGGCACAAAAGTGAGACAAGAAAATTTGACTATACCGTTTGCCATGATAATGACATACCATTTGAAGACATGCAATACCACACTGCATTGTATCAAGCTGCTTAATTGTTGGGAAACCTCTCATATATTATAAAATTATCCCACCATTATACAAATCAAAATCGCTTGATAACATCATCGCTGCTGCGCGTCTTGATTTTTCCCCTTATACTCTTGCCAAAACGATATGAGCATCCGAGTGTTACAGAGAATGGAGAAAAATGGTTGTTGAATGTCATTGTCATTCCGTTGTTGGCGTATGTTGTTCCCCTTACATTGCTCGAAATGATGTTGCTGGCACTTACAGTCAGGTTCAGATGGTTTGCCATCATTGAATAACCCAATCCTGCCCCAATGTTTACAATATCCTTCAATACACCAATGGCGTTTTCACTGCGACCGGAATACCTCGCCGTAAGATAGCCTGTAAAATTTCCACTCTTGTCAAATAAAAATCTGAACCGGCTGTTAAAATTTGAATACCAGCGGTATCCTACCTGTCTGCCATACTGCTCGAGAGGATTGCTTTTTTGTCCTGTTACCGATGCCACAAAAAATATTTTCATCCATCTAATTTGTCTGTAATTAAACATCAAGTTGTAAATCCACGAAGTCTCATTATAGGAATTTCTCCATTGACTCATAGCCACGCCGCTGTCATTGTCCATTCTTGTTGTCTGTTCTATACCATCATATCCTTTATAAAATGTCACAATGTTTGTGATGTCTCCTCCTTTGAATGGCAGATAGTTTGTGAGTCGAATATTAAACCAGTGACTTGCCTTTAATGTCGGATTGCCGCAAGCTGCAGTGTAAGGACTTGAATAGGCTATAAAAGGATTCAATGCCCGTAAGCTGGGGCGCGTGATTCCACTGTTGGAACTCAGGCTAATAACACCTCCTCCACCAGTCTTGTAATCTATGCATAAATCAGGGAAGAGCCTTCCATAGTCGTGTGCCGATGATGTTCCAGTTGTCTGTGACTCTCCATTAGTGTGAGTGTGCTCATATCTGGCCCCCATTCTGAATCCCCATTTCTTAACGTCATACGACAGCATGGCGTATGCGGCGTATATGTTTTCAGTATATTTGAATGTGTCATCGTCATTTGGCAATGTGGAGTAGTCGTAGTGTGAGTTGTTGTCTGTGTTTGTCAGCGACATGCTTGCCCCGACACTCAGATTTATGTTCCACGGCAGTATTGCATCATAATCCATCTGGGCACTGACTCCTTTAAGATGGGAGGTTCCTGAATTTGAAACTTCTTCATCACCTGCAGGTTTCTGATTGGAATCAAAAATGTCAGAATGAAACATATAATCCCTGTCGTTGTTAAGACGGAACAAATCGGCGGAGAATGTTACTTTACTCCCGTTTCCCCATTTGCGGTCAGCATAAATATTTGCGTTCAAATTGGAATACGGATTATGTCTTTGTGATTTTGATGCTGTCGTTTCTGTTTGCCCGACCGCAGCACACGAAAAAGTTTCCTCTATGCTCCCAAGTTTTTTCAGTGCATCGGAATATTGAACCTCCACACCCACTACTGATAACGAGTCTACATCTATGTCGAGGTTATATCTTAGATTATAGTTGTTGTCTTTTGCGACATAATCCGAAAAGTTTTTTCGTGTAATGTTGTCAAAATAATAGACATTGCTCTCTTCATACTTGTTCTTGCCGTATGTCCATCCCGCATTTAACGAGGATGTTATCCGTCCGCTGCTGAGATTCAGATTCAGGCGGGAAGTGTTCTTCCATTTCTCTGAATATGTCAATACATCGGACACCTCCCCGCCAATATAGTCATTATGCCTTTCGGTCACAATATTTATCATGCCATGATTCCCTTCTGCCGCATATTTTGCACCGGGCTCCCTCATTATCTCTACTCTGACAACATTTGACGCCTTATAGGATTTGAGAATTTCCACAAGCTGTGACTGGGGAATGTTTTTTACACGTCCATTGAACATCACCCTTACACCATCCTTGCCGGGAACACTTATACTGTTTTCATCGACTATCAGTCCTGGCACATCCGACAACAGGTCTACAAGATTGGTCTTACCCTTTCTCAGCATTTTTGTGTCGACCATGTATTTCCCTTTCTCGTATTTCACCAGTTTCTTTGTCACCACCACTTCCTGAAGACCTACAATGGTGTCAGACAAATTCTTACTGACATACTGTTGGGCAGAAGCTATGGCTGGGATAAAAAGACACAGCATGAATATTCCAGTTTTCTTCATTCCTTTGTGTTTATATATGTTACACGTATATTTTATCAGAGATATTTCTTGGTGCTCTTGCACATCTTGGGTCTGGATAGTCCCAGTGCTCGTCACCGTATGCTTTCAAAATGTTTGCATAACATTTATTCATGTAAGAGTGGCATTTGTCGAAAATATCGCATGATTTGCATTTACTATCATCTGAATAGTCTTTCTGCTGCATATTGGCAAGATACATCGCCTTGTTGGATTTCCACACCTCAGCTATCGTTTGTTTTGTCAAGTCGCCTATAATAAAATTCTTCTTCCAATACAGCTGCTCGCAGATAGTAACTTTCCCATCTGGTAATACAAAAAAATGTATGGTATTGCCAGAGCACCGCCCTCCAATGAAGTCCTGCCCTCCATTTTTTGACTTAAAGAAATTCACTTCTCTTCCAGGAGACCACTTAATCTCAAACGGTGCATCCTTTCTTTTCTCGGAAACCCACAAATATATTTTATTAATATCACCAGGTTCTATTCTGATATTATTGAAGTCATTTTTTGAATATAAAGATTTAAATCCGACCCTAATCTCCCATCTTCTAATCCGCTTTGTTGTGCAGAAAAAAGAATACATCTGCTCTAAATCATCAATGCTGGTATTAAATTTTGTCAGTATTGTCGCCACCTGAAAAGGCATATATTTATCTATTGTGATTATTGTTTGACGCATTTTTGTTGAGTAATCCTTAATTGCCCCAACCATATTGTCCAATGTCTTTTGATTTAATGAATCCAACGACACCTGCAAACTGATACCGAAAGTTGAGAATTGAGCTATGTCATCCTCTGAAACTGGATATTTTGTAGAGACAATCCTTGGTTTATATTCGTACATCTGCAATTTCTCCAAAAGTCGCTTCCAATGTGGATAAATAAAAAATTCGCCACCATCTAAATCTATATTCTGTATATTTGCATCATGTGCCATGTCTATTATTTTCTCCACTTGTGAGAAATTCATGTTTTTACATCTTGTTTCTCGGTCAGCATAGCAATACACACAGTTTGTCAGGCACCGATTATTAACCATAAATGTGATATACAGTGGAGCGGAGTACAGACGAAATGTCTTAAAATCCAAATCGGAATATACGAACATGTCTGGAGTGTAAACACGCATTTTATAACATGTCTGGTCGGCACGGATAATAATGTTCTTGGGAAAATTATTATTGTGACCACAGAACTCAGTATGAAATTCTTCCTTGTTTTCAATGAATTTTTCCACCAAATTGGCGGTATAGTCCTGTGAGAAATCAAAAAAATCTGCTATCTTTTCTATTGCTTCCTCTTTTATTATAGGCTTACTGAAGAAAGACAATATCATCGCATAAATTGGATGAATACATGACATCCAGTCTTTATTAACACTCACAGAAGAGACGGTATCTGCATGTGAAAAAAGGATACTCCTTTTTTCATCATGTCGTAATAAATAATAATGATTAAATATATATTCCATAGTTCCTATTTAATTTAATAAAATAATATAACTCTTGGTGTTAGAGCTACATCTAAATACAGCAAACACCAAGAGTTTATCAAAATTATACAGAATGAGTAGTACAAACTGTATCTCCATCACATAGATTTGCCGCCTCACCAACATCTTTACTGCAAGCATGGGTATCACATGCACGGTCTAACAGCATAAAAGAATCATTAGCACCACCATATACAAGAGCAAGTTCTTCTTTGTTGATGACATCATTAACTAAATTATTGAATTTCATAATTAATGCTTCTGTTTTTGTTAAACAATTAGTTCCAACAAGCCTCTCCGTGTTGTCGAAGCCCTTTTTACCAGATGAGTACTGTATAATCTCGTCGACATGATTATTCTATTTAAATTTTATTCCACCTCAAAACTCCCATGCAGCGTATAGCCGTCCGTCTCAATAGTCAGCTCATACATGCCTGCCGCAAGGTCACCTATATATAATAAGGTGTCTTGTCCGGGAACGAGGATAACTGTTTCACTCTTCACCTCATTGCCGTTATTGTCGCTGATTGTGACATGTACGCATTGCTCCCATGCTGGTGACAATATTATATTCTCATCACTCTGATATATACGTAATGGTTTCTTTCTTACAGAACGATATGGACCATTCCTGTCGTTATGATCTATAGAAATAGAATAGATGATTTCGCGAGTTTCCGCACTTATGTTCGTAATCCCTACTAAGGACAAGAACAAGATTAATGTCAATTTCTTTACATTCATAATTTTTTTTTATGTTTAAGCTTGCAAAATTATACATAAATTTAATCTCTGCAAAGAAAATAAGCAAAAATAAGTTCACACGTTTTTCACAGAACATGCGTAAATGTCTGAGAAACAAAAGAAAACTAAAATTTTCTTATAAATGTATCAAAGTCAGAGGGCTTGCCTTCTTTCTTGAGAAACTTCGCATAAAGCCTTTTCCTCGTCATGCTCAAGGCACTTGGAGAACGTTGAAGATAACAGCCAATTGTTTTTATGGAAACTCCAATCTTTAGCAAACAGCAGATAATAATCTCCTCCTTACCGAGCTCAGGACAATACAGTTTCAGTCTTTCCGTAAAATTATTGTATGCACGGTTAAGCACTTCTTCCAGCTGAATATAGTCTTCCTTGGAAGGCTGAAACTTCACATCGCCGAATGATGTATAAATTATAGATTTATTTAATTTTTCGACCAAATCAACCTCTTCATGTTTCTGACGCTCTGTAGGTTTGTCGGCTGTTGTCTGCTCTCTTACCGTATGGCTTTTCTGCAAAGTCAAATCACTTTGCAACTTTGTTATCTGTTCTTGCGATTGCTGTATCTTGTCGACATCCTGCTTATGAACCCATTGCCAATATGCGGCTGTACGCTTATTTTCATCAGAAAGTTGTCTTTTATTCCTATTGTTTTTGCGAATAATATAAAATAAGACAGCAACTATAGCGATACACAACAGACATGAGCATAATATTATTATGAACCTATTATGGGACAGTTCGTCATTCTTTCTCTGAATCTCCACCTTTTCCTCTGCATTCACATCGTTGTCTTGTATCTCAGCGTGCTTCTGTATTGTGAGAGAGTCCTCATAAACTTTGCCAAGTTCACGATATTTGTTGGCTTCAGTATGATTTCCCAGTTTAACATAAAGATCAACTAAATGCTCTACTGTCAATATCTTGGAATATATTGAAGATATAGCTATATTCTTCTTATAATAAAACACAGCAGAATCCATATCACCTTTCGCCTCATAATATTTTCCTGTTGTATAATAATATGGGGCAAATTTCTTTTGGGAAGAAAAAACGCCTGGATGAAGAAGTATTTTCTCTGCTTCTTGCAGCATCCCTTCTTCTATATATATTGCCGCAAGTTCTTGTTCTGTCATCTTACTAAGTTTTTCATCTGGTATCTGTCTTGCAAGTTTATACGCCTGTATATAATATGTGATGGCCTTTTTATTATTTCCAAGATAACTGTATGAGCATCCAATATTCCGCATGGCATGTGCCATCAACTTCTTGGGATAATCCGATTTAACCGCATATTTATAAGCTTGGCCATTACATGTTAAAAAATTATTATATATTTTTTCTTTCTCGTACATTTCGCCTAACCAAGAAACTGCTCCCGATTTATAACGATACACAACAGCATCTTCCGCATCTATCGCAAGAACATTCTTCCATGCCAACATTGCGGAAGAAGTGTGGTGCAGGTCATACGACACCCTGCCGAGCAGATACCAAGCCTGAGCCTGCTGGCGAGCATTGCCGTACTCTGCGAAATATTCCACAACCTTGCGGATAACGGAATCGGACTTATGGGTTATATACAGCTTATCATCAGCCTGAGTCTTGAGCATGGCATAAGTCATGCGGGTGTTCTCACTGCAATTGACAACAGCGGCAGAGTCATGGCGCAGAATGGTCATGGCAGAGTCGGGACACTCCTCCATCATATTGTCGGCGATGCTGAGGTTACGGCATACCTTTTCCTCTTCAGCCGAAGAACTGAGGAACCGCCATCGTTCATCTTTGCAGGAAACCAAAGACAGGAGCAGCAGCAAAACAGAAAATGTAGCACGAAGTCTAACCATTCTTTGAAACAAACCCATCATTCTCGTTTTTGATGTGCAAAAATACGCAAAATACTGCAAACAGCAAAACTTTTTGCAATAAAAGTCGGTAAATCAATGAGGAAACAAAGTTAGACGAAGTTAATCAGTAGGGGGAGGAAAAGGTGTTACTGTTTGTCACTGTATAATTCTGAAATGTCCTACACGTCACACCCCATACCTCGCAGAACGCCGATAAATAAAGGGATTGTACGGGGTGTGACCTGGGGTAAAAGGTCCCACCCTACGTGGCACCCCAGGTTCCACCCCGACTTTTTGCTCCCCTCCAACTTATTCATCTCCAACTATTCCCCATAGATTTTTTATCTCATTACACATATTAATGTATGTGGCTTTACTGTTTAAGTAGATATTCTTCCGTGAAATTTTATAACTATAAGTTTTAGCTATATAACTATAAGTTATAGCTACGTAACTAAAACTTTTAGCCGTATGGCTAAAAGTTTTAGTCATAGATTTATGTGTATTTCCTTGATTTTATAGACACTTTTCTCTTTATTAACTGAATAAGTAGACGCTACAAAATTCTCATTATGCACAAGGTGGAGCGTAGGGTGCCACGTAGGGTGGGACATAGGGT
>ENA-OYXU01000665-OYXU01000665.1-human-gut-metagenome-genome-assembly--contig:-NODE-665-length-13251-cov-4.320552_pt1 | contig 13251 bp, 9 predicted proteins | sample MGYA00243243_ERZ653435 | MGnify/ENA primary metagenome ERZ653435 (study PRJEB26926, sample SAMN06165113) | human gut metagenome | biome: ENVO:00009003; feature: ENVO:2100002; material: ENVO:00002003... | reverse complement strand
CCTTATCGTCGGCAGCGTCAGATGTGTATAAGAGACAGGTGTATATATCCACGGCCCTGACCGATTCGGACAGATGGGCGAAGATGTTACGTATGGTGAGCAGCTGGCTGTTGGTGTAACGTTTCACCTTGTCGGGGCAATAATACTCTATAGCCGTGGGTATTACCATGCAATAAACATTGACGCCACTGCCGAAACGTTCCTTGTACCTGTTGGCAGCCTCGGCATATTTCACACCGCCCTTGGCCCCGCCACCGTATGCCATCAGTGCCCTCACCTTGTCACCGCTACCCACAACTACGATTCCGGCATTGGCTATCTTGGCGTTGTCATCGGCCGTCACATGATTTTCATATTCGCCTATGTCACGGTTCTGCCGCTCCTTTATCAGGGTAGAATCCACCGCTTCCGCCACGTCAGCGTCCTGCGGGCCGTCGGCAGAGGCATGGAAAGTGACGTCGTCCTCAGATTTCGCCAGTCCCATATAACTCTTGATGTACATGCTCAAGGCCATAAGGTCATCACGGTAAGGCTCGCTGTCGCTGAACCATGACGAAATCTCACCCGTAAAGGAGCCGTCGCGGAGTTTCTCCATACTATACTCCGGAAAGGTGGCAAGCTCGCGGCGCTCAAGCTCCGACACCGTGCTGCGCGGAAATGTATCGAACACCACGGCAAACGCGATGAACACGACTGTCATGAACGTGATATAAACGTAATGCTTCATTTGTGCAAATATATATATTATGACGGTATGTTATTAATGTGTGCCAACATGCAGACAGTGCCCTACTGCACAAGATAGTTCTCGTAAGACGCACAGGTCTTTTCCATAGAGGCGTGAATGAGATTGTTGGCAAAAAGGATGTCGGTAATGCCGTTGTCAGCGACATACCGGACAATGTTTTTGGTGAAATACCGGCAGTCTACCACATGTATCTCCTCGAACGAGCCGAACAGATAGCCGGGCAAGGCATTGCCATAACTGTCTTTCAGAATCATGAGACGCCGGCCATTCTTCGTCGATGTGCGCACGGCTACGGTCTTGGTATCGCCACCCATGAAGGTGCAATACGCCCCGCTGCTTCCGTCACTGTAACTGCGGAAGAAATCGCCTTCATACGGCTCCGCCTCGGAGGTGACAACGGTACGGGTACGGTCGAGGGTGTAGTTGATGTAAGTGGTGGTATACTCGACACCGCGCGGTACGTAATAGACAAAATCTTCAGGAGCTTTCTTCACGGCGATGTCACGCGAGAAACGGTACATCGTTCCCACATAATCATGAATACGATGTTCATCGTACTCCTCCAACGGCTTGAACGGCACACCGGCCACAGCGGCAAACTGCTCTGCAGCATAATAAGCACCGAGCGGCGCCCAATGGTGGTCGGTACGCGAGTATATCGGTTCGGAAGCATGATTGCCGAGAGTGGTGTACACGTCGACGGCCTTGACTGAATCGGAAAGGTTGGCAAAGATGCCGTTGATGGCAGCACGCCCGTCGCCCGTCCATCCGCGGGCTGCTTCGGGACAATAATACTCCACGGCGTTGGGTATGGGCATGCAGTAGATGGTGATGTCGCCGCCAAACTGCGACCGGTATTTGTTTACCGTGGAGGCATAGCCGGCGGCCTTCTCCCTACTGCCGCCATAAGGCTCCATTGCACGCACGTTCTTGCCCGACCCGACGATAATAATGCCCCTGCGGGCGCGACGGGCACGGGCATCGGCAGTGACGGAGTTGTGATATTCACCAACTACACACCTGCTGTCGGCGGCCGGCTGTCCGGATGTAGTTTCCGCACTAACGGGCAGGCCGGCAGCAGGCAGACATAAAAGAGCCATGGCTGCAACCATTCTTCTGCCGCAAGCCGAACATAATATACCTACCTTGTATCTTAGCTTTTTCATTTCTTTTCTCAATATTGAATATCAGAATACTGTCGTGAATCAGAACCGCGTATAGAGGAAAGCATTATTGGTGGCACCAACGAGCAACGCAACGCTGAACACAAGAATCACCACCGATACGACCAGACGCGATGTCAGAGTGACACACGTTTCAAGCGCGCCGCACCGGCCGAGGCACTTGGCGGTAAATCCGGAAACCCAATTACGCACGGGCATACAGAACACCACAGCCAAAACCCACAGCCAAAACCTGTCTGTAAGTGCACTCGCGGCAAGAAAAGTGTCGGACGTGGCGGCGTTACCGATAAAGACATTGAAGAAGGTGACCATCCGGCCGAAATCGTCAAAATAGAATATGCCCCACCCCACAACGACAAGCAGCAGACTGTAGATGTGCAACAGCGGGCGCGGTATGTGGCTCTGAACACGCAGCAACGTGTACTTTTCGAGCATCACAATGATGCCGAAGTAGACGCCCCAAATGATGAAGTTCCAGCTTGCGCCGTGCCACATTCCGGTGAGAAACCACACCGTCATGATGTTCACAGCCTGATGACGGCGGTTGCCGCCAAGCGGAATATAGACATAATCGCGGAAGAAACTGCCGAGCGAAATATGCCACCGGCGCCAGAAGTCGGTGATGGAATTGCAACAGTAAGGGTGGTTGAAGTTCTCGTTGAAATGGAAACCGAGACACCGGCCTATGCCGATGGCCATGTCCGAATATCCCGAAAAATCGAAATATATCTGCATGGTGAAGGCAACGATGCCCACCCACGCTCCTGCCATGGACAGCGAATCGAGTCCGCCGGCAAGAAACTGGTCGGCTATTTCCGAGAACTGATTGGCAAGAATGACCTTCTTGCCAAGACCTAAAAGGAAACGGAACACACCGTCAGACACGTCGCCCGCCGTAACCCGCCGTCCGCCAATCTCATCGGCGATGGTGCCATAACGCACAATGGGGCCGGCAATGAGCTGCGGAAACATGGAAATGTACAGCAGCAGGTCGGCGTAACGGCGCTGCACCGGCGACTCGCGGCGGTAGACATCGACAAGATAAGATATCGACTGAAAGGTGTAGAAGCTGATTCCGATGGGAAGGGCTATGTTGGGTTTGGCAACACTCACACCCACATCATTGAGTATCTGTGCGAAGAAGTCGAGATATTTGAATACCGAAAGTATCAGCACATTGCATGCAAGACCAACAGCCAGTGCCGCCTTGCGCCGCCTGTCGGCACGGTCAATCAGCAGTCCTGCGGCATAGTTGACAGCCACACTGGCCAGCATTAGAAACACATAGACCGGCTCTCCCCACGCATAAAAGATGAGGGAGAAAACCACAAGCGCCGCGTTTTTCACCGTATTGACCGGACGGTCCGGTCCGTTGGCTACAAACGTCCGGTCAACGGCCGCCGCCATCAGATAGATGATGACAAAGGCCGGAATGAAAACAAAAAGAAAAAACAAGTCTGAGAAAACCATCTTTCAGTACATTACCATATATATCCAATCGCCGGAAGGCTGTATCAGTAACCATTTTGATACACCCTCCCGGCCGAAATTCATTGTCCTTATGCCAAAGCTCCGGCATCAAGCCATGCTGTACACCACCTGCATAATCTTCTTGCCCAGCGCATCGGCCTCTTCCATCGTCGCCGCCTCACTGTATACACGGATTATAGGCTCTGTGTTGGATTTGCGCAGATGCACCCACTTGTCGGCAAAGTCTATCTTCACGCCGTCGATGTCGTTCACCTGCTCGTCCTTATACATTTCCTTCACCTGCTTCAATATAGCGTCCACATCGGTCTGCGGGGTCAGGTCGATACGGTTTTTGGCAATGAAGTAGTCTGGCAGGGACGCACGCAGCTCGCTCACACTGCACCCTTTATGGGCAAGCGACGAGAGGAACAGGGCTATGCCCACAAGTGCGTCACGGCCATAATGGCTCTCCGGATAGATGACGCCGCCATTGCCTTCGCCACCGATTACAGCACCCACCTCCTTCATCTTGGTGGTAACATTGACCTCGCCCACTGCCGCTGCGGCATAACTGCCGCCATGACGCTCGGTTACGTCACGCAAGGCACGCGTAGAGCTGAGATTGCTGACAGTATTGCCGGGCGTGCGGCCCAACACATAGTCGGCCACACTTACCAGAGTGTACTCCTCGCCGAACATACGGCCATCCTCGCAGATGAACGCCAGACGATCAACGTCGGGGTCGACCACGATGCCGAGGTCATAGCCGCCGCTGCGCATCTCGTCCATTATTCCAGAGAGATTCTTTTCCAACGGTTCGGGATTGTGTGCGAAATCGCCTGTAGGCTCGCCGTTTATGACCTTATACTCCACACCCAGCTCATCAAGCAGTTCGGGCAGGATGATACCTCCCACACTGTTTACCGGATCCACGCACACGCGCAGTTTCGCGCTGCGGATGGCGTCAAGGTCGACAAGCTGCAAGGCAAGCACCGAGTCTATATGACGGCGGTTGTATGTGTTGTCTGCCGTGTAGTGGCCAAGATGGTCAACATCGGCATATTCAAAATCTTCACGCTCTGCTATGCCGAGCACCTCGGCTCCTTCGGCAGCTGTCAGGAACTCACCCTCGTGATTGAGTAGTTTCAGGGCATTCCACTGACGCGGGTTATGACTGGCGGTGATTATTATTCCACCGTCGGCACCTGACATGCGCACGGCCAGTTCTGTGGTGGGCGTCGATGCAGGACCGATGTCAAGCACATCATATCCAACGCCCATCAGCGTGCCGCACACCACGCTGCGCACCATTTCGCCTGAGATGCGCGCGTCGCGACCCACAACAATCTTGCCGCTGCAGGAACGGCCGCTGCGACGGATGAATGTGGCATAAGCCGTAGTAAACTTTACTATGTCAAGCGGATTCAACGTATCGCCCGGCTTTCCGCCTATCGTACCGCGGATGCCGGAAATTGATTTTATCAGTGTCATAACTTTATGGTTCCCTTTGATATGTTATAGTATAAAAACATGAATACACATTTGAAGTGGCGTTTGCCTGGCCCTGGGTGTGCGGCACTATTATCTTCACTTTGGCTATCTCTTCGTCACTGTCCTGCCGCCCCACCTTCACATATTGCAGCGGAATGAGCCATCCGGCAGGAACCGAGGCACCGTAAGTGCTGAACATCACACCACTGGCAAACGACGCCGTGTAGGAGCTGCCGGTGCGCGTCACCGTCATCTTCTCCGGCATACGCGTCGAAGCACTTATAAAATAGTTGTATGTCTGCATTGCCCTGTCAGCAATGTTAAACTCTGTATAGCGGCAAAGCAGATTCACCTGCTTGTTCTCTTCGAGCATGCTCCCGCTGCCCTTGCGTACTATCTGCATATAGACACCGCTCTTGGCAAGATATACATACTCGTTCTTGGCCGTATCGGTGGTCTGCCCCTGAGCCTCAAACTGACTTTCGTTGATTACCACTATACCTTCATCCCTGATAAAGGCGCTGATGGCATCACGCTCTTTTTCTTTCTTGTCACCGTATGTCTCATAGTCGTCACACGATGCAAACAGCATCACGGCGGCAAGCACCAACAGTGAATATGCGATTCTCTTCATCTTTTTACGTGTATCTGTCTTTAAATAATATTTTTGCGTATTCCAATTGCAAATTATGAATTGATGGGGCAAAATTAATAAAATATTATCAATCGGCCACTATATTTTGCTACTTTAACGTGCTTTCAAAATGTATAATGGCTTCGCGCGTTACCTTCACCGCCTCCTCTATGCTGCACAACAGCTTTCCGCCCGAGGCATTGAGATGGCCACCTCCGTTAAAATACATCTCTGCCATCTTGTTGCACGGGAACGTGTCTACAGACCGCAGACTCACCCACACGGTATTGTCCTTTTCGGTATCTTCGCGCAACGATATCGACAGTTTCATACCCTTTATCTGCAACGGCATGTTTACCAATCCTTCGGCATCCCCCTTAACGAAGTTGAAACGCCGCAAATCCTCACGGGTAAGCACAAAGAAAGACGCATGATATTCGGGCATCACCACCAGACTTTCGTAAAGCACGTAACCCATCAGCCGGATGCGGTTTTCACTGTAATTGTTGTAGACGTTACGATAAATCTTGTCTTTGTTTATGCCCTTTGTGAGCAGCTGGCTGATGATGAAAAACGTCTCCGGATTGTTGCTGTTATAAGTAAACCCGCCGGTGTCTGTCATCATGCCACAGTAAACGGGGGCGGCAAAGTGGGATGTCATCATATCGAAACCACCCATCTGCCACACTATGCGGAACACCATCTCGCTCGTGGAACTGAGTTCCGGGTATGAAACACTGAGCACACAATCGATATCGGGGCCGAGATGATGGTCAATCATCACCTTCGGGGCATGCGAGGCGGCCAAGGGACCGGCCATGACATCGGTACGGCTGAGCTGGTTGAAGTCGAGGCAAAACACAAGGTCGGCACACTCTATCAGCGCGTCGGCCTCGGCCTTGTGCTTGTCGTAACGCAATATCGTTTCTGTCTTCGGCATCCAATGCAAAAAATCGGGGTACTGGTCGGGGACGATGATTCTCGGTTCCTTGCCTTTGCTCCTCAGAAATTCGGCCCATCCGAGACACGAGCCCAAGGCGTCGCCATCGGGATTGACGTGGCAACAAACAACGATGTTGTCAGAACTGTCTATCAGAGAGTTCAGAGTGTCGCACTCACCGGGAGATAATATATTTTTCAACATAATGGGTGCAAAGGTACAAAAAAGGTATGGCAAAACCGAATTTCATATCCATAATCATCATAAAAAAGTCATAAAAAGAAATAAGAGACTGTATCAAAATATGTCCCAACCATATAGATGAACCTTATTTTGATACAGCCTCATGCGAAAGAGCCTTGACGGCTCAGCACGTTTTATCAGAACAGCTGATTGGGATAAACTCCCTCGTCTACGAGTTTCTGTATACGGTCTACGGTATCCTGACGATCGGCGGAATAGGTCACGCCGAACCACTTGCTCGTGGTGTCAAGCACCTTCACCGTCGATGTTTTCTCGTTGATGAGCTTGTTGACCATCAGCGGGATGAAGAACTCGGCCTTCAAGTTCTCCATATTCTTCGGGTCGGCAAGGAATTCCTTGAAATACTCCTCACTATGCTCGAAATAGTCGGGTGTGAAGCCCCACATGTTCATAGACACGGGGGTGTTGTCCTCTACGGCAACCCACTTACCCTCTTCGTCCTTGTAGCATACCGGACCGTCAACACGCATTATCTCCGTGCGCTCAACCACGGTGGTCAGGTTGCCGTTTTCGTCTTTCGAACAGATACCGCGAGCCACCGTTCCGTTCTCCGACAGGGTATTGCCCACACGGAAACCTACCATGGCGTATGCGTTCTTGCTGCCCTCGGGCAGTTCTGAGAGGAACTTGCCGATCACCTGAAAAGCGTCTCTGTTGTAGAAATCGTCGCAGTTGATAACGCAGAACGGTTCCTTGATAACGTCTTTGGCCATAAGCACGGCGTGGTTTGTTCCCCACGGCTTAACGCGCTCAGCCGGACATGCGAAGCCTTCGGGCAGAGCGTCAAGACTTTGGAAGCAGAGTTCTGCGGGCACATGTCCCTCATACTTGCTCAATATCTTCTCACGGAAATCATTTTCAAAATCTTTTCTGATTACAAACACAATCTTGCCGAATCCGGCCTTGATTGCATCATAGATAGAATAATCCATGATTGTTTCACCATTCGGACCCAGTCCGTCAAGCTGCTTCAATCCGCCATAGCGGCTTCCCATTCCGGCAGCAAGGAGTAATAAAGTTGGTTTCATATTACAATATTAATTAGTTATTTGATAAACAATACCGCAAAAGTAATAAATAATTTTAATAGTTGCATCATTTCTCCGTGTTTTTTACATTTTTGCTACGGTTCTTTCAAAAAAAGACCATAACAGTTGATACAAAATGCAATTATGGCCATGTAACGGCGTTACTCGTATCAGGTAACAACGTTACACGGCTCAGGTAACAACGTTACATGGCTCAAGTAACAGCATTACAAGAGCCACGTAACAAATAGTGACAGGATTGGTTTATCTACTAAGTTAAATGAACCATGTACAACCACCTATAAACGAAACGTTTTATTCTCCCCATAAAACCTATTTTCGTTTTTTGAGAGTCAGGAAGTGTGGCGCACAATGAAATGCTAATATTATCTTGCCCACCTGCATCCAAGGCTAATTGAAGCAATGATTGCAGACATTTATCAATATTGTCAAAGTGCTTATACATTACTTTTTCTATTTTACTGTCCCTACAATATCCGCATAGTCCATCAGAACAAAGTAGGAAAATATCCCCATCTTCAATATCATGTGCCAGGTATTCAGGTTCCGTATCAGCATCGATATCGCCCAAACATCTTGTAATGATGTTATTATTGGGATGGCTAAAAGCGTCTTCTACCTTAATATCACCTTTATCTACTAATTCTTGAACTAACGAGTGATCTTTAGTCAACAGTTTCAGCCCTGAATTAGGATTAAAGCAATAACATCTGCTATCACCACACCACGCGACATAGGCTTTTCCTTTTACGAGCCAAAGAAGCACTATAGTGGTGCCCAGACCGATAGAATCAGGGGATTCAACAACATAGTCAAGTATTGCTTTGTTAGATTCAGTAATGCTATCTTTTAAAAATGTATAAATCTCATTATCTGAAACCAGAATTTTTTCATAGTCTGCGCCTTGAAATGATTTTTCAATATTCTCTATAACCAAACTTGACGCTATTTCACCTGCATTAGCTCCTCCCATTCCGTCTGCAATTACAGAAACCGCCCCTAAAGGTGATAATGAAGCATAGCCTTTGTTTGCATTACAACACCATGTCATTTTAGTCAAATCCGGACATATAGAAACAGCATCTTCGTTATTCGTGCGTTCGTTACCTATATCACTTAATGCACATATATTTATCTTCATAAAGAATTTTACACATTTACTCGAGGCCGACCTATTTCACCGTTTGCCGACTTGATGATATTTTCCTTTCTTTCTAACTATAGTTCTACTTTTTTTGATCTCATAACCTTAGCTTTAGAAGAAGAGATATTCTTGTAATACCAAATCTGTTTGTTTTCCAAATCATATTCAATAACAAGAGTCCCGTCTGCAGTCAGATAAACCCTGTTCTTTTCCGTACTTTCTTTCTCCATATATACGTACTTGCCATTCAGATAATTAATGATATCATACTCGTTGGCTTCATTCTTAACCACCATTATTATCACCTGTGCCGTTGATGAATAATTGATGAAATCAAGAGTATAATAGAAAACCACCATATCAAGATACTTGTCATCCAAACCATAAGAGATATACCCGTCTGTTATACGGAACGGGGTTCCATCCATAAGAGACAGTACCTCGTCTTTCGTCCTTCCCAAAAGCGGGCTATAATCTTTGAACAAATCATGATTTATGGAAACAACCACTAATTGCCGATCTTGAGGATACCAAATTATTCCGGCTGTTGCCTTGTCGTAAGTTTCAGCATTTATATAAGCATACTGAGTATCTGTTGTTCCTTTTTCATAGACATAATACGCCGAATTTAGATACGCCCGCATTTCATTGTTTGTAAATGACGGCTTTTCCTTTGCAACGACCGATACCGCCTCAACCTTGTCTGTCCATGTGTTAAAGTTGAAAAAAAGATATCCGAAATCACCTTCACTTAATAGATACATGATTTGTTTATTGGTATCCGAATAAGGTGACTTACCGAACATATCATATATCTCCTCTCTTCCGAGCCCAAGAAAGTCGCAATAATCATAAGGAAGGATACCTGTTACATTAACTTCAACCACCGCAGTACCCTCTGTTGTGACAATATCCACATATGTGCGTCCTCCTGAAAGTCCCTTTATTTCACCTGTGTTAGCATCCACCTCTGCAACTTTGGGATTATGCGACGTAAATCCTTTTATATGCGGAATTACAATTTCGCCATTGTATATATTTTTATACGCCGTTATAGTATTAGGTATCAACGTGCTATAATCGGGAGTTACAGTCTCTCCACTTTTAAGGCTTATTTCATCCAAAAGTTTGCCATAGGTGAATTCGAGTCCTGCGATATTGTTCTTTATTGAAAGCTCAAGTTCGGAAATTGACTTAATACTCCAATCAAGATTCATCAATGTTCCTGCACCCAATTTATATTGACCTGTAATGTTGCCATCTTTGTCCAAAAAGAACCTGCCATTCAAATCCTCTTGTATCTGATATATAGAATTGTCATAATACGAAGTATAGAAGACTCCGTTTTCCTTGAATTCTGTTTTCTCCCAAGAATACTCTGATGGCTTGTCGTAAACCCATGTTGTGGATAAAAGTTTTAGCGTTGTTTGTACAACTTTTCCACCCTCGCTGTTGTCAAAATTATTATCATCACTGGAACACGCCAATAACAAGAATGGCAACAACATAATTGCTGATAAAAAAATTTTTGATTTCATAATACAGTGTTTTAATAAAAAATATCAATATCTGAAAGTATAACCATTTTTTAGCGAAAGGTAATTATTTTGCTGTTTGTATCCAGACATTATTACATCAGCCCCTTTATCGAAAATTTTCCAACGTTCGCTATTCCAAAACTTCTCATTCGCCATGTTTGAAATCATCATATTATATTCAATTCCCAAACTAATGCCTGCATACTCATAAGAAACACCAAACCTTGCTCCAAAATTAAGTCTCTTGAGAGGAGAATCTTCCAAATTGCAATTCTTAGGAACAGTACCATTTGTTAGCTCTGCATCAGAATAAGTTTCTTCATAATTTACATACTTTTTATATAAATTGATACTTCCTTTGCCGGAATAGTCAAATGATGTTGTCAAAGCATCGCTATATATAATATCTGTACGCTGATTGTTCACTATCTTGTAACTCTTAAACTTATAGACATCCGTATTGCCGGAAATCTTCATCTTCGCAGAAAGTCCATAACTTATAGTTGGACCAACATTGATTTGCAGATGGCTTATACGTGTTAGGGGTATGCGATACGAAGCAATAATGGGAATCTCCAGAATATCAAAAGAGTAGTTCTCCGTATAATTGTTTTGAGCCATTCCCTTAAAATAATACTTATTGTTTCCACTTGCAACAGACAATTCCACATCATCGTCAAAATGATTCTTGTATTTATAATGAGTAAACTCCACTCCTGATTTCAAATAGAAGTTTTTGTATAATCTTATATCTGCAAACAATCCAATATTAAAACCACCGGAAGATTTATAAGAAACATTCTCACTGTTGTCACCTAATGCATAATTTACCACACTTCCAGTGAAATTTCCGCCAGAACTACAACTAATGTCAGGAAAGAGATAACCGGCACTAACCCCAAAAGAAACTGTACGTCCACCGATTCCTATATTAGGAATAACCGCTACTAATGGTTTGGGGGCTTGAGTAACATTAATGCCCAATGTTTGTTTCCCTGTAGTTACATTAACGCTGGCCTCACGATTTAGATTGATCGGTTCATTAGGAGTACAATGAATCTTTAGCAAATTATCAGCCACCTTTGTCACTTGGCACCAATGAGGGAAATCTCCAAATTTCCAATCTTTGGCATCCGTCATGATATTGACATATTCATCGCCTCCATCTGGTCCAAAGCGTAAATCATTCTTCGAAAATGCGAGATGGTCAAATCCTGCTCCCTGAGAGAGATTTATGATTACGGTTTTTGTCGTGCCTTCTACCTTAATCTCAGCAGTTCGTTCTATATTTTTGTCGTTGGCCAATGCCGTCAGTTTAATTTTTCCATCCTCTTTAGCCGAAACTATCCATCCCGGAACATCCTTAATTTTCCAATTCGTATTCGACCTAATTTCAACAGTATTTGTCTCTCCTTTATATGGAAAAGTTAGATTCTCGACAGACGGCACTAATAATTCCGGTGCTTTTTCGTTCTTGACAATGACAACTTTTGATTTTCCTCCCATCCTAACAGTTACTTCGCAAATACGATCTGTATTCTCCTCATTTGCATCACTTACAATGTAAATCTTACCTTTTTCTATTTTTATTTTGCACCACGTTATACTGTTATCATTGAGAGTCGCTGTCCATGAGCCATTACCATCAACCGTGATGACATCCTGCCCTCCCTGATAAGGTATCGCAACTTCATTATCCGACAAAGAGAATGGCTTTACAGTATTAGGTTTTCTAAGAATACGTTCAATCCACGCAATTCTTTTCTCACAGTCAGGAACATAAAGGTTGTTGCCACAATTAATGACTTGTTGAAATTTTGACTTTGCTTTTTCCAACTTTCCCTGGTCTACCAATTTGTTGCCTTCTTGATATAACACCTTACAACTTTGTGCAGACAAGTGCATACAGCCAAACAAAGCCAATGATGTCATCAAAACTAAAAATCTGATCATAATTTATTAATTTTATCTTTTATTATATCTGATATATTGTCCCGTTTTCTCGAATATATGTCAATTTGTGTCGGCAATTCTTCTTGGGTTACAAAATCAAGAGTATCACAAACCCCTTTATATTCTTCCAACACCACAAGTATCAATCTAATTGAAGTGATTCTGTACTGAATACTATCCCTCAACAATTTATCGTCAAAAGACTTCATTAAAGCCGTTGTGTAATTGTTATTTACACTACAAAGCCTATTTCGGGTCACTCCATAACTTATATACTTGATGTCATTTATCTCTTGTTTCTGCATATTAAGGATTGAGTCACCTTTGTTCTTATAAATAAGAAATGGATTGAGTGGTTTGGGATTTGAATGCCAAATAAACAGTCCCATAATAGACAATCCAACTATCAGCAGTATGCTTGTCACAAAGAAATAATTGTCGTTTTTACCTTTTTTACGTGCATATTCTGCTATATATTCTGCGGAAGGACGTTTCTTGGGGTCTGCGTCTAAACAAGCATATATAATTTTTGTTATTTTCTTGGATATCTTTTTCTTAATTGTCGGAATTCTCTCTCCATTTAATTGGGCGGCTCCACCTTTATTTCCAAATGGAACGTCACCAGTCAGAAGCTCATAAACAGTAGCTCCCAAAGACCAAATATCACTGCTTGTTTCGGGAATATATCCATCTTTAAACCTTTCTGGCGGCATATAAATTGTCGTGCCGCTACTTTCGTTATCCAAGTTCCTTTCATCTTCTGCGCCAGACTTTATGCTTATTCCAAAATCAGTGATACAATAGTTTCCATTCGCATCTATAAGAATATTTGCCGG
>ENA-OYXU01000661-OYXU01000661.1-human-gut-metagenome-genome-assembly--contig:-NODE-661-length-13273-cov-4.501210_pt1 | contig 13273 bp, 6 predicted proteins | sample MGYA00243243_ERZ653435 | MGnify/ENA primary metagenome ERZ653435 (study PRJEB26926, sample SAMN06165113) | human gut metagenome | biome: ENVO:00009003; feature: ENVO:2100002; material: ENVO:00002003... | reverse complement strand
CGAGATGCAGCGTAGTCTCGTGGGCTCGGAGATGTGTATAAGAGACAGGACCTGGGCAGCGGCAGCCAGCTGAGAGTGCGCGGAACAACAAGTATAAATTCAAACTCCGACCCGCTCATACTGCTCAACGACATTCCGTTTGAGAGCAATGTTGACGCATCGTTCGACTATAACACGGCAAACAACGACCAGTTTGCGGCACTGCTCAACATCTCGCCCGAAGACATTGAGGAGATTACCGTATTGAAAGACGGTGCGGCATGTGCCATCTGGGGAGCGAAAGGTGCCAACGGTATCATATCAATAAAGACAAAGAAAGGTGTCACCGGTCCTACCCGTGTGACATACTCATACCGTCTGTCTGGTTCATGGCAGCCTACCGGCATGAAGATGCTCAACGGTAATGACTACACCATGTTGATGAAGCAGGCGTATTTCAACAGATACCAGTCGGAAAACTCGGCCAACATTCCTGAATTCAACTATGACCCGACATTCACCGAATACGAACAGTACAACAACAATACCGACTGGGTGAAAGCCGTTACACAAACGGGATGGACCCACGACCACACACTCTCTATAAGCGGCGGTGGAACAAAAGCACGCTTCCGCGCATCGATAGGCTATTACAACCAGACCGGAACCATCATCAAGCAACAGCTGGACCGCTTCTCCACACGTATGAATCTGGAGTATCAGGTGAGTGACAGGTTGAAATTCATCAGCGACCTCTCGATGACATACACCGACAACCACCGCAACTACGACAAGGAGATAACCGACAATGGCTCTTACGACAAAAGCCTGCTTGACATTGCATACCGCAAAATGCCCAACGTGAGCATTTACCGACAGGATGCCAACGGCAACAACACCAATACCTATTATAATATAGACCGCAACAGCACGCTCGACTCAGGACAGAAAGACCTGTTGAACCCGGTGGCTGTGGCCAATCTCGCCAAAAACCTTCAGAAGAACATGCGCATCATACCCACGCTGCGCGTACAGTATGACTTCATCGAGCCTACCAACGAACAACGTCTGAGATACAACGGATACATAACGTTCGACATCGAGAACATAAAATACGACCGCTTCCTGCCGAAGGAAATAGTACCGCGCGGATGGACTGACGAAAACATCAACCGCAGCGAACAGAACGAAAGCGAAGGTCTGACGATAATGACAGACCAAAACATAACATGGCAACCAAACCTTGGCGAAGATCACTCACTGATGTTCTACGGGTCGTGGCAAATGACAAGCGGAAACTCGCAGAGACAGGAGTTTATCACTTACGGCAGCCCTAACGAGAATATCACCAGCCCTACCGCCGGCGCATATATGCAAAGCATAAAGTCGGAAAACGGCCAATGGCGCTCGATGGCCGTGCTCGGTCGTGTTCACTACGCATATCAGGGACGGTACATCATCGACGGAACAATACGTTGGGACGGGTCTTCACGTCTGGGCAGCAACAACAGATGGGGTGTATTCCCGTCATTGTCAGGTAAATGGATTATCAGCGACGAAAAGTTCATGAAAAAGACAGAAGAATGGCTCTCGGAGCTGTCACTGCGTGCCGGATGGGGTGTCACGGGAAACCTGCCCAAATACGAATATCTGTACTTCAGCCGGTACAATGGCAACTGGAGCACCGGAGGCAACAACTACAACGGCACGCCATCCATCAAACCTATCAGTTTGGAGCTGCCAGACCTTAAATGGGAACGTTCGTCATCATATAACGTGGGACTCAATCTCGGACTGTTTGACGACCGGTTCACCATGGATCTGAACGTATATCACCGCCGCACGGAAGACCTGCTTTTCGAGAATCAGAGCATACCGTCATCTACCGGTTATGGCAGTATAAGCTACATCAATGCCGGTACGATGGACAACGACGGATGGGAACTGAACTTCAATACGATGAACCTGATAAAGGCCGGCAAGTTCGTGATAGACTTCAACGCGAACTTCTCCAACTACAAGAACACCATCAAAGCTCTCGACGAGAATGTACTCAACAGCTACAATGGCTCGTTCAACTATGAAAACGGTTCTTATCTCAGTCGTGTACAGGTGGGCAACTCGTTCGGCAGCATCTATGGTTTCAGATACAAGGGTGTTTACCAGTATGACAAGTATCAGGAAGGACGCGAAGGCACATGTCCTGTAGCCCGCGATGCCAACGGAAATGTAGTGAAAGACAGCTATGGCGAACCTATTCCCATGTACTTTGCATACGGAACAACCAATGCACGCAAATTCCGTGGCGGCGACGCCATCTATGACGATGTCAACCACGACGGAACCATCGACGAACTCGACATCGTATACCTCGGCAACTGCAACCCCAAACTCAACGGTGGTTTCGGATTTACCATCCGCTACAACAAGCGGTTGTCCCTCAACACGTTCTTCAACTTCCGCTATGGCAACAAAGTCATCAATTATGCCCGTATGTACGCCGAAAACATGTACGGCAACGACAACCAATGCGTAAGCGTGAACTGGCGCTGGCGCAAGGATGGCGACATGACCGAAATGCCGCGCGCACTGTATCAGGACGGACGCAACTGGCTTGGCAGCGACCGCTTCGTAGAGGATGGCTCATTCCTGCGCTGGAAGCAGTTGACACTCAACTACGCTTTCGACAACACCAAACTGAAAAAGATTGGATTGAACCAACTTTCATTGTCATTCACGCTCAACAACATATTGACATTCTCCAAATATTCTGGAGTAGACCCCGAGGTGGGTTACAGCAACAACGGCTTATGTGAGGACAGATCGAAGACACCGCGCTCGAAGTATTTCACATTCGGTGTCACCGTGGGACTATAAAACAAAAGAACAATTCATAAAGTTTGATTTAACATGAAACATAAGATATCAAAAATATTCAGACAGACAGGCAACGGCATTGCCGCAATGATGTGCCTGTCAGCATTACCTGTATGTCTGAGCGGATGCAGCGACTGGTTTGACATAATGCCCCAGACAGAACTGGTGAAAGAAGATTTCTGGAAAAGTAAGAGTGATGTCGAAAGTGCCGTAGCGGCATGCTACCGCGCTATGGAAGAACCTGATGTTATGGAAAGACTGATAGCATGGGGAGAAGTACGTTCAGACAATGTCATACGCGGATTTGACGTAAACAATGACATTTTATACATGCTGCAATGCAATATTGATGCTACAAACAGGTTAACGTCGTGGAGTAGCATATACAGTGTGATAAACTACTGCAACACCGTCATCGACAACGCTCCTCAAGTGTGTGAACAAGATCCCAACTTCACACAAGGCGAACTGCGCACCTATCTTGCCGAAGCACAGACTATAAGGGCTTTATGCTATTTCTATCTTGTAAGGACATTCAAAGACGTACCTTTCATCACAGAACCGTATACAGACAATTCACGTCCGTTTCTCGTTGCCCAAACTGATGGCAATGAAATAATAGACTGGTTGCTGAAAGATTTGGAAGACATCCAGACAGGATGGGCACGTCCGGTATTTGCGAACAATGCCGACACCAAGGGCCGTGTTACCCAAAAGACGCTGTTGACGTTAATGGCAGACATGTATCTGTGGCGGAACGACTATGAAAAGTGCATAGAGACATGTCACCACATTCTCAATACTACCAGCAATCCTTTGCAGCTTGAAACGTCAATGGCCTACAATCTTTCCGTATTCGGAACAGGCAATTCGAACGAAAGCATCTTCGAACTACAATTTGACACCGACACGCCAAACTATGTTCTCAACGAGATGTACGGATGGCAGGGCGGACGTTCATCGGTAAATCACCTTTCGGCAGCCGACTTCACATTGTCAGAAAACACATTCCTCAAAGAAAACAGTGATGACATACGGAAAAAAGACGCATGGGACGCAAGCAATACATCAGGGACGATGGTGTCAATCATGAAATATATAGCCCATCGCACCGATAACTCAGGAAATCAGGTATCTGCATCCGACTATATACTCAACCAGAACACACAACACTGGATTATTTATCGTTTGAGTGACGTTTACCTGATGCTTGCCGAGGCTCTCGTGGAACGCAACAGCAGCCAGACCGATCTGGACGAAGCGTATGAAATGGTATGCAAGACATACGACCGCGCCCATCCGTCAAGACAGCCGGGGTCACTGAACAGAAACAACTATGACAGTCAGGAGAAGATGCGCGACCTCGTATTTGACGAGCGTCAGATAGAGTTCCTCTTCGAGGGCAAACGATATTTCGACCTGTTGCGCCGCATACGCCGCAATGACAACCTCACGACAATAGTGTCAAAATATCTTTTGCCAAAATATATCGCACAAGGACAGGACCAGGCAACGGTGACAACGAAACTCAACACCCTGAATGCCCTGTATCTGCCGATAAACAGAGATGAGCTCAGAGTAAACACACTGCTTGAGCAGAACCCGTTCTACGACACTGCGAGTGATATTGAAAAGAAATAACAACCGAAAACATTCATTATTATGAAACCTGAATATAAAAATCTGGTACACAAGGCTACGCTCATAATTGCAGCCTCTTTGGGCATGCTATGCAACACAGCCTGCAACAGTGACGATGTGGACGAAGACAGCTACTACACTTTCACCGGAGAGACCGTGGCAAGCTACTGCGAAAACCGTCCTGAATCATTCTCCATATTCTCAAACATCATCAAAGATTCCGGACTTGAACCATTGCTGTCCACATACGGGCACTACACCTGCTTCATCCCCAACGACGAGGCATTCAACAACTATTTCAAGGAAAACGGCATTGGATATGACAACCTGAGCAAGGCTGACAAGGAAACCATCGTATACAATCACATCATACGCAGTGTCACCGTCGACTATCTGTCGAAAGACTTTACCGACGGGGCCTTGCCCGGCACCAACATGAGCAATACGTTCATGGTCATATCCTTTCAGCCAAACGAAGACGGTACGAACTCCATAATGGTCAACAAGTCATCGAAAGTGTTGGCTGCGGATGTAAAGGTGCATAACGGTGTGATACATGCCATAGACAAGGTTATCGTACCGTCAGAGGAAACGCTCGGCAACGTTCTCCAAGGGCTTGGAGAAAAATATTCACTGTTTGCCGAAGCCTTCAGACTGACACATCTCAACGACTCCATTTCCGAAACCTACGACATGTCTTACAAGTCGCCGTATACCACTGAATTCGTTTACGTGCTCGGTTACACTATGAAGACACTTCACCAAAAGCGTCTGGGGTACACATTGTTTGCCGAGCCCAACGAAGTATTCTATGCCGAAAACATCAGAACAATAGAGCAACTCACCCAATATGCGGCAAAATATTACGGCAACGAAGACATGGATGACTTTACCAGCCGCCGCAATCCGCTCAACAGGTTTGTGTCGTATCACCTGCTTGACCGCCAGATGTCAACCAATACGTTCGTTTATTCCGGCGGATGTACATCACCTTCGTACATGAACTTCCGCTACGAATACTATGAGACAATGCTGAAATACCGCCTCATGGCTTTCAGGGCCGGCTACAGAATCAACACCCTGTCTGACGGAACGGCCGTAAACGTGAAAGTGGCAGAAAGCAATATCAGCGGAGCAAACGGATTCATACATACCATTGACAAGATTCTCGTTTACGATGAGGAACGAATGGAAAACGATGTTCTCAACAAGCGACTGCGCTTCGATGCCTACGGAATACCGCCCGAACTTACCAACAACAATATCCGCTGGCAGCTTACCGGTCTCGGCGGTTACGGATATACCATTCCGCCCGGATACTGCGGTGACAACTTCAAGTTCAACGATGCCACCAAATTCATCATGTGGGCCAACGAAGACTGGACCAACTATCAGGCCGACGAAATGTCAATCCGCGGATGGTATGACGTATCGGTGCGCATCCCTGCCATTCCGCCCGGAACATATGAAATCCGCTTGGGATACTCCGCACGTTCATGGGGCGGAATAGCCCAGATATTCATCGATAACAAGATTGTGGGCATCCCCGCCAACTTCAACCTTGTGGGAAGCGACCCCGCAATAGGTTGGGTGGCCGACGAAAACACCACCGACAACGGAGACGAGAACGACAAGATGATGCGCAACCGCGGCTACATGAAAGGTCCGGAGTCGGTATACAAGCCCAACTACAACCAGACTCTCCGTCAGGCCGACGGTGCCCTGAGAAAAATTATAGGCACATTCACTTTTCAGGAGTACGGCCCCCACTATTTCCGGGCCAAGAACATTGAGTCAGAGAACGGTGAGTTCCATTTCGACTACATTGAAGTTGTGCCAACAAGTTACATCGAAAAAGAAGGAAAGGATTAATCAATATGAAACGTATATATAAATTTTTCACATTCGCTGCCATAATGTCGACAACGGCCGCATGCAGCGACTGGGACAATCACTACAACAGTGATGTCAATGCCGGAAACGGACTGACGTTGATACAGATGCTCGAAGCCGATGACAACACCACTACATTCGCACGGCTCGTGCGCAAAAGCGGTTACGGCGACTTACTCTCTTCATCACAATCATTCACCGTGTTCGCACCTTCCAATGATGCGCTCACCGGATTCGATGAAAGCGACATGCCACAACTGAAACTTATGATAACCAATCATATTGCGCGCCACACCTATCCTTCATCAACACCTGCAGACGAGGGTGTGCGCATGATGGACGGCAAGGTTTACAATTTTGACAACACCAAGTCGTTTGCAGGCCGAAACATCATCACATCCGACCGACAGGCCGCCAACGGTGTCATTCATCATGTATCGTCACAGATTCCATACATCAACAACATCTATGAATTCATACAGAGCAACCCTAACACATCAAAGCTCTACGAGTTCATTCATCGGTTTGACGAGATGAAGATGGACGAAAAGAACAGTCAGGAAATAGGTATCGACGAAGATGGACGCCCCGTTTATGACACTGTACTGGTGAAATACAACCGCCTGCTTGATGACAAATTATATGGATTGGGCAGCATTGACACCGAAGACTCTACATACACGATGCTCGTTCCCGACAACAATGCGTGGGAAGAAGCATACAACCGTATAGCCCCAACATTTGCCAACTACAATGTCGACCAGAACAAGGCTGATTCCATACAGGATGTAAGAACCTGCATAGCCATCATTAACGACCTCATCTACCGCAAAGCGCCGGAGACACCTGCATCGGCAGACTCTCTCATATCGACCGACGGCAGTGTTATCCACAATCCGTCACAGCTATTCGGCAATGCCACACGTCACGAACTGTCAAACGGCAATGCCTTCGTCGTATCATCACTCAACTATGACAACACCGAGACATGGCAAAAAGAAATCAGTATCGAAGGTGAGACACAGAACGGCCGCACATACAACAATACGTCAGTGGCCCTGTATACCCACAACGTTACCGATGCCAGCCTTGTTGGCGGAGCAAGCAAAGGAAGCTACATCGAGGTGTCTACCATCAACACCGTATCACAGGCCGTTGTCACATTCAGCATACCCGGTGTGCTCGCAGGCAAATACAATGTCTATGCCGTTTTCCTGCCACCAACCATTGAAGGAGAAGTAGATTCACCAGACTCTACCTATATCTCATTCAACATGCAATACATGAACGCCCGCGGTGGCAACACTACCAAAAACAGCAACAAAAAAGATGCGGCACATCTCACAAGTGGCAGCCGGGTGGTGAAGATGCTGGCATTCGAAGAAATTGAATTTCCCGTAAGCGACTGCACCGACCGTCTTTGGATGATGGATGAAGAGAACAATTCTGGCAGCATCACCCCAACTACCAGACTGTCGATATCTACCAATGTCACTAATCCTGAATTCAATCAGAAAAAATTCGGACGCACATTCCGTCTTGACAGAATCATATTTGAACCAATAAAACAATAACAGACCACACCATGAACAAGATAAAAAAGACATTAGCGATGATGCTAATCATGACGGGCACATCCGTCACTGCAACGGCACAAGACACCGTGGTGAAAGGCTTTATCGTCAATCAGGCCACCGGACAGAAATTTGCAGGTGCACGCATAATCAGTGTAGGGACTGACAACGTGGCCATGAGTGATGATGACGGTTCGTTTGAACTTAAAGTGAGCAACGACGGTGGAATACTCCGCATAGAGGCACCTGGTTACGACATGCAATACGTACCTGTTAAAGGCCGCAAGAGCGTTGAAGTGCTCATGATACCAAAATCATCTTCCGAACCACTCTACAACAAGTATTCTCTCTCTGCCACATCGGCCTCAAGCGTCTCATCCATATCGCCGGCAATATCAAGTGCCGACAAAAACATACAGCTCAGACAGATGGCCGATATACGCACTACAGCACACAGCGGTCTTGATGCCGGAGGGTCGACCATGTTCTTCCGCGGACTTCATTCCATCAACATGACATCACAGCCACTATTCATCGTTGACGGACAGATATGGCAGTCGCAAGACAACTCTCCGTCTCTATTCGGCGGATACAGCAACAATCCCCTCGCCCTCATCTCTCCCGACGATATAGAAAACATCACTATAATGAAAGACGGTACCGCAATATGGGGAGCCAAGGCTGCCGGAGGAGTCATCATCATTGAAACGAAACGCAGCCACAACATGGCAACAGAGATAGAGGTAAACATGTCTGTGGGTGTCAAGGAAAAAATGAAGTCACTCCCAATGATGGACGCACAGCAATACCGCATCTATGCCACCGACATCATGAAGGGAATAACAGACAAGCAGATGTTGCAGAGCCTGAAGTTTACCAATGACGAACTTGCCAACAACTCTTCATACTACAGCACCCACCAAAACACCGATTGGAACGACCAGATAAACACATCGGCCGTAACCCAAAACTACGGTGTAAGTGTGCGCGGAGGTGATGATATAGCACTCTATTCCTTTTCGTTGGGGTACTCAAAGAACGACGGAAATATCAAGGAAACGGGGTTCGACCGGCTCAACATAAGATTCAACTCGGACATTGATCTGACAAAGAATCTGAAAACACGTGCCGACATATCATTCTCACAGATTACACGCAATCTTTTCGATGACGGCATCAACGAATACACGTCACCGTTATATATGTCTTACATCAAATCTCCGCTCTACTCCACCAACATGATGAGCGCACAGGGAGAAATGTATTCACGCCTGTCAGACACCGACGAACTTGGAGTAGGCAATCCGTTGACCATCACGCAAAATGCCGAGGGAAAGAACAAAAATTACCGCTTCAACGCCATTCTTGCACCCACATACCGCTTCAACGACCGCTTCAGTCTGTCAGGAATGGTGGGCTTTTCCTGGGACAAGATAAAGGAAAGCAGCTTCACACCTGATTACGGTCTGGCCGAAATACAGTTTATCAACAACGACGGCGAATGGTACGGAGAAGGCAAGAACAGCGTGGCAAGTCTGATGATGCGACACTCCACACTTACTTTCGACATCCATGGCGACTGGAACATAATAAAGACCGCCACCCACAACCTCAATTTTAAAGGCGGATTCAGATATATCAACGATACCTTCGAAAGCGACTTCGGACGTGGTTACAACACCGGTAGCGATGACTTGAAGAGCCTCTCCGTGACCAATCCGTCACTCCGAACGACCGACGGACTGACCGATGATTGGCGTTCGCTGACATGGTATGCCAAGGCCGACTACAGCTATCTCGACCGTTATCTGATTTCAGCTACAGCCACCATGGAAACCAACAGCCGCTTCGGCCGCAAAGCGGAAAAGTCGGCAAAGTTCTGTGACGTGGCATGGGGACTGTTCCCTTCATTGACAGGAGCATGGATAGTGAGCAACGAGAAATTCATGAAAAACGTCGGAGCGATAAACTATCTGAAAATACATGCCGGCTACGATGTGACAGGCCGTGACGATCTGCCGGACAATGCGGGCCGCACATATTTCAATACCGTGAATTATATCGGACTTGCCAATGGACTGCAGTTGGCCAACACCGGCAACGACCGCATCTCATGGGAACGTACAGGAACTTTCACCGTGGGATTTGACACCCGTCTGCTCAACAACCGTCTTGCCGTGGGCTTCGAGTACTTCAACTCAACGACCGACAATTTGCTCGTCAACAAACAGTTGCCCGAAGAATTCGGGCAGAAAAGCTATTGGGCAAATGACGGAGAGTTGAAAAACTCTGGATTCAACGTCTCGCTCAACAGCCGTATCATCGATACAAGAGACTGGACTCTGAACGTGGGAGCCACCATGGGACACTATAAAAATAAGGTGACACACTTGACCGACGGCACATTCGATACCGATATTCTCGGCGGAACAGTACGTACGGAAGAGGGACAACCGCTCGGAGTGTTCTACGGATACAAGACAGTGAAAGTATTTGCCACACAGGAAGAAGCCGATGCCGCCAACCTGCGCATAAAGACCGAAACAGGGCGCGAAGTGGCTTTCCGTGCCGGTGACATTATGTTTGATGACCTGACACCCGACGGCATCATCAACAAAGATGACCGCCAGATTATCGGTGACCCGAATCCCGACATATACGGAAATTTCAACTTCAGTCTGCGCTGGCGCAACATAACGCTCGACGCTTTGTTCACCTACCAGCTCGGAGCCGACGCCTACAACGCCATGCGCGCACAACTGGAAAGTGCCAACAGCCTCTATAACCAAACAGCACATATAGCCACGCGATGGACTGCCGACGGACAGCACACCGACGTACCCCGCGCCACTTACGGCGACCCCATGGGCAACAGCCGTTTCAGCGACCGGTGGATTGAAGATGCCTCATATCTCAAACTGAGCCAGCTGTCACTCAGCTACAAGCTCCCCATCAAGCCACGTATTATCCAAGGACTAACCATTTGGGCATCAGCCCAAAACGTGTTCACAGTAACCAAATATCTCGGTACCGATCCGGAATTCTACTATGGTTCGTCAACACTTTATCAAGGCATCGACGCCGGTCTTATGCCGTCAACACGTTCGTACAACATAGGTATAAAACTCAACTTATAAAATCAAAAGATATGAAACGCAACATATTATCAATAATCACACTGCTGACCCTTATGGTCACGACATCATGTTCAGACATGATGGACATCGATAATCCGAGGGTGGCATACGAGGAAGACAACCGCCTCGACAATGCCAACGACTCCATATACAGCGTGATGGGCATACTCGCACAGTTACAGGAAGTGGCCGACAGGATTGTCATAGCAGGCGAATTGCGTGGTGAACTCATGACTGTGAACCATGAGTATGCATCTACCGACCTGCAAGAGATCAACGCTTTCGAGGCCACTGCTGACAACAAATATGCAGGGCGACGCGACTTCTATTCCATCATTAACAACTGTAACTATGCCATCGCCCACATGGACACCTCCATCACCGAGGGCATAAATAAGGTCATGCTTCCGGAATACGCCCAGCTGAAAACCCTCCGTGCATACACCTATTGGCAGATGGCACTTATCTTCGGACGTGTCAACTATCTCACACAACCGCTGACAAGCACCGATAACCTCGACTTCAAGAGCGAGAGCATGACGCTTGACCAACTGGCCAACACGCTCATCTCCGATCTCGAGCCCATAGCCGACGCCCGACCGCTTGATTATGGTACCGTAGACGGAGTCAACACGAGCTACGTATTCTATCCTACGCAGATGATGCTCGGCGACCTCTATCTTTACACAAACCAATACGAGAAAGCCGCACAGGCATATTACAATCTCATCAGCCGCCGCCGGCTTCAGGTTTCACTATCCTACTCCAGCTATTGGGCCGGTATGAGTCCGCGTGCAACAATCAATTCCGGACACATCAAAGCCTACAGCAACGAAGTGGTGACACGCACCGCTTTCGACTCGCAGCTACGCAGCAAGCACAGCCAGCTCTCCCGACTGACTTACAGCGAAACGCCATCACTCATTCCGGCAGAACAGTTTGTTAACGAGATGAACACCCGCCCACACTTCCATATCATCGACACTTACGACAAAGCCACGGAAATAGGGCAACGGTTCAACGGAGACACCCGCGGATGTGCCGAATATGCCAACGGACGTGTTCTCCCCGACGCCTTCGGTCCTGTCACCATGCCTTCGGCAACAAAGATGACACTTATAACAAAATTCCACAACAATCTGAGCGGTTCCGAAAACGACGCTGACGAACGGCGTCCGCTCACCTCGCTGCGCATGATAGCCCCCAGCACAGTCTATCTGAGATATGCCGAAGCCATCAACCGTCTGGGATATCACACCATTGCCTATGCCGTGCTGAAACACGGACTGACACAGGATGTAATCAACGACACACTCAAAGTGGACAGCAACGAGGTGAAAAACCTGCCGCCGTACATCAACTTCCATGACTTCAACTCCAACATTGGTACGGCAGCACGCGGTCTCGGCCTCGGTGTCCGTTTCGACAAGACACAATATATAATTCCGGCAAATGCCGACACCCTCGACTACGTGGAACGTTCCATCCTGCAGGAAATGAGCGCCGAAACTTGTTTCGAGGGACAGCGTTTCTTCGACCTGCTCCGCATATCGCATCATCGTGACACCCACCCGCTCTTCATGGCATCCATTGTGGCGCGCAAATATCCCGATCAGGAAGCCATGCTGCAAAAGTTGGGGAACATTGATGCCTGGTTCTACAGATAAATGGGCAAACAGGAAACAACCTATTGTAATAAATGAAAATGGGCCTCAATAATTTGTCTGGACACAAAGACACTGTTATTGGGGCCCGTTCTATATAAACATCCACCCCACCTATAAGTTAAAAGAATTGTGTCGCAAGATACAACATTTGTGCAAACAGCAGCAAAATAAATACATTCCTTTCATTATTCGCTACAGAATTATGTCGGATATGTGCATTTTTTATAATAATTTTGCGACATAATCAACAAAATCAGTAACATAAACTGTTAACAAATCAGTTAAAGGAAATATAAAAATTAACTATTCAAAAAAACAAATGGTATGAAACATTTTACAAGACCTCTGTTGTTAGCAGCCGTTCTCGGCTCTGCAACATATGCACAGGCACAGGTGTTCTCTTTCGATGCTGCAAAGGCTGACTTCTTTGCTCCCGTACACAGAAACACACCGGCCATTGGAGACTACAACAACGACGGACTGCCTGCCGTTTATTACGGAGGAC
>ENA-OYXU01000659-OYXU01000659.1-human-gut-metagenome-genome-assembly--contig:-NODE-659-length-13294-cov-5.524511_pt1 | contig 13294 bp, 8 predicted proteins | sample MGYA00243243_ERZ653435 | MGnify/ENA primary metagenome ERZ653435 (study PRJEB26926, sample SAMN06165113) | human gut metagenome | biome: ENVO:00009003; feature: ENVO:2100002; material: ENVO:00002003... | reverse complement strand
CGAGATGCAGCGTAGTCTCGTGGGCTCGGAGATGTGTATAAGAGACAGAGACAATGTCGGTCGCATCGTCTTTATGACCGTCGCTGTAGACCTGCATCGGGGTGACCTGCAGGTCGAGACGAGAGCCGAATTTGCGCAGCTGCTGGATGAGGGTGATGATGTAGTTTGTTTTGCCGCTCGACGGGCTGCCGACGACCGATATGATTTCGGAGCCGTTCTGCACCATTTCGATAGGCAGATGATTGAAGCAGTGGGGGCAGACAAAACGCTCGGACAGCTGTCCGCACTGAGGACACTTCGAAGCCTCGAGTGTCGACGAGCCGAAACGCGCGAAAAATCCTTTCTTCTTTTGGGGCCATGTATAGCGCAGCGGCAGGTCCTCGCCTCGCCAGTAGCGGTCATAGCCTTCCTGTGTCTCGCGCGGGCAGCAGTATTCACCGTCGTTGTCTTTTTCTAAGTTTACACATTGATACAGAGCCTCGCTCGTGCGGAACTCCTCAAAACAGTAAGGACATAATATGGTTTTGTCAGCCATTGTGTGCGTTTGATAATGAATGGTTTATAATAGGGATGACCCGTGCCTTGTCAGAGGCTTACAGAGCACAGGTCGGTAATGAATGCGTTGTTTATGCCGATGGTCTCTTCGGGATGAGGCACGAAGTAGACGTTGAGCTTTGATGCGTTCTTGCAGGCAGACAGCGGCAACTCATGGTCGAAAGTGAACGGCCCTGTGTCGCCCTTGTCATACTCGCCGACGATATAGGCCTCGTCGATTCTGACCAAAGGTTTGTCCTGAACCAAGAGCACGGCGCGGCAGGGCAGGGCGACGCCGTCGGGCAGCGACGCGGTGACATGCAGCACGAACTTTTTGCCAAACCATCCGGTCTTGACCTTCTCGACTGTGGCGGAGAGTTTTACGGGTACGAGTTCGTCAAGCTCGACAACAGGCAACTCACATGGCGTGAGGTCGCGCTCTGTGATTTCGCGTATGATTTTTTTGCGGACATTGACGTTGCGCTCGCGTTCAAACTGCTTGATGAGTGTGCAATACTCCGGATACACTTCCTCGTAGCGGTCGATTGTCGCGCCGAGTTCGGCATAAGCTTTATCTAAAGCGGCAAATCGGGCCTCGATTTCGCCGAGACGGTTTGCTCCGGAAAGGATGTTGTCGATTATGCGGCGTGCACCCTCAAATTTGCCTGTCTCTTCAAACAGAGCGCGGCACTCGTCGATTTCGCCCCGGCAGCGGCGCAACTCAATCATGTAGTCGGACATTGCGTCATTTTGCGGGCGTCCGTCTGTGAGCGCGCGTCGGGCGTCGTCAAATTTGCCGCCTTTGGCCGCAAGATGACGTCTGACAGCGCTTTCGGTGCGTTGGCATGCCTCTTCGGCCGGCTTGAAGCGTGACTCTAAGTTGTCGGCGAGGCGTCTGATGGTGGAGTCAAGGGCACGTATGCGTTCGGCCGAGCGTATCCATGCGGCGATGGCCTTGCGTGCCTGACGACGGATGTTGGCGATATTATCGAAATTTTCGAGACGCTCCGACATATCGCCGTACATGACGCTGTAGCGTGCGAGCACATCGGGCATACGGTCGGGCGTGATGACCGACACCAACTGACGGTTGCCGATATTGTCGGTGACACGGCGCACGAACTCATTGTCACTGAACGCCTCACCCGAGAGCACACACTGCAGCATGTCGTGACGGGCGACACGGTCGCGGTAGTGCACGATTTTCTGCACGAGTTCGGAGATGGCCTGTTCCTGACGCGATTTGAGCACGGTGTTGTCGACTATGCACGGATAGACGACCGATGTGTCGCGGCTGTAGTGAAACTGTATGCCGAATGTGGGGTCATGGCGTTTCTCTAACCAGTTGTCGACAAACTGCATCTGATACTCTAACTCGCGTTCGATTTCGTCTTCGCGCAGGAAGTTGTGGCTGCGCTGCATTGTCGACAGCACTATCTGTGCCAGCGAGCGACGCAGCGGATTTTCGCCGAGACCTCCGAGCGACAGCTCATCGTCGGTAGGCAGGAACTGTTGGCCGTCGTAGGCATAGCATCCCATCAGCAGGTCGGAGCCTGATGACTCGCAGAACACGATTTTCTGGCCGAATTCGGGCTTGAGCTCGGGGCGTGTATAGCGCATATATCCGATGGTCAGGTCCTCGGGTGTCACCGAGAAGCTCTGAGTCGCGAAAGATTTGTCCTCTAAGTGCGCTATTACAGCCTTTCGTGCCGCCTCGGGGATATTGCGGGCAAAGATATATACGGTCGGGATTGACACCTCCGGGCGTCCGGGCTCGGCATAAAAACGGCGGAGACGCTCGATGATGCCCGAGTTGTCAAGCAGAGACAGATAGGGCAGGTCACTGACGGTTGTTGTCGAGTATTTGCGCCCGTCGACAACGCCGTCCCAGAAGTGGCCGATGTAGCCGGGGCGCTTGCAGAGCACCATTGACTTGTTGGACTGCGACGCCTCGAGACGCGAACTGTCGGCCGGCACGTAGAAGTAGAGCCACAGACGGCCGTCGCCCGACCCGTGGAATCCATCATAGGCCCCGTCGCCTTTGTCGACGACGGGGATGATGTAATCCTGATTGAAAAAAAGTATCAGTTTGGCTTGTGACATAGCTTATCAGCTGTTCTTCTTGAAGAGTTGCGGCAGCAGCACGTTGTTGAGGTAGTAGAGACCTGATGCGATGAAGATAGGCATGCGGTAGGCAACCTGCATCTCGCGCTCGCCGTCGTTCTCGAAGAATGAGGCGAGATTCGACAGTTCTTCTGTGCCGCGGCGCAGAGCCGAGGTGTTGTCGGCGAATCCGTTTTCTTCGACGAAGTCGCAGAAAAGCTCTATGAACTTGTTGAAGTTCTCAAACTTCGATGACGTGAAGTCAAAACGCGAGATGTTGTTGAATTTGTCCTCTTCGAGCACCTCGAGTTCCGACAGTTCTTCTTTGCCGTTGGCACCGCGATAGAAGATGCCTTTCTCGCCGACGACCTCATGACGCTCGATGTTGACTTTTGTCGACGGAGTGTCGTCATCGTCGTCATCGTCATCATCGTCGTTGTGGTCATAGATGCCGAGAATCATGTCATTGGGGTCTGATGACAGTTTGACAAGACCTTTGGCGACCTCGCTCTTATTCTCGCGCATGTCTTCGATATCATCCGAGTCAAGGTTGTCAAATTTGACTTTGACCTTGACATCATCCATGGCCAGACCGGCTTTGAGGCATTTGCGCAGATAGCGCTTGACATCCTTGCCGTCCTCGTCGAAGGTGAAGAACAGCCATTCGAACAGACGGCCGCCCTTGCCGTAGTAGCGGAAGTGTATCTCGTTGATGTCGTTGAGATTATTCTTGGTGATGGTCTCGCGCAACAGTATGCCTGCATAGAACGACAACAGACCTGTGATATAGGCCGGCAGCGAGAAGACGGTGGGGATGTCGCTGCGCATGTAGTCGTAGAAAGCCGAGAACTCCTCGCGTCCGCTCAGTTGGTCGAAGACATTGTTGAGATAATAGGGCGCGCGTGAGTATGTGTTACGATCAGCACTGGTGACATCGGCGATGTTGATGACCTTGACCTTGGTCTTGTGAGACTCGTGGAAGTTATACAGACAGCGGCGGAATTGCTCCGAGCGGTTGATGGCGTCGAAGAAGAAACCGGCGGCTATACGCACAGAGCACTGAGAGTAGAGGCGCTTGCCGCTGCCCTTGGTATCGGTCGGGTCTACGCCGAGAATGAGTATGTCGGATGTCGAGCCGCCTATGTCAATGCCGAGGAAGAGATTGGTTTCGCTCAATGCGGCGCGTCCGCTCTGTGCATACTTGCAGACCGCCTCGGCCTCGGTGAAGGCTTTGATGCGGCTGCTCGATATGCGCAGTCCCTGAATGGTCTCGTTGAGTTTCGCACCAAGATTCTTGAACACCTGACTCAGATGACTCTTGTTGCTCATAGCGCTCGGGAACGACCAGCGGAGCTCGGTCGGGCGCATTTCGTTGGCGAAGAGGTCGGCGCAAATCTGCAGCCATACCATCGAGATAAACGAGCGGCGTTTCTTGTTGCCCTCGCCCGTGGCCCATTTCATATTATAGTTGAGGCGTCCGGCGTTAGTGGTGATGATGCTGTCGTCCATCGAGTGTACGGTGATGTTGGTCTCGTTGACCGGCACACCGCCGATAATAGGCTCGTCTTCTTTAGACAGTTTTGTGCGCACGTATTCGATTTCGTGCTCATGCAGCCACGATTTTATCTGACCGTTTTTGTTGATGGGCTCTTCGTTTGAGATAAAGAGCAGCTCATCTTTGGCGGCCATGGCGCGCGGAGCGTTGTCAAAGCCTACGAGAGCAAGACGACGGTTGGTGAAGGGCACCGGCTCGGCGTCGCGGGCTCCCTTGGCGCGGTAATATGCGCAGGTGTTGGTCGAGCCGAAGTCGATGCCGACCGTGGCCTCCTGAAGCATCTGCGGCTCGCGGGTCAGCAGACGCATATATTCCGAGTCGTTGAAAAGGAGTGCGTCAGAGTTGCCCCCCGGAGTCTTGATGATGAGACGTCCGGCAGTCCAGTCGTTCTCGTTGCGGCGCACGTGTATTGACACATATTTAACCGGCGTGTCGCTCTTGATGATTTCGTAGGGCCACATGCCGCCCGAAGCTTTGTCGACCGGATAGCGCACGAGGAACATTTTTTCTTCGAGTTTGCTGCGTGAGGCCTCGTCGCCGAGGTAGTCTTTCTCGAATGTCTTGCCCTCAAACTCGGGTATCATGCGTGTGCCGCCGGGCATATTGGTCGGGAACTCGCTGTAGTAGAAATACTGTTTCCAGTACTCCGAGCGGAAGTTTGGCCAAACGAAGACCTTGCCGTTGCTCTCGGGAGCGATGATCTCGTAATTTTTCATCAGTATCTCGACAAACTCGTCAGAGTCACCAAGCTTGGCTTCGAGAACGATGTCGACGGTCTGGCCTTTGACGCGTGCGCGCAGACGCACCTTGCTGTCGTGAGAGCCGTTGACGATATCGTTGAGCGAGCCCATGATGTCTAATGCCTTGTCTGACAGAGGCAGCGAGAAATAATATGTGGCGTCGCTGTCCTCGTCGCGTGCCTTGAGGTAATAGACTGCCGAGTGCTCATACTGCTGCTCGTTGCCGACGGCCATCCAGCCGACGAGATAGTTGCCGGGTAGCAGCAGTTCGCTGATGTCTTCGACAAGTTTGGCGTCGTCGACTGCCTTGCGATAGAACACGCCGCCCTTCCACCAATACTGTGTGTTGGTAGCGAAGAGTTTGGCAATGGGACCTTGAGGGGTGACAGCCGACTTGATGCTCAGAGGCACTGTCTCGATTGCGTCCTCATTCATGCCGAGAACAGATGCGATTTCGGCACGCCATTCCTTGATTTCGGTTTCGAGAGTGGCGGATATTTCCTGAGGCACTTTCTTGTTGCCGCCATTGATTTCGGTCAGCAGGGCGGTATATGACTCCTTGTTGGTCGAGAGCATCGACAGGAAGGAGTAAATCTTCACAAGTGCGTTGTGGCTGTAAGCCTCGACTTTGTTTGCGTCGGCGGCTGCTGGGTCGGTGAATTTGCCGTTGATGAGCCACGGCATGTCATCGTCAATCTCGTAATTGACAGAGGTGAAGAAAATGGTGTAGGGCGATGTAGCTCCGACGAGTTTGTAGGCACCGCTCTTATCCTTATAATATAAGAGCTGCATGTATGCCGGTGTCTGAGGGTCGGTCTCGTGCTTCCACAGAGATTTTTCCTCAAAAAGCATCTCGCCGTATGTGGCGGCGAGCCCGAAGGTGTACTCGTCGCGGTCTGTCTTTTTCATCTCCTTGAGCGATATAGGCTCTGAGAGATAGAAGTCATCGGGTTTGAGCACGTAGGTTGCGATAAGACCGCGCCACTCGTCTTTGAGTGCTTTGTAGCAGAGCATCAGCGAGCGTTCGTCGCGGCGCGAAGTCCGTGCGCCGAGCGCGTAAGCAGTCATCTTTGCACGCGCCCACGGCGAGGGCACGCCGGAGATAAGGTCGTTGAATGTGTTCTGCGACGCCTCGGTGTTGCCGTAAGAGGTCACGAGGTTGTCGATAAATGTTTCGGGCTCCTTCAGCGAGACCCAGCGGTGTATGGTGGTTTCGGATACTCCGATGCCGTTGCCGACTTCGGGAAGAAATGATTTTGCCATGAGAGTTTACTTGTTGAAATAAAGGTTCTGGAAAGTGGCGAATGTGCGTTCGAGCAGATGTGACATGGTCTCGTCTTTGGTAGAGTCTGTCTTTTTGGCAAACGTGTCGCGGATGGTGTCAAAGAGAGTGTCGCCGAAAATGCCCTTGGTCGAGAATTTGGCGGCGCTGTCACCGGCAAACATGCGCTCGTTGTATTTTTTCTTGCGTATATCTATGCCCTTGTCGAAGACTTCGTCATGGAAGAGCAGACCTCTTCCGCCGGCCGAGTCAAAGAGCTGTTGCGCCCAGCCCGTGTGTTCGGCGGCGTCATAGAAAAGATTCATATAGCCGTTGAGCACCTCTAACTCCTCTTTCTCGCGGATACTCTTGAAGTACTGGTTGGCCATCTGACGGAAGAAGTCGCCGCGCGCATTGGTCATGGCTGCAGCCACAAAGCTGCCGAAACGCTCGCGGAACTTGTCTGTGTCGTCGGTGAAGTTGATGAAGTCCAAGCGCTCGTCGTCGCCGGCTTGCATGAAGAAGAAACGTGACTCGTTGTCGGCAGGCTCAAGTTTCTCGGGTGTGTCGCAGGTCTTGAAGAAGTCATAGGCCGCGAAAGCTGCCAGAAGCTCGATGAAGTCGACGGGATTTTTTTGTTTCTCGCCTCCGGTGTCGACGCCGGCCTCTTTGGGCAGGTCGGTCTGTGTCTGACGGCCGATGAGATAGAGGCGCTTATAGGTCTGCTGGACGGTCGGGTCCGAGCAGTAGAATTTGAGTGCGGCCTGTGAGTTGAGCGCAAATTTTGACGATTTGGCGACAATCTCGTTGCCCTTTGGCATGTCGGTGAATTTGAAGTAGCTTGTCAGCACGACAGAGCCGAAATAGTTGCCGCGCAGCACGCTTGAATTTTCCTCAAACATGATCTGTGAGGCGACGTCGAGGGCGTGAGGCAGGATGGGTATCGACGACGCGCCGGTGCCGCCGAACACCGAGCCGAAAATAAAGACCTTGTGGCCGGTGCCGATGGTAAGACCCGATAGGAAGTCGCGGAGCTGCGAGCGTGTCGCACCCTGCATTGCGCGGTTGGCTTCCTGTATGATAGCGTGATACATCAGCATCGAGCCCATCTGTGTCTGTGCGCGATAGCCGTGGCGCAGCGACATGTCGCGCACGCCCGGGCTGATGAAGAGGTCGGCGATGTCAGACTCCTTGAAGATACCGTCTTTTGATTTGTTCTGTGAAGCTTTCTCGTATTTGGCTACAGATGCGAAAGTCGTGCGGTCCTCGTATTTGGGGCTGAACTCGTAATAGTTGATTTTAGCCGAGAAGTATGTATTGGCCGAGGCGTTGCCGCCGTTGATAGTCTGATATTTGTCGGCAAGTTCCTTTACACGTTTGAAGTTACCGTTGGTGATGTCGGTGTCGAGCGCGAGGATGTTGACTTCGGTGTTGTCATACATGCCCATGGCGCAGAGATGTATGAAACTCTCGACGCAGCGCATGCCCGTACCACCTATGCCGATGACATATATTTTGTTGTCTGCCATAAGATTGGTTTATAAAGTTGTGTGTTGCGGTGCTTATTTGCGTTTGGGGAAGATTGACTCCAATTTGGTGCGTCTTGTCTGGGCTTTGATGATGATAAAGCTGATGATGAAATATACAAGAGCAGAGACTACGGCGGCGATACCCATGTGCATCATGTAGTCAGAGCGGAAAGCCGGCGTCATAATCTTGTTGAAGAACATGAAATAGTTGACAATTGCCGGTGCGGCCAATGCCACTGCGAGGATAGAGAAGAAAGCAGCGCGGCGTTTTGTGCCGGAATTGTCGATACGGCCCGGTTGCCAAGGTATCATGTTTGCGACGATAATCAGCACCAAGACTAAGATAACGGCGATGATAATCGAATAAATGTAAGTCGAAGTGATGGCTGATGATAGCTGTGCGGGTGTTTTGATAAGGTCGGAAAGCATGGTAATGTTATGTGTTTAAATTGGGTTATTATTTATTTTGTATGTATCGTTTGCTTGTCAAAGATTACAGGTGTTGAGATAAATGGTGTAGACGACAGGGTCTTTGCCTTTGGCCGGATTGTTTTTCTTGTCAATCAGAGCCTGACGTATGCTCTCATAGAGCGAGGTGTTGTATTTGCCTGCATTGGCCGACTGTATTGACTGCCATTTGAAGTTCTTGTTGATGTCGTCGTTGTCGGTGAAGTTTTCTTCGGCTTCTTCGATTATAAAATCGACTTTGAGCAAGTTGGGACGTCCGTCGGTGAGGAGGGTCGTGCCGTCCATGTCTGTGTCTAAATAGAGCATGATTTCGCCGGTCTTTTCAAAGACGTCTTCGTTGATGGTGAAAAGGTCGTCGACTTCCTCAAACGCCTCGGCCGGAATGGGTTTGGCACCTGCGTTGATGCTGTCCATGTACTGCATGAAAGCCGGGGTCAGCTGAGAGACTCTGACATCGATTTCCTTGATTTTGTAGGCTTCGGAGGGGTCGTTCTCGACAAAGAGACCGCGCACGAGAGGCAGACCGTCCTTGACGGGCATGCCGGCGGCATTGACAGCCTCTTCGAGCATGTATTTGCGGATTGAAGGCCAGTTGGTCAGCCATTCCTGCATCTCTATGCCGTTTTTATCTACGGACATGTAGTTTGACTCATTGAACGAGAGGTTTTCGTCGATGACCGGATATTTTTTGTCGACTTTGATATAGCGCGGAGCTTTGCTTGACAGATGGAACATGCTCACGGCGTCAGTGTCGTGTACGCTCTTGACAAAACGGTCATGGAGATTGTCGGCGATGCGGTCGTCGGTGAAGATCATGTAGTAGCGGAACTTGTTGAATTTGCCGCTCTCGACATATGGCTCGCTGTAGATATATATGTCGTTGCCGCGCTGCATCCATTTGCGGAATTCGTCGGCAAGGTAGGGGTTGTTGAGGTTGTCGCCGGTGACGCCTTTCATAAAGTATTCGGCGTCAGTCAGCAGAATGGCCTGACGGTCGCCGGAGACGATGTCTGCAACTGCGGTCTTGAGGTCGGCGTTGTTGACTTCCTTGATGGTTTTAAGAAGTGCGTATACCTCCTGCTTGTTGTCGGTCTCGCGTGTAATTTTGTTACCTTTGATTGAGTAGAAAGTGGGAGCGGCGTCGACGATGGCCGGGTGTACCGACTGATAGAACGGCGACTGCATGGCTTCGGCAACACAGGTTGAATAGTCGACATAGAGGTCGATTGAGTCCTGACGCAAATCAGAAGATTCGGGAGCGAAGTTCAAAGCTGCGAAGTCGGGCAGATGAGTGATTGACTCAGAGTCGACGGGAGCATTTACGCCTGAGCATGCGCATAAAGCCGTCGCTGTCGATATCGCTGCGACCGAGCGAACGACTGTCTTTTTAAGACTTGACATAGAGATTAGATATTTGTGGTTTTTTTGTTAAAAAATTCGTAACAAACAGGTATTGTTTGGGGCGAAATTACGAAATACACTGTTCTTTTGCAAATATTAACGTGCTTAATTTGGAGCAAAATCAAGGTTTTAATCCTTATGTATGCGGCAATATAGTATGATATTATATCAGGCATGCTGAATAATCGGTAAATTATCCAAGAAAATACTACTTTTGCATCATGTCACAGTTTAACACTATCACAGATGTCGAGGCCGAGTATGTCAGACTGCTTTTAGAGGGCGATGTCGAGACGGCCATACGTCTTACGGCCGATGCGCTGAGTCATAGCGACAGCCGCATTAAACAACTCTTTGAAGCCCGTGATGCTGACGGCCTGCAGGCTGAGGCTGCAATCTTCGGGCGCCTGTCACGCATGCAGATTGAGGCGCTCAGGCGCGGCGGTTTTGTTGCAGAGGCTTTCTCGTGCGCTGTCGCGACGCTGCTGAGTGTCGAAATCTATCGCTGCGGCAATGCCGTCGACCCGCTCACGCGCGTGATGCTCTACTATGCTGCCATACAGAGCTTTATAGATGCTATTGAGCGCTCTGCCACGCCCGAGACGGAGCAGAGTGAGGAACATCGCGGCTATATCCTGTCGTTTCTCGCCTCGTTGCTCTATTATGCTTACGGCAACGCTGTCAAGGCAGAGCCCGACGGCGCCGGACTCGCCGACGTCTACGGTTTTCTAAAGAGCATAGCTCAGAGCGGCGCCATTCAGAGTCCGGTCATCAAGCTCAACGGCATCGATGTCGACCCGGCCACGCCCGGTCCGCTACTTGTCGATATAATGAGCCGTGCGGCGGCTCTCGGCATTTATAGCTGAATCATTCGAGGTCGGTCTGAGGCTGTGCAGCAAATTCGGAGGCGTTCTCTTTTTTGCGCAGTGACGCGTTGCGGTACCACCGGCCGCTCCACATGCGCCACAGGAAAATCAGTCCGCGGAATGTCAGCTCGCAGCACATTGCAATCCACACGCCTCGCAGTCCGGCTGTCGGCGCAAGGAAAGCCGCGACGGGTATGCGCACAAGCCAGATGCTCCCGAAATTCATGATTGCAGGTATCAGTGTGTCACCGACGCCGACAAAGGCGCCGTAAGCCACGATTGATGCCGCGTACATCGGCTCGGCCCACGCCTCGATGCGCAGGACCTCGGTGCCTAACTCGCGTATGGCCTCGACGGGCGTCATTATTTCCATCATCACGGGCGCGGAGAGATACATGACAGCGGCCATCACGGTCATAACTATCATGCCCAAGGCCACGGTTATGTGGCAGAATCGTTTGACAAGATCTATGCGACCGGCGCCGTAGCTTTGACCGACAAGCGTAGTGGCGGCGTCGCCGATGCCGAAGCCCGGCATATAGCAGAGGCTCTCGGCCGTCACAGCGAAAGCGTTGGCCGCTATGGCCACGACGCCAAGCGGAGCGACTATGATTGTAATGGTAATCTGCGCACCACAGAAGATGGCATGCTCGAGAGTCATCGGCACGGAGATTTTGACCGCTTTAGAGAGTACGGCCCGGCGCGGCCTGAAACTGCCGCGCGGCCGGCGTGCGATGTCCAATTCGGGCTCGTATCGCGTCAGAAACCACATCATCAGTCCGGCGGTGATTATTTCGGCCGCGACTGTTCCCAAGGCGGCGCCGAGCACACCGAGACCGGCTCCCGGCATTGTCAGACTGATGTCTCCGATGCTGATTTCGTGCGTCGGGAAGATGAGGAAGAAGTTGAAGACCACGTCCAAGACACACATCAGCACATTGAGCAGGCTCGGCACCTTCATGTTGCCGGCGCAGCGCAGCATGCCGCCTGCGAGATAGTTCATGGTCAGCATCGGCAGGGCGCCGATGAAGACTGCGAAGTAAAGCGTGGCGTCGCCACAGATAGCGTCGTCGCCGCCCAACCAGTGGGGCAGGGCAGGTGAGATTGACAGTCCGACAGCAGTGGCAAGCAGACTGAATATCAGACATGAGGTTATGCCTTGACGAAGCACCGACCGTGCTTCGTCAAACTCTTTGGCTCCGATGCGGTGGGCGACCTGCACCGAGAAACCCATCGTAACCATCGAGCAGATGCCCCAGAACATCCAAAGACTTGACGACATAAGACCGACTGACGCCGACTGGTCTGCGCCCAGACGGCCGACCATCGATGCGTCGATATATTGCATCATGATGCTCGACAGCTGTGCCAGTATGGCAGGCAGCGAGAGCCGCGCCGTCAGCGACAGCTGCTCGCCGAAGGTCATCGGCTCTCCGTTCTGGATTTTCTTTATCAGGGCCATCTCAGCGTGGTGTCAGTTTGCTCTGTCGATAAGTCGCCTCAGCGCCGGAGTGATACGCTCGAGAGCTTCGGCGAGCACTGCGCGAGGGCAGGCGATGTTGATGCGTATGTACGACGGATCGCCGTATACCGACCCGCTGTTGACACGGACACGTGCCTTGTCGACCAGCAGCTCCTCGAGCGAATCGCTGTCCAAGCCCGTGGCGGTGATGTCGGCCCATACAAGATATGTGGCCTCAAGTTTCGTAAATTTTATCTCAGGCAATCGCTCGCCGATGACGCGACATAGCAGGCGGTAGTTTTCGGCAAGATAGTCACGCAGCGCGTCTAACCACGTCTCGCTTTCGTCGTAGGCCGCAATCAGGCCGGCGACGCCGAAGGGATTGACGTCGCAGACTTCGTTGATGTTGACCGCACGGTCTATGAGAGCTCGGCGCTCGGCTACGGGGTCTATGATGTTGGCAATCTGTAACCCGGCGGTGTTGAACGCCTTGCTTGGCGAGCAACAGATTATGGCATCAGGGTCGACGAGCGTCATCGGCCGGTATGATGTGTCGGGAGCGGTAAGTTCGCAGTGTATTTCATCGCTGACGATGGTCACGCCGTGGCGCCGGCAGATGTCGCTGACGCGGCGCAGCTCGTCGTCTGTCCAGACGCGCCCTGTCGGGTTGTGGGGATTGCAGAGCAGCAACAGGGTGTTTGAAGTGTCGGCGGCGAGAGCTTCCAATCCTTCGAAGTCGATTTCAAAGGTGATGCGGCCGTCAGGAGTGTCGCGGCGCAGCAGCGGATTGGCCGCAAGACGGCAGCCGTTGTTGCGTATCGATGAGTAAAAGCAGTTGTAGGCCGGAGTCTGCACGATGACGCCGTCGCCCTCGCGGCATATGGCCTTAATTATGGCAGATATGGCCGGCACGACTCCGGGTACATAGATGACATCGTCGCGGTGTACATGAAATCCGTGACGGCAATCAAACCAGCGGTCTAACGCCTCATAATAGGCGTCGGGTACCTGTGTGTAGCCGAAGACACCGTGCTCGACTCTGCGTCGCAGGGCGTCGATGACGGCAGGAGCCGTGCGGAAATCCATGTCGGCGACCCACATCGGGAGGATGTCGGCCGCAGGTTCCTCGTCCCACTTCACCGAGTTGGTTCCCCGGCGCGGGATCAGTTGATCGAAATCGTATTTTGCCATATCGGAATGCACTTTATTTACAAAGATACGAAAAAGTCGGATGGATTCAAAACCGAATCTTCCGACTGATGAATAAAAGTGTCGTTACGACGCCAAAGATGGAAAACAAATCGGATAACGGCGAAAAAACGTTATCTTTGTGAGCGGATGCGCTTTCTGCGCACCCCGGAAATACCCCCCCCCC
>ENA-OYXU01000656-OYXU01000656.1-human-gut-metagenome-genome-assembly--contig:-NODE-656-length-13351-cov-9.350256_pt1 | contig 13351 bp, 11 predicted proteins | sample MGYA00243243_ERZ653435 | MGnify/ENA primary metagenome ERZ653435 (study PRJEB26926, sample SAMN06165113) | human gut metagenome | biome: ENVO:00009003; feature: ENVO:2100002; material: ENVO:00002003... | reverse complement strand
CAAATTAAGTTTAACTCTCCTAAAAGTGACAACCTTTTTCAGTTAAGGTCAATGTGTAGGCTGCAAAAGTACATATTTTTTCTCAAACTACAAAGAAAAAAGTGATTTTTTTTGAACAAAAGAGAAAAAAACTTATTTTTTGTGTTGAAAAACATATTTACAACATAAAAATTAACAATATTTCTCCATCATACTCTCTATCGCTTTTTTTAAAGGCAATAAATCAGATTTAATAACAGCATCACATAATGGTAACTTTGAAACTAACTCACAAATAATATTTCAAAAAATCATCTAAACCTATCCATTTTTCTATCTATACTTTTAGATAGTTACAACTTATAATTCAGATAAGAATTCAGATGGGGTAATAACTTTTATTGTTGATTTAGCAAAATCCTTAACATTACGTGTTATTATTACAACTGCTTTTGATTTCAGTGCGGAATAATACTGCATTGCATCTTCAAAGTCATCAAAATCCGATGCTATAGAATTGTCTATGACAGTATCATCACAATAAGTTACACTTATAAGTTTTCTGAGATTCGACAACAATTGGCGTAACTCCTCTTTACCATGCTTACGCAATAGATAGGAAGCAGTAGCAAAAGTTACAGGTGAGATGTATATCTCGATCTCCTGATAGTATGCCTTCGTAAAGATGTCCATTGCATCTTTATAAAAACCTGCTCTTTTGTCAAGAAAGTCTATTACGACATTTGTATCTACGAATACTCTTTTCATTTATGTTTTTCAATTAAATATTCATAATAAGCCTTTCTACCGTTTATGTCGCTATCCTCAACAGGCTCCCCCTTCCCCAACAGGCTAAGAATAATATCCGGATATTGTTCATCTGTCTTTTGTTTTTTGTCAGACGAGACAAATGTTATAAGAAAACGCTCTATAACATCTGACAGCTCTATTCCTTTAGCTTTTGTAATCTGCAATGCCTGATTTACAAGCCCACTATCCAAATTAACACTTGTTGTTTTCATACCTCCATAATTTTATTACATTGACACTACAAAGGTACAAATAAGTAAGTGGAGAACAAAATTAAATGAACATTTTTAATGTTTTTTATCTTATACCGAACAATCGTCTACAGCAACGGACACATATATAATGGTATATAGACTATGCCGTCTTCAATTTTCAAGTCAGATGGATGAATGACATAGGCTACCGACAGATATGTGCCATACTTTGCAATACATTTCCTCAGAGAGGTCAGAGTGTATCTTGCCGATGACTTCACTTCTATAGGTGATATGTTATGTCTTGTGGTAATCTTGCTTTTTGCCACCAGAAAGTCTATTTCCATTCTCGAATCTCTGTCCGTCATAGACGAATTGGAATAAAAGAAGAGTCTGTGACCAGCTGTACGCAACATTTGAGCTACAATATTCTCAACAATCATTCCGCTGTTCATTTCCAGTTTGTCAAGCATAATCTTTCCATAAAGACCTTCACTGACTATATCGTTTTCATTAAACGCATGGCTTATCAGCAGCCCAGTGTCCGCCATATAGCATTTTATGGTGTTAGTGTCCCTGTTGAGATTAAGTCCCACATTGGGTTCAGTTGTATTATAGCAAGTGTTGATTATCATCGCATCGTCAAGCCAGAAAAATGCGGTTTCGTAATCTCTTGATCTTGCCCCTTCTTTCAATGCCGACAGCCGGAACTTCTTCTCATGTTTCTGCAGCTGAGACGGAATTTCCTCAAATATGCTCTTTACCTTCGTGTCGTACCCCTTGGCATATTTTGATATATCACTACGATAAAGTTCAAGTATTCTGCGCTTTATTTTATCAACTTTTGAAAAATCTCCTGTCTCCACATATTTTTTGACAGCCTGCGGCATACCTCCTACAATCATATATTGCCGGAAATAATCCATAGCCTTGCGGTGCATCAGCTGCCCCATAGGTTTTCTGTTTTCAAAGCAATCTTTTATATATGGCATAAGCATATTGTTGCCTGTCGCCCACAAAAATTCCTCGAAATCCATTGGGAACATCTTTATATGTTCTTCTTCCGAAGGTATAACAATTCCTTCCACATTCTTTTTTATAGATATGAGTGAGCCTGTTTCTATATAGTCATATCTACCATCATTGACAAGATATTTTATCGCTGCACGTGCCTTAGGAAACTGTTGAACCTCATCGAAAACAATTAACGTGTCTCTCTCGTATAATATAGTGTCAGTAAAATTACTGAGATACATGAAGAATTTATCAAGATCATGCAGATAATTATCGAAGAGGTCCTTTATTTCTTTTGTAGCTACATAAAAGTCTATTATAATGCAGCTACGATATTCTTTTTCAGCAAATTGCCTGACAATATAGCTTTTACCAACACGGCGCGCTCCATCTATAAGCAATGCATATTCTCCATTGCTATCATGCTTCCAGTTTAGCAGTTTATTGTAAATTTTTCTTTTCATCATCTACACCGAATTGAGATTATCAAATATGTATATTTCGCACCAAATTGAGATTATCAGATATGCGTATTTTACACCAAATTGAGATTATTGACGCCACAAAGGTACAATATTTATATTGAATTTGCAAATAAATCTGCCTAAATTTCACAAAATTAGTAAAATATATTTTAAAGACATTAGTAAAAGTCAGATAACAAAAGCTGCCGTTCTGAGTTTCAAAACGGCAGCCCTGTTCGTTAATGCGCAATGATCTGTCCTTACTTTGCCAGTTCCTCGGCAAGAGCATTCATGGCTGCCCCGTTAATGGCAGGCTTGTAAGCCGACTTGACGGTAACCACATTCTCGCAGATGGTGATGTCCTTCATTGTGTCAAGGGTATCACGCATTACCCTGGCAGCAACAGGAGCCCATGAGCCGTTCTCCACCAGCGCCACACGGCGGTTGCGGTAGCCTTTCTTCTTAAGACGGGTGAGGAAGTCGTCCATTGGAGTGAACACACCGCCATCGTAGCTTGCGGCACACAGCACCAGACGGTCATAACGGAAAGCATCCTCCACACACTCTGCAATGTCGGTACGGCTGAGGTCGGCAAGCGACACTTTCTCCACTCCCTTTTCCTCAAGCATGCCCTTGAGCACCTCAGCAGCATGCAAGGTGTTGCCGTGGATAGACGCAACGGCAATAAACACACCCTCGTCCTCAGGCTTATAGCTGCTCCATGTGTCGTAAAGATTCAGATAATAGTCCAGGTCGTACTGCAGGATAGGACCATGCAGCGGACAGATGCTGGCAATGTCGAGCGCAGCAGCCTTTTTCAGCAGAGTCTGCACCTGCAAGCCGTATTTGCCCACGATATTAAAGTAGTAACGGCGCGCCTCGCATGCCCAGTCCTCATCATTGTCGTTCAGCGCCCCGAACTTTCCGAACGCATCGGCTGAGAACAATGTCTTTGTGGAGCACTCGTAAGCCACCATCACCTCAGGCCAGTGTACCATTGGAGCAAAAACAAATCTTAGAATATGCTGCCCCAGGCTGAGTGTGTCACCCTCCTTAACCACATGCTTGCGGCTGTCGACATCGAAATCGAAGAACTGCCCCATCATCTGGAAAGTCTTGGCATTGCCCACGAGCTTAGCCTCGGGATATTTCTCCACAAAGCGCCTTATGCCTCCACTGTGGTCGGGCTCCATGTGGAGCACCACCAAATAGTGGGGCTGACGTCCGCCAAGCGCATCGTCGAGATTACGTAGCCAGTCGTCAACCTTACGGTTGTCAACACAGTCCATAACACATATCTTCTCATCTTCAATGATATACGAATTATACGACATTCCGTTTTCCACCACATACTGGCTCTCAAACAAATCAATGTCACGGTCGTCAACACCGATATACTTTATTCCTTCTGCTATAATTTTGTTGTTCATATATTTTTGTTTTTGTTTTTGTTTTTTTAGGAGGGTAGGAGAGGTAGGAAGGGTAAGAGGAGTAGGAGAATTCTTCACTCTTCATTCTTCATTTCAATCGGATGGGTAAACACAAAGCGCGCACCGCCTGTATAATCGGTGTCAACCCAAATGTCGCCTCCAAACTTTTTGATAATGGTGCGGCAGATGGCAAGTCCAAGTCCTGTTCCCTGCTTAAACTCATCGAGCTTCTCAAAACGCTCAAAAATCCTGCCAGCCTTTTCCTTTGGTATGCCGCATCCGGTGTCAGTGACGCTGAACACTGCGAGTTGCCGCTTGCTGTCAACCTCCAGACAGGTGGTGATGGAACCGCTCTCAGTGCATTTCGCCGCATTCGACAGCAGATTAATGATTACCTGCCGCAGTCGGTTCTCATCGGTGCTAATCACCAGTTTGTCCACCTTTATGTCCTGTATATACTCCACGTATCTGTTTTTGTTGTTGCGCTTGGCTGTGGCAAACACCGTCATACACAGTTTTACAATGTCTACTTCAGAGAAGTCGAAGCTTATCTTTCCCGACTCTATTCTTGAAAGGTCGAGAATGTCGTTGATGAGCTTCAGCAGCACATTGCTGTTTGCCTGTATAAGTTCCCCCATTTCCCTGCGCTCCTCTTTTGGCAAGGTGTCGCATTGAGACGCAATGATCGACGAGAATCCCACAATGGCATTGAGCGGTGTGCGTATCTCGTGGCTCATATTGGCAAGAAACGAGCTTTTCATCCTGTTCGCCTCCTCGGCATGCTCTTTTGCCACCTTCAGCTCATTGCTCAGCAGCGTAAGCTGTGCATTTGTTCTTCTCACCTTTTGCAGCGATGTACTCACCAGAATTATTACTATCATCAGGAATAAAACCACTGCCAGTGCTCCATAAACCACCGAGGCATGTTTTTCGAAAAACGATTCAGGCTTGTTGCAATATATGAAATTATCCGGCAACACAGACTCTGAAATGTCGAACATCTTCATTTTACCATAATCAAATACATATTTGCTCGGCATTATGTTAAGACCAGCTATGGAATCGTTTTCGAGAAAATTGAGACAATCCTGCGCCAAAGACTCACCTACGTCTTTATATACAGGTATATATCCTCCAACCGCCCACGGATAGCTGTCCTGTGTCTCCGACAGAGCCACTGACGACAAAGAGAATGTTGGAATTGAAGGATTTGCGTCAGCAAGCGACTTTCTTGCAGAACTTATCACATAGTTGATGTTACTGTCCACGCGCCATGTACCCACAAGCACCGCCACATCGTCGCCCTTCAGCGTAGCTATTGCCTTTTTGGTGTCAAAAAGCGTCAGCTTTCTGCCGTCGAGATATTCCAGCCTAAGCCATTTATATCTTTCCGCCTCCTGTTTCATAAAAGCCTGCATGGTGACACCGCCAAAAGTGTTGTCGCTCAGAAACGCCAGCCTTCTGATATGCGGAAAAATTTTCAATATAAGCTCAATGTTCTTTTTTATGTCATAATCCAGCACATTGCCGCCGGCAATATTATAATCATCAAAGTCTCTCAAAAGATCACAGCTTTCCGGATGCCAGTTCTTTATGTCAGTATTGTCATCTTTCGGCAACAATATTATGTTTTTTCCACGCATGCCTATGAACAGCGGCACAGATGTGAGTTTTCCGCCATAGAGCGAACGGTCCAGAGAAAAATACACCGATGAAGCCTCGGTGCCAATAAGCACTATTGCCGCCGGCATACCGCCATTTCTGAAATGACTGTCGAGAATGGAGCGCATCCTGCCCTTCCATAGCGGCATATCCGGCAGATTTCTGCAATTAAGGCTTTTTACAACAAGATTATATTTAGTCCTGCGTTTTTGACAAATTTTATAGAAATCACTAATCACTGTAGTCATAACAGGCAGGTCGGGATTGTACGAACAGATAAACAGAATGTCTTTCGACACATTATCCTTATCAACATCCGCACCTTTGGCACCGCCGGCAACTGCCATAATATTTACTGACAGTATCACAACAAACAATATGTATAGTTTCTTAAGCATGAATGATTATGTTTTTAACATCGTAAGAACAACATGCAAAAGTAAACGTTTTTTGTAAAATAGCAAAACAATGGTATAGATATTTAATATTTTTTAAAATTACATGCACTAAAGTTGTGCATTAGAAAAGTTTTTGTACTTTTGCAGTAAGAAAAATTAATGTCACCACACAAAAATACTTCAGTGTTGCTGCACAAGATAAATAAGGACATCGTCCCGCCCGAAAAATTCACATGGCCGTTCTGCTATAAGCCACATCCGCTATGCGTGGAAGCCGCAAAGCATCTGCAAAGTCGCCTTGAAGCCAATATGGAATGGCATGAGGAGATAAACCGCGGAAAAATGTTTGGAGTGCTGGTGGTAAAAGATAAAAACGGCACAATGGGCTATCTGGCGGCATATTCCGGTCAGCTCTGCGGACGCAACGACCTGCCGGGCTTCGTGCCTGCCGTATACGACCTGTTGCAGCCCGACGGATATTTCAAGACACACGAGGCAGAGATAACGGCAATAAACAGTGAGGTGGAAGCGATAGAGCACGACACACATTATATAATATGGCGGCAAAAGCTGCAAAAAATACAGAACGATGCCGACAATGACATCAGCCGTTATAAAGCACATATAGCAGAGGCTAAGGACAGGCGCCGGAAGGCAAGAGAATCAGGCAGTTGCGACAACGATGCACTGATACGTGAAAGCCAGTTTATGAAGGCAGAGCTGCGCCGGAAGAAACAGGCTTATGCCGCTCTTGCCGCTGAGGCAAAAGACAATATTGAGAAATATGAAAACCTGATAAAGGAACTCAGACAAAAACGTAAACAAATGAGCGACAAACTGCAACACTGGATATTCAGCCAGTTTGTGATGCTCAATGCTATTGGTGAACGGAAAGACCTGAACGAGATATTTGCCGAACATCACAGCATGACGGGCATAGGCTCTGCCATTCCGCCATCAGGTGCAGGCGAATGCTGCGCGCCCAAACTGCTGCAATACGCTTATGCCAACGGCTACAAGCCATTATGTATGGCTGAGTTTTGGTATGGTGAGTCTCCCAAAGCCGAGGTGCGTCATCATCTGCATTTCTATCCTGCTTGCCGGAGCAAGTGCAAGCCCATATTAGAGTTTATGCTGAAAGGACTCGACACCGATCCAGACCCGCTCGATAGCGACAATATGGAATATTCTTCATTCAGCAAACCACAAACGGTGTATGAGGACGATTGGATTGTGGTGGTCAACAAACCTCCGGGAATGCTCAGTGTGCCTGGACGCACCACACAGCCTGCAGCATCAGAGATTATGGGCATGCTGCCTGTACACCGGCTCGACATGGACACATCGGGACTGCTCATGCTTGCAAAAGACAAGAAGACACAGCAGACATTTCATGCCATGTTTGAAAACAAGATGATAAAGAAACGCTACACGGCACTGCTCGACGGCATCGTCACAACCGACGAAGGAGAGATAACGCTGCCGCTGATGCCCGACATCAACGACCGTCCGCGGCAAAAAGTGGACTATGACAACGGCAAGAGCGCAATGACATATTATAAGGTGTTGCAGCGCAATGACGGAAAGACTCTCGTGGTTCTATATCCCCACACAGGGCGAACCCACCAGCTGAGAGTTCACTGTGCACACCGCGACGGACTGAACACTCCCATCGTAGGCGACAGACTATACGGAAAAGGGTGGGGGAGACTTCACCTGTTTGCCGACTCTTTAGATTTTTATCATCCCATACTAAAAAAACAAATAAACATCACAATAGAAAACAAATGAAAAAAGTAACTCCCAAAAAGCATCTCGGACAGCACTTTCTGACCGACCTTAACATAGCAAAGCGAATAGCCGACACCGTGGATGCGTGTCCCGAGATACCTGTTCTTGAAGTGGGTCCCGGCATGGGTGTACTCACACAATATCTTGTAGAAAAGCCACGACCGGTGAAAGTGGTTGAAATCGACCGCGAATCGGTGGCATATCTGCTTGAAAACTTCCCCAATCTCACCGACAACATCATTGGCGAGGACTTCCTGCGCATGGACCTCAGCACCCTGTTCGACGGAAAGCCCTTTGTGCTCACGGGCAACTATCCCTACGACATATCCTCGCAGATATTCTTCAAGATGCTCGACAACAAGGAGCTTATTCCCTGCTGCACAGGCATGATTCAGCGTGAGGTAGCACAGCGCATAGCCTCGGAGCCTGGCACAAAGGCATACGGTATACTGAGCGTTATGATTCAGGCATGGTATGATGTGGAATATCTGTTCACTGTTGATGAGGGTGTGTTCAATCCGCCGCCAAAGGTTAAGAGTGCCGTGATACGCATGACCCGCAACAATGTGGAGTCGCTCGGATGTGACGAGAAACTGTTCAAGCGCGTGGTAAAGACCGTGTTCAACCAGCGCCGCAAGATGCTGCGCGTAAGTCTGCGGCAGATAATATCGCCAGACAACGCATCGCCGGAGTTCTTCACCCACGAAATAATGACCAAGCGCCCGGAACAGCTCACCATACCGCAGTTTGTGGAACTTACAAATATGATTGACAGGGAAATGAAGAATGAAGAATGAAGAGTGAAGAATAAAAAGGGAAGAATAAAAAAATATTAAAATACGACTTCTTACAACGATTCTTCATTCTTCATTCTTCATTCTTCATTTTTTTTCGTAACTTTGCATCCTAAATATTTAGGATAATTGTTATGGAGAACTATCAAGTGCAAACCCAAAGGCAGGAGCAACAGCTTAGGCAGATACAAACCACTACCCAGCAGCAGGTTATTGTATCGCAGTTGATGGAAATGCCCATAAACAAACTGCTTGACGAGGTGAACGCCGAACTTGACGACAATCCTGCACTTGAAATAGACTCCTCACAAGAATACACACAACAAGAGCACTATGACGAACAGCACAGCGATGATGCTGACAACGATGACTTTGAGGCACAAAACGAGCGCGAGGAACGGCAGTCGGCTTTTGAAGCAGCTCTTGCAAATATAGGACGCGACGATGAGGAACTGCCTGTTTACGGCAGCCGTAACACCAGTGAGCAGCATGAAGAAATAGTCTACGGTGAGGAAAAATCATTCTACTCACTCATGGAAGAACAGATAGGCGAGCTGAACATCAACGACGACGAGCGCACAATAATGGAATATCTCATAGGCTCGCTCGATGACGACGGACTGTTGCGCAAAGATCTGGACGCAATTTCAGATGAGCTCGCCATCTACCACTCCACAGATATAAGCACAGAAGAATTGAAACGGCTTCTGTCAATGTTGCAGACATTCGACCCTGCAGGCATTGGAGCGCAGTCGCTGCAAGAATGTCTGTTGCTGCAAATAGGACGCCGCCCTGACTCAACCATGAAAAACCTCATGAACACAGTAATACAGAAGTATTTCGACCAGTTCATGAAAAAGGATTGGAACACCATAAAGAGCAAGATGAAGCTGAACGATGTTCAGGCAGAATACCTGAATAAGGAACTGTGTAAGCTCAATCCCAAACCTGGTGCCACCATGAGTGAGATCGTGGGACGAAACATAGAACAGATAACTCCCGATGCCATTATCGACACCAACGATGACGGAACCATAACATTTACACTCAACAACAGTAACATACCGCACCTGCAGGTGTCATCATCGTTTACAGACACCTTGGAGCAATATAAGAATCAACTGCATTCCATAGACAATGATTCGAAAACTCACCGACGGAACTCAATGCGTGAAGGACTGCTCTATACCCGCCAAAAGGTGGAACAGGCACAGATGTTCATGTTTGCACTCAATAAGCGGCAGGAGACTCTTACAAAAGTACTGAAAGCAATAATACACTGGCAGCACGACTTTTTTGTGGACGGTGACGAGGCTTCACTACACCCAATGGCACTGAAAAACATCGCTGACATAACCGGCATCAACATATCAACAGTGTCGAGAGTGTGCAACAGCAAATATGTGCAGACAAGATGGGGAATATTCCCGTTGCGCCACTTCTTCACCTTCAGTGTAAAGACCGAAAATGGCAACGACGTGTCGCAGCGACATATAAAAGAGGTATTGCAGGAGCTGGTGAACAATGAGGACAAGAATCACCCGCTTGACGATAAATCACTCACAGATGCGCTGGCAGCAAAAGGGCTGAGCATAGCACGCCGCACAGTGTCAAAATATCGTGAACAGTTAGGAATACCCCCCGCACGGCTCAGAAGATAAGAAAATATACTGACATTCAAAAAATATATAAAAAGAACACCATCATGTTAAAACAAAAAGACCTTATATATGCAGCCCGGCTCATAAGTCTTGTGTTCACACCATTCTATCTGCCGATAGTTGGACTCATTGTGTTGTTTTGGTTCAGTTATCTCAGTCTGCTGCCATGGAGCTACAAACTGTTGGTGCTCACTGTCGTATATATTTTCACCATTCTTCTGCCCACAACCATCATTCATCTGTACCGCCGATACCACGGATGGACACTGATAGAGTTCGGACAGCGCGAACGGCGAATGATTCCATACGCCATATCCATTGCCTGCTACTTCACCTGTGTATATATAATGGACTCAATACACATCCCGCACTTCATGAGCAATATAGTGACTGTGGCACTGTTTCTGCAAATACTCTGCGCACTCATAAATGTATGGTGGAAAATAAGCACCCACACTGCAGCAATAGGAGCCATGACCGGTGCGCTCTTTGCATTCGCCGAAATATTTGCATTCAATCCTGTGTGGTGGTTCTGCCTGATGATTATAATCGCCGGACTGCTTGGTACAAGCCGAATGGTGTTGCGACAGCACACACTGTCGCAAGTGATTGTGGGATATATTATAGGTATATTTACCGGAGCACTGGGAATTGTGTATATTTAAATGAAGAGTGAAGAATCAACGTTCGACGAAGTCAATTTATAAATTATGAATTAATAATTAACAATTATAAAAATGACCCCAACAGTAAGCATTATCATGGGCAGCACCAGCGACCTGCCCGTAATGGAAAAAGCCTGCAAACTGCTCGACGAGATGCAGGTGCCATTTGAAGTAAACGCACTTTCAGCCCACCGCACACCCGATGCCGTGGAAGAGTTTGCACGTACAGCCAAGGACAGAGGCATTCGCGTTATCATTGCCGGAGCAGGCATGGCTGCCGCCTTGCCTGGAGTGATTGCGGCAAGCACTACAATCCCTGTAATAGGTGTGCCCATCAAGGGTATGCTCGACGGACTTGACGCCATGCTCAGCATTATTCAGATGCCTCCAGGCATTCCTGTTGCCACTGTGGGAGTGAACGGTGCTCAGAATGCAGCAATACTGGCTGTTCAGATGCTCGCGCTATCAGATGAGCCGCTTGCAGCACGTCTTGCTGAATACAAGTCTGGTCTGAAGGCAAAGATTGAGAAGGCAAACAAGGAACTTGCCGAGGTGAAATACCAATATAAGGTAAACTAAAACCACAACCGACATGCCAAATATGTTCAACTATGTGCGCCGCGAGTCATCACCCGTTCAGGTTGGCGACATTACCATAGGCGGTAATGCTCAAATTCGCATACAGTCAATGACAACCACCAACACCAACGACACAGAAGGATCGGTGACACAGGCTGAAAGAATTATTGATGCCGGCGGCGAGCTGGTAAGACTCACAACCCAGGGAGTACGCGAAGCAGAGAATATGAAGAACATCAATGCTCTGCTCCGCTCTCACGGCTACAACACTCCGCTGGTGGCTGACGTACATTTCAATCCTAATGTGGCTGATGTTGCCGCACTATACTGTGAGAAAGTACGCATTAACCCAGGCAACTATATTGACCCGGCACGCACCTTCAAGCATCTCGAATACACCAATGAAGAATATGCTGAAGAATTGCAGAGACTTGACGACCGACTTGTGCCTTTCCTTAACATCTGTAAAGAGCACAACACTGCCATTCGCATTGGCGTAAATCACGGCTCACTTTCCGACCGCATAATGTCGCACTACGGCGACACTCCTGCCGGAATAGTGGAGAGCTGCATGGAATTTCTGCGTATCTGTAAGCGTGAGGATTTCAACAATGTAGTGATATCCATAAAGGCAAGCAACACCGTTGTGATGGTGCAGTCGGTACGTCTGCTGATACAGCAGATGGAAAAGGAAAACATGAACTATCCGCTGCATCTTGGAGTGACAGAGGCAGGAGAGGGCGAGGACGGCCGTATAAAGAGTGCTGTAGGCATCGGTGCACTGCTGTCCGACGGAATTGGCGACACCATCCGTGTATCGCTGTCGGAGGAGCCAGAAGCAGAGATTCCCGTGGCAAAGAGTCTTGTAGACTATATTACAGCCAGGGCACAGCACACTCCTATACCGACAGAACCTTATCCGGGTTTCTGTTACGAACAGCCACAGCGCCGCAAGACCCATGCCGTGGGAAATATCGGCGGCAACAACGTACCCGTGGTAATTGCCCCACAGACTTTGGACGAAATTAAATCCGACTATGTGTTTGCATCAGAAAACTATCTGCTCTCGGCATCGGGCGAAAAGTGTCCGCTATTCTCCCACACAGCCATGCCGCTGATAGGCACAAGTGATGCGGAAATTAAGTTCTTGGTATTGCAATATGGAGTGAACACTGAAGAATATTCCGCATGTCTGAAAGCTCATCCCGAAGTGGTGGTGGTGGCTGTAAGCAATCACAAGAACCGTGTGGGCGAACTGCGTGCCCTTATTCACGAAATGACTGCTGCGGGCATTACTAATCCTGTAGTGGTGGCACAGATGTACCGTCACAGCGCAGAGGAGAAAGAAATGTTTCAGCTGGAGGCTGCCGCCGATATGGGAGCACTGATGTTCGACGGACTGGTTGACGGTATCTGGCTGCTCAACGATGGCACCCTGACTGCAGACGACATTGCCGCAACATCGTTTGCAATACTTCAGGCTGGACGGCTTCGCACCACCAAGACAGAATACATCTCTTGTCCAGGATGCGGGCGTACTCTTTACGACCTGCGTTCTACCATTGCACGCATCAAGGCTGCAACCAGCCATCTTAAACATCTCAAGATTGGAATTATGGGATGTATAGTCAACGGTCCAGGTGAGATGGCTGACGCTGACTACGGTTATGTGGGAGCGGGCAGAGGCAAAATATCACTTTACCGCAAAAAGGAATGTGTACTTAAAAATATTCCCGAGGAAGAGGCGGTGGAAAAACTGCTTGAACTCATAGCAAATGATGAGAAAAATAAATAAAAATTAAAAAAAATAAGAAACCATGCGCTATAGCGTAAAAATAAAGAATGCTCGCAAACGTTTGCGTCTGTCTCTTATACACATCTCCGAGCCCACGAGACTACGCTGCATCTCG